>OERW01000057.1_pt1 | contig 58982 bp, 59 predicted proteins | sample 1540091 | NCBI WGS metagenome assembly OERW01 (sample SAMEA3891889, study PRJEB23780) | metagenome | biome: terrestrial biome; feature: animal house; material: Caecal content | place: Italy | collected 2015-05-05 | reverse complement strand
TGTAGCACACAGCCCTTGGAGAGGGGCTCTAATAACTACTACTCTATAATACAAGGAAAAATAACATGGTATCAGGACAATATGCTACGCTGTTCATCGTAGGCTTCTTTGTGTACATCGGATTGATGATCCTTATCGCCTACCTGACCAGCAAAAAAAGGTACAACACAGGGTGAAGATTACCTGATGGGCGGCCGTAACGTCGGCCTGCTGCTGCTGATCTGCACGGCGGCTGCAACCGCAGTCGGCACGGGCACCTCGGTCGGCGCGACGGCAAACGGCTTCCGCGACGGCTGGCTGGGCGCGGTTTACCCGCTGGCAAACGCGATCGGTCTGGTGACCGTTGCCTTCTGCTTCTCGCATGTGCGCAAGCACAAATTCCGCACGCTGTGCGAAGAGCTGCAGTTCTATTATGACGGCAGCCCGTACATGCGCAAATTCATGTCGGTCGTTATCTTTATCGTTTCGATCGTCTGGGTCGGCAGCGCCATCAACGGCGGCGCCAACTATCTGGCTTACCTGATCGGCATGGATATGATCCCGGCTAAGATCATCACGGTTCTTGCCTTCGGCGTTTACGTTTTCGTCGGCGGCTACATGGCCGTTGTCTGGACGGACGCCATTCAGGCGGTACTGCTGTTCGGCGGTTTTGTCATGATCGCCATTCTGGCCATCCCTGCGGCGGGCGGCTTTGAAACCATCCGCGCGACCTATGAAGCCGCGGGCAACCCGGGCGCTATGACCGCGTTCGGCCTTGGTTCCAAGGGCGTGCTCGGCGTACTGGCAGTCGCACTGGCTTCCTACTACGGCGCAATGGCCGGCCCGACCGCGCACATGCGCGTCTACACCGCAAAATCCCCGGCAACCGCCCGCAAGGCGATCCTGATCGCAGCAGCGGTCGTTGGCTGCTTCTCGATCCTGCCGGCAATCGTCGGCATGTCCGGCTTCACCATCGCGACCAACACCGGCGCGGAGAGTGTGCTGGCAAACCCGGACTTCACCTTTGCTTACATGGCGACCACGGTATTCCCGCCTGCTATCGGCCTTGTCTGCCTGATTGCCGGCCTGTCCGCCATTATGTCCTCGGCTGACTCGGACGCTATCGCGGGTGTTACCACCTTCCTGACCGACGTTTACGCGCTGATCTTCAAAAAGCCGGTTGAGGATAAGGACATCCCGAAGTACTCCCGTATCATTCTGGTTATCATGCTGGTTGGTGCGTTCGGCATGACCATCTTTGCCAACGACATCATGAGCTACATCAACAACGTTATCGGTTCGTTCACGCCGGGCATGGCAGTCGCGCTGCTCGTCGGACGCTTCTGGAAGCGCGCGACCTGGCAGGGCGGCGTAGCAACCATGGCAAGCGGCATCGTATTCGGCGTTATTTATCTGGTATACCAGCCGTTCAACGCCTGGATCACCGAAACCTTCGCCGGTCCTGCTCTGCCGGTAACGATCGTGACCTTTATCTTCTGCATCGTCGTCAGCCTGCTTACCCCGCCCTCCACCCACACCGAAGAGGAGCGTGTTGCGCTGGTTCTGGCCGAGCGCAATCAGGAAAAGACCGCATCGGTTCGTTAAACCTCTCCACACACGGGTGGTCCGGTAAGCCGGACTGCCCATGTGTCTGTTTTTCACGGAGGAATATTATGGAGCTGTATTTTTTAAGCGTCGGCTACGGTGAGGCGATCGTGCTGATCGACGGGGCGCACTGTCTGGTCATGGACGGCGGCCCGGGCAGCGCGGACGAAGCCTATGACCAGCCGGGCACAATCCGTCTGGCCGACTTTCTTCGGCAAAAGGGTGTGCAGCGCATCGACTGCATGATCTGCACCCATCTGCATAACGACCACCTGAGCGGGCTGGTCGAGGCAGCAGAACAGTTTCCGGTCGGCGCGTTCTGGGTCAACTGTTGGCCGCAGGCAAGCGCCGCGCGCGCCATCAAAGCCGCGCTGCCGGAATGTCCGGATGACCTGAGCCTCAGATTGTTCACAACCGGCCTTCAGCACCTCGAGCATCTGCGCGCAGTGCTTGCCGCACGCGGCGTGCCTGTGCGCGAGCGCGCGGCGACCGCGGACTTTGAAGCGCTTTGGCCGGGCTGCGGCATCCGTCTGTTCGGCATGGACGAAACACAGATCGACCGCCGCCGTACAGAATTTGAAGCGTTCTGCGATATGGATGACCCTGCCGCCCAACGCGACGCGATGCGCGCGTTCGACAAGGTCGAAAATACCTGCAGCCTCGCCTGCTGCATCCAGCACGGCGACTGGCGCGCGCTGCTGACCGGCGACCTGTGTAGCGGCTGGGATGCGCGCTGCGCCGCACCGGATTTCCCGCGTGCACAAGTGCTCAAACTGACCCACCACGGCCAGCGCGACGGCATGCCGCAAAGCTTGGTCGACGCATGCGACCCCGAGGTATTCCTGATGTGCGCGGACGCGGCGCGCACCTTCACCAGCGCCTGCGATGAAGTACAGGCGCGCGCGGTGCAGCACCTGATCGACCGCGACCGCCCAGTGCAGGTGTACACCACCGGCCTGCTGGCACAGAAATTCGGTTTGCAGGACGGCAAGCAGCCCTGTGCCGTATGCTGCGCAGCCGGGGAAACCACGATATGCGTACCGTATTACGCAAAGGAGGGTTGAACAATGCTTCTTTTCGAACAGGATTACCGCTGGACACCAACGGATGCACAGCACGATGTGCTCTTTGCGTTCACCTGCCCGGAAGGGACTGCGGAAGTCCGCCTGTATTTCACCTATGGCCCCGGCAAGGAAACGGCGGACGAGATTTGCCGCCCGCAGGTGGAAAAAGCGCTGACACGCTACTATGACTGCTATCCGCGCGAACTGCAGCCCATGCAGACCGACCGCTTCCTGCCGGTCAAGAACCTGATTACGATCTCACTGGACAAGGACGGGCAGTATGTCGGAAACGCCCACCGCTGGGACACCGACCAGACCCACATCCTGACCACCGAAACCGCCTCGCGCGGCTTTACGCCGCCCGCCCGCCTGGACGGCGCGTGGAGCGGCATGCTGCATCTGCACGAGGTCATTTCGCCGGTATGCACCGGCACATTGCGCATCGAAGGGAGGCTGACCGATGAAATGGTATCCAGTTGAACTGCATACGCACACCGAACACAGCGATGGCGATTTCACCGTATCCGGTCTGGTCGAGGCGGCGCATAACCGCGGCTTTGCGGCCGTCGCACTGACCGACCACAACACCGCCTCCGGCCTGCGCGAATTTTACCCCGCGCTCGCGCGCGAGGGGCTTGTCGGCGTGGCGGGCATCGAGTGGACGACCTATTTCGGCCACATGCTCGTGCTCGGCGAACAGGGCTACACCGACTGGCGCGGCGTTCGTCCGCCCGAGATCGACCGCGCAATCGCAGACATTCACAAAAACGGCGGCATCGTCGGCATCGCGCATCCGTTCGCGCTGTCCAACCCGGTCAATACCGGCTACCACTGGGAGTTTCAGGTGGCCGACTGGACGGCGGTCGATTATCTCGAGGTCTGGTCGCGCGACGATGCACCGCGCAAAATCCAGAGCCTGCGCGCGTTCGCGCTGTGGGAGCAGCTGCTTGACCGGGGCTGCCGCATCACGGCAACAAGCGGCCGTGACTGGCACCGTGAGGACACCTTCGCCTACGCGCACACCTACGTCGGCGTGGACGGCGAACTGACACAGGACGCAATCCTGAACGCGATCCGCGCAGGACATGTCTGTCTCGCCGCCGGGCCGCTGCTGACCATGCGCGGCACGGACGCGGACGGCAAGCCATGGGAGATCGGCGACGAGCTGCCCGCGGGCGAAATCGAGATCGAACTGGACGTGGACGAAACCACGCTGCCAAATGACTGGGACCGCAGTCAGGTTCAGATGCAGGAACTGCGGCTCGTACAGAACGGCCGCGTGCTGGCAGTCTGCCCGGTCGAGGCGCACCAGCGCCTGCACCTGTCGGCTGCACCCGGCTGGCTGCGCGCCGACCTGATCGGCACCTACTACGGCCGCACCGGTCAGCATCTTGCCTTTACCAACCCGCTGTTTATCCGCGCAAGGGGGTGACCAGCATGGAGGAGCATCTCATCTTATTGGGAAATACCGCCCTGCGGCTGCTGCTGGCATTGTGCATCGGCGGCGGCATCGGCTGGGAACGCGCGCGAGCGCATCACCCGGCGGGCGTGCGCACACATATGCTGGTAACCATCGGCGCCGCCGTGGTCATGCTGCTCGGCAGCCAGACCGTCGGTGAATTTGTCGGCACAGCCAACTCCGACCCTGCCCGCCTTGGCGCACAGGTCATTTCGGGCATCGGCTTCCTCGGTGCGGGCACGATCATGAAGGAAGGCCGCTCGGTGCGCGGCCTGACGACCGCCGCCACGCTCTGGGTGTCCGCTTGCTTGGGTCTGGCCGTCGGCGCAGGACAGTACATCGTTTCGCTTGGCGGCTTTGCCGTCGCAATGCTCGCGCTGCGCATGTTCAAATTCCCGCGCTATGAGATTTCATTCCTGTACAGCCGAAAAGATGATTGCCTGCAAACCATTTGTCAGGCGCTCGAATTGCAGCAGGCCAATATCAGCAACTTTTCCAGCCGCGACGTGGATGACGAAAACATCCGCGTACGGTTTGAGCTGTATCTCGGCGTACAGCAGCGCAATATTTCCACCTCGGATATGCTGTTCCGGCTATCTCAGATCCCACATGTTTCGTGCATCAATATTGATGCGCTGTGATTATACGCCCCAGCCGGATAGGTTCATACCGCATCTGCCCGCTGCCCCTATTACCTTTTCTTCTGGAAACGCCGCCCGTTCATCGGGCGGCGTTTCCATTTTTATCCCTCATTGTAATTTCTACTACTCTGATCCAGTTGACAGTTTTTTCTGGTATGGTACAATGAAACCGGTGAAACGCATATGATAAGCAAACACGATATCCGGGCGCTGGCTATTATTGCAGTCTTTTATGGGGGAATGCAGCTGGCCGGCATCACTTGCCCGATCCGTTTCCTCACCGGTATTTCGTGCGCGGGCTGCGGCATGACCCGCGCATGGTTGGTGCTCCTGCATCTGGATGTGGCTGCGGCATGGGGATACCACCCCCTGTTCTGGCTGCCTATCCCCGTAGTGCTGGTTTTCCTGCTGCGTCGTCGTCTTCCCAAGCGGCTGACGCATGCGATCCTGATCGCCGCCGGTGCGCTTATGCTTATCGTGTATGTGATCCGCATGCTGCAGCCGAGTGATACCATCGTTACCTTTGCGCCGGAAACCGGTCTTTTGTATCGGGTATTCACCCGACTGACACCGTGAAAGAAGGGAGAAATAAAGATGTTCTGTTCCAACTGTGGAAAACCGGTCGGCGATACCGACCGTTTCTGCCACTATTGCGGCGCTTGTCTCATGCAGGAGGATACGCAGCCGACACCCCCGCCGCAACCAGAACCCCAACCCGAGACACAACCCGCGCCGCAGCTCGAACCACAGCCTGAGCCGCAGCCCGAGCCACAACCGACGCCGCAGCCCGAGCCGCAACCAACGCCGCAGCCCGAACCGCAACCCGAGCCGCAACCTGAACCCGAACCGCAGCCGGCGCCCAATTACCAGAGCGATGCGCAGTCAGGTGCTGCCCCGCAGTACAATACACCGCCGCAGTACAGTGCGCCGCAATATAACGCTCCGCAGCAGCCGTCCGGCAACACCGACTCGATCGAGTTAGCACTGAAAATCTTCGCCGTAATCTGCGGCGTTGTTTATGGATTACGCGCGCTGCAGCAGGCGATCAGCTTCCTTGGCAGCCTGCCGATCATTCTGGAATACTTCCCGCCGATCATTCTAATCACTTCTATCCTGTCGTTGATTGGTACGATGGTCTATGCATGGATCACCGTCATGCTGATCCTGCTTGCCTTCCGGCGCACGCCACAAAACACCCGTGGTCTCACCTTCGGTCTGGTCATCGGCGGCGTTGCCGCATTGGTTCTGCTGGTGCTGCAGATGCTGCTGTTCTCAATCACCTTCCATCACTTCAACACCTCGCCGATGCTTCATATAGTGGGTGTTCTGATCTCGGTGGGCGGTGTATACGGTCTGCTATATGCGATCGGGCAGGCGCCGTCTGCGGAATCGCTGCTGCAGAACCCTGCCGCCGACCTGCAGGATGCCTGTGCCTCGATCGGGGATGGCGTCCGTAGCGCGCAACAGGGTGCGCAGCAAAACGCGCAGCAGCGCGCCCAGCAGAACGCTTCCGCCGCTTCGGCTGCCTATGCCGCCGGCGGCACGATCGTGGGCGGCCCGGTCAAAACCGACCGCAGCCTGCTGATGTACATTTTGCTCGGCATCATTACCTGCGGCATTTACAACTGGTATTTCATTTACAGTCTGGCACGCGACGTCAACATCATGTGCCGGGAGGATGGCAAGAATACCGGTGGACTGCTGGCCTTCATCCTGCTGAGCATCATCACCTGCGGCTTTTATGCCCTGTATTGGGAATACAGTCTGGGCAACCGTCTGGCTGCCAACGCACCGCGATACGGCATGGTCTTTCAGGAAAACGGTACGACCATCCTGCTCTGGTATCTGGTCGGTATTTTCCTGTGCGGCATTGGCCCCTATGTAGCGATGCACATCCTGATTAAAAATTCCAATGCGCTGGGTGTTGCCTATAACCACGCCAATGGATATTAATCTTGTCAGCATACATAAAGACATAAAACAAGCAGGCCGCGCCTCTTTCGAGGCGCGGCCTGCTTGTTTTTGTTCACTTGTTCAGCATGCCCAGCACGATGTTCACAGCCAACACGATCGCTGCGCTCACTGCGCAGAGCACAGCTTGCTGCCGACAGGCTTTGGCCTTGGGGTCATCCTGCCTGTCCTCCCCCTCTGCGCGGCCGCACAGCATACCGTACCGCACTTGCTGCAGTACGGTCAGCGCTGCGAGGGCTGCAAAGATGAGCAGCAGAACACGCTGTACCGTTTCCATATCAGTGGATCAGGTTGAGCACCAGCGCGGCAATGACGAATACCACGCCGACAACCGAAGTCAGACGGGCAAAGATCTTATCCGCTGCCGACGCCTTACCCGCGCCGAAGAAGGTCTCCGCGCCGCCGGAAATAGCGCCCAGACCCTGCTGCGCGCCGCTCTGCAGCAGCACAACCACGATCAGGAACAGGCTGGCAATGATCATGACAACAGAAAGTGCGATTTGTGCGGTAGTCATACGGTCAATTCCTCCACATTTTCTTTTTTATCGCGCCGGAATGCAGCGCGTATAATTGCGTACATGATACTATATCATACCCGTTCCGTAATTGCAAGCGGCATTTTACACAATCGGCTTTAAAATATTTTTGAGGGAATCGCCCATCCGGTTGGTATGGATATCGCGCCCTTCCAGGCCGACCACGGCCATACGCACACTCGACCAGCCGTTCTGCTGCCCCGTAAACTGCCGCTCAGAGGCGAGTTTGCGCAGCTTTTTCTGCACAGGACGCGATACCGAGCCTGTCGCAAGGATCACGGAAACCAGCGAGAAATCATGCCCCATATCCGGCTGCACCAGCGTCTGCTCCACCTGCAGTGCATACTCCCACCAATCCTCCAGCGCCGTCTCATCCAGCGTGGGCACGGCGAACAGCAGGCGGTATTCATGCGCATGGCTCGAGCCGCCGGTCGGCACCACGCCGAGCAGCTTGCGCTGGGCAATCGAATCAAACGTACTCACCAGCGCCGCAACACGGCCGGCAACCTCGATATTCTGCTTGCAGACAAACGCCTTATCCTGCTCCTGCACGATCCGGTCGCGCAGTGCAACAAATTCCGTGGAAAAGTCCATGGTATGCCCTCCGCTTACAGATCCGCCGGGTATTCGCCCCGCGCGGTCATCTCCGCGATCGCGGCGCACACCGTGGGCTTGTCCTCGCGGTAGGTCACGCCGAACCAGCGCGCGGTCGTCGTCAATACCTTGGCGGTCGCGCGGCCGGACTGGATCAGTTCATCGACCGCAAACGGCAGGTAATACTCGCCCTTCATCGGGTTCTGCGGCAGCTTTTCCGCGAAGAAGCGGCGCAGACCGTCCTCGAGCGTGAGCAGGAAGGACGGGGTAAAGCCCCACAGGTTGAGCGAAACCGGCGTGCCTGCCGGGATTTCGCCCGCCGGTACGTCGCCATCGGCGGCATACACGATGCGGCCATCCGCCTCGCGCGAAATCGCGGTGCGCTCGATGATACCGGTCAGCAGGCCGTTTTCGTCTGCGGTGCACACGCCGCGCGACACCGTGCCGTTTTCGGTCAGCGTGTTCTCGACCTGATAACCGACCATGCAATAACGGAACTTTTCGTCGTCCTGTGCGTTTATTAAATAGTCATACATTTTGGCAAAGGCGTCCGCGCCGTAAAAATCGTCTGCGTTGATGACCGCGATGGGCGCACCCTCGGTCGCTTCCCGCGCGCACCAGACCGCGTGCGCCGTGCCTAACGGCTTTTCACGGCCTTCGGGCGCAGTCAGGCCCGCCGGCAGCGTGTCCAGCGTCTGATAGACATAATCGACCTGCATGAAGCGGCGCGCCTTGACGCCGATCGCCTGCTCAAACGCCTCCTGCAGCTCTGGCCGGATGATGAACACCACCCGCTCAAAACCCGCGCGGTGCACATCATAAATCGAATAATCCAGAATGATCTGCCCGTTCGGTCCGACCGGATCGATCTGCTTGAGACCGCCGTAGCGCGAGCCCATGCCCGCGGCCATGACCACCAAAACCGGCTTTGCCATTGTGCATTTCTCCTTTTTTACGGCGGACAGGCCGCCGACGCATATTTTTGCAGCCCGATTGACAAAAACGGGCATATTTTACAGGTTTATTCCGTTTGTACCACTGGAATACTTCATTATTATACAAGACCACATCATAAAACACAAGATGTTTGCGGCGGGCGCGCCTTTTTTTGTCGAAAAGCATGAAAATCGCACCGCAGGTCTCCAAATGATTGCAAGGCTACTGAAAAACTGCTAAAATGATACCGTTAAAAATATATCAGAGTTATCATTGCACTTTGTATCAGAGAGGAACATGTTTTGATGCGCAAGACAAAAATTATCTGCACGCTCGGTCCTGCGACCGATGCGGTCATTCCGGAAATGATCAAGGCGGGCATGAACGTCGCCCGCATGAACTTCAGCCACGGCTCGCACGAAGAGCACAAGGCGCGTATGGACGCAGTCAAGGCTGCGCGCGCTGAGCTCGGCATGCCGGTTGGCATTATGCTGGACACCAAGGGTCCTGAGATCCGCACCAAGACCTATAAGGACGGCAAGATCGAGATCGTCGAGGGTCAGGAATTCACCCTGACCACCCGCGAAGTCGAGGGCGACAACACCATCGTTTCGATCACCTACGAAGGCCTGCCGGCGGACGTACAGGTCGGCACCCGCATCCTGATCGACGACGGTCTGGTTGCGTTCACCGTCACCGAGATCAAGGACGGCACCGACATCGTCTGCCGCGCGCTCAACGGCGGCCCGCTGTCCAACCGCAAGTCGATCAACGTGCCCGGCATCCGCCTGAACATGCCCTTTGTTTCCGAAAAGGACCGCGAGGACATCGAGTTCGGCCTCGAGCAGGGCATCGACTTCATCGCCGCTTCCTTCACCCGTTCCGCACAGGACGTGCGCGACATCAAGGCGATCCTCAAGGCGCACGGCCAGGAGGATGTTGAGATCATCGCGAAGATCGAGAACATGGAAGGCGTGCATAACATCCAGGAGATCCTCGACGAGGCAAACGGCATTATGGTTGCCCGCGGCGACCTCGGCGTTGAGGTTCCGTTCGAAGAGCTGCCTGAGATCCAGAAGTGCGTCATCAAGACCTGCATCTCGCGCGGCAAGCGCGTTGTCACCGCGACCCAGATGCTCGAATCGATGGCCAAGAACCCGCGCCCGACCCGTGCGGAAGTTTCCGACGTTGCCAACGCGGTTTACGACGGCACCAGCGCTATCATGCTGTCCGGTGAGACCTCGGTCGGCAAGTACCCGGTTGAGACCGTGCAGACCATGAGCATGATCGCGGAGAACGCGGAAAAGACCATCCACTATGACCGCCGCCGCGCAACCCGTCTGGAGTTCCAGAACATGAACGTTACGGGCGACCTCAAGACGCTGGCAATCTCTCACGCAACCTGCTCGACCACGGCCGATCTGGGTGCAAAGTGCATCGTTGCCTTCACTGAAGCCGGTTCGACCGCGCGCGCGGTATCGACCTACCGTCCGGGTGCCCCGATCATCGCGGCTACCCCGAGCGAAAAGACCTTCCATCGTCTGAGCATGTCCTGGGGTGTTACCCCGGTTCTCGTACCCCGCCGTCCCACCTCGGGCACCGAGCTGTACGACCTGTCTGAGCAGGCAGCGATCTCTGCGGTCGACCTGCACGTGGGCGACATCATCACCATCACCGCCGGCATGCCGGTCGGTCACGTCAACTACACCAACACGCTGCGCGTGCACCAGCTGACCGAGCGGTCGTTTGCACCGTTCGTACAGGATTAATGTTATGACTTTAAAACGCTTCCAGCGCCGTTTGATCCGTGTGCTGACCGTACTGGTCCTGCTATCGGTCATATTCTGCCTCGGCCTGTATGCCTACCGCTCCTTTTTCGGCTACACCTATGATTCCACCCTTTCGGGGGAAGATCTGGCAGCCGGGATCAAGGCGGATGAAAACATCACCAATATTGCACTGTTCGGTCTGGACACACGCGAGGGCGACACGCAGAGCCACTCGGACTGCATGATGATCGTGACCGTGGACAACACCCGCGGCAAGATCAAAATGACCAGCCTGATGCGCGACTCGCTTGTCAACATCTCCGACCACGGTGAGGACAAGCTCAACGCCGCTTATTTCCTCGGCGGGCCGAGCCTTGCGATCCGTACGATCAATGAAAACTTCGGCACGGATATCACCGAATATATCGCGGTCAATTTCGAGCAGCTGGTCGAGATCATCGATGCGCTGGGCGGCGTGGAAATCGACGTAAAAACGACCGAGGAGCTTCTTGAGCTCAACCGCGTCATCCGCGATTACGGCATCGAGCAGGGCAAGGAGTTTGAAGGCGTCGAGCAGACCGGCCTGCAGACGCTAGACGGCGTGCAGGCGATGTGCTACGGCCGTATCCGTAAGGGCGGCACGGGCGATGACTGGGCCCGCGTCGAGCGGCAGGGCATTGTGCTGGAAGCCATGTTCAACAAGGTACAGGAAATGAGCGCGAGCGAGCTGATCGGCCTGATGCAGAAGCTGGTTCCCTATGTGACGACCTCGCTCTCCCCGACCGAGCTAGCGCCGCTGATTGTCGGCGCTGTCAAGGACGGCGTGCCCACGATCGAGCACGCGCGTGTCCCGCTGGACGGCGAATGGGATTACTACGGCGCATCAAGCGAATACATCCTGTATGATATGGATGTGGCCGCCGAGCATATCCGCGCCTACATCTACGACGACGTCTATCCGGGTGAAAGCACTTCGTCCGATACTGGCGATACCGGCACAACCGGCACCGTCAATGAGCCGCTGGGCGGCGTGGACTACGACGAACCGCCGACCTCGCCGGCAACCACCGACGATACATCCTCCGAGGATGAATATGTCGATCCCGCCTCGCTTGCCGAGGAGGGCGGCAGGTACGATCCCGAGACCGGCGACTACTATGATTCCGACGGGGACAGATACTATCTGGACGAAAGCGGCAATCGGGTGTATTATTAAGTAGATATGATCCTGACAGGGGGTATGACACTGCGATCATGCCCCCTGTCGCTCAGTTTACAGAGAAAGAGGAAAACAGCAGTATGTATGTCAAACGCGTTCTCCCCAACGGCGTGCGTCTGATCTCGGAAAAGCTGGACACGGTGCGCACGGTATCGGTCGGCATCTGGGTCGGCAACGGCAGCCGGTATGAACCTGCCGCGCTCGGCGGCATTTCCCACTTTATCGAACACATGATTTTCAAGGGCACGGAAAAGCGCTCGGCGCAGCACATCGCCATCGCGATCGATGCGCTGGGCGGACAGGCCAACGCCTTCACCGACAAGGAGTGCACCTGCTACTATATGAAGGTGCTGGACAAGCGCCTGAAAAACGGCATTTCCATTCTGGCGGACATGTTCATGCACTCGCGCTTTGCGCAGGAGGATATCGACCTTGAGCGCGGCGTTGTGCTCGAGGAGATCGACATGTACGAGGACTCGCCCGAGGATGTGGCGATCGACAAGCTGTTCGAGCAGTGCTACGACGGCTCGGCGCTCGGCCGCCCGATCCTCGGCACAGCCGAAACGCTGCAGGCCATCAATTCCGAGGCCATGCACGACTATATGCACCGCTACTACCGCCCGAAGGACACGGTCGTGGCGCTGTCCGGCCATTTCACCGAGGATGACCTCGACTATATCGCCGATCTGTTCTCCGAGATGGAGGGCGAAGGCCGCAACGAGATCACACCCGCGTCCTACCAGCCCAGCCTGCTGCTGCGCGAAAAGGACATTGAGCAGAACCACCTGTGCCTGTCCTTCCCGGGCGTATCCCTGCTCAGCGACGACCGCTACGCCATGAACCTGCTCAGCTCGATTCTGGGCGGCGGCATGTCCTCGCGCCTGTTCCAGCAGGTGCGCGAGCAGAACGGCCTGTGCTATTCGATCTATTCGTTCACCACGCCGCATCTGGACACCGGCCTGTTCTCGATTTATACCGGTCTGGGCGCGGAAACCGAGCAGAAAGCGCTCGACCTGATCGTGCGCGAATTGCACCGCTTCTGCGAGGAAGGCCCTGCGGCGGACGAACTGTCCCGCTGCCGCGAGCAGGTCAAGACCACCCTGCTCATGGGTCTGGAAAACACCGGCACGCGCATGATGACCATCGGACGCAGCGAACTGCTGCGCGGGCAAGTGCTCGCAGTCGAGCAGGTGCTCGCGGCGTACGACCGCGTCACCGCAGACGATGTGCTCGCACTCGCGCGCCGCGTACTCGATTTTGAACAGGTATCGCTCGCCGTTGTCGGCCAGCCCGACCGTCGGGACACCTACCGCGCATTGCTGCAATAACCCAAGTATCAAAAGCGCCGGCTGCTTGCCGGCGCTTTTTCGCTTGACGCATGCCCGCCCGCTTGCTACACTGGAGGTAGGATAGCGAAACCATCTGACCTGACGCACAAGGGAGGGATCACTATGAAAAAACGGTACATTCTTCTGCTTGCATGCCTGCTGCTGTGCAGTATCTTTACCGGCTGCAAACCGGCAGGAAATGAGGCCGCGAACAGCGGCGCGGTGTCGTCCGCGGACATGCAGCTTGCACCGATGCAGCTGACCGACGAGCAATACCAAGTGCTCTCACTCGCGGACATTGACACGCAGACGTTTATTGCCTATGAATACCAGACCGATGAAAACCTGCGCTGCATCACCACCACCCGTTATATTCTGAACGACGCGCTCGAATGGGAGCCTGCCGGCAGCGGCTCAGGACAGATCTACAACGATGCGCCGATCTCCCCCACCGGCGCCATGGCTTGGACTGACAAAGGAGACGGACAGGGATTTACGCATGTGCTGTGCGAGAGCGGCGCGAGCAGTTCGAATTACACGTTCAATGCCCCCAGCCTGCCGGAGGAGGTCGCAGCAGAAAGGCTCGCGATCGGCGTCGGTACGCAATCCGAAGCTGTGTCCATCGTGTACGGCGAGGAGATCCCGATTCTGGTGCGCACGTTCCGTGACAAAAGCGAGCTGTATGTGTATGACGCAGCAAAGGATTTTGCCGACCCGTCCCGCTTTGCGGGCGATCTGTTCACCGAAGCCTATACGGTCACCTTTTCGGACGAAGTTCCGGCATAATAGATATAAAAAAGAAAAGCCGCCCATACGGGCGGCTTTTTTGCGTTTTGTTTACCGGTCCACAACCGGGATCTCGCTTTCGTCCTTTTCATCCAGATGGTTCAGATAATGCTTGGTTTCCCGCGCAATCACACCGCTGAGCAGCAGCACCGCGATCAGGTTGGGCACCGCCATGAGCGCGTTTAAGATGTTAGCGATCGTCCACGCCAGATCGAGCGACAGCACCGGGCCAATCACGATGACCGCGATGAACACCAGCTTATAAGGCAGCATGCCCTTGCGGCCGAACAGATACTCGCAGCAGCGCTCGCCATAGTACGACCAGCCGAGGATGGTCGAATAGGCGAAGGTGATGATGCCGATTACAAGGATCAACGGGCCGATCACTGGGATCTGCGAGAAGGCCGCAGTGGTCATCTGGCCGCCGTTTTCGATCGAATCCATGTTGATCGCCGGGTTTTTCATGATCGTTGTGACAAGCACAAGTCCGGTCATCAGGCAGACGACGACCGTGTCCCAGAAGGTGCCGGTCGCAGAGACCAGCGCCTGCCGCACCGGGTTGCGGGTCTGCGCGGCACTCGCCACCAGCGGCGCCGAGCCAAGGCCGGACTCATTCGAGAACAGGCCGCGCGCCACGCCGTATTGCATCGCAATACGGATGCCGCCGCCAACCAAGCCGCCCGCGACCGCGCCCGGCTGGAACGCCAGCGTGAAGATCGCCTTGAGGGCGGGCAGGATGAAATCCCAGTTGATGCCCAGAATAATCAGACAGCCGAGCACATAGAACGCCGCCATAAACGGAACGAGCTTTTCGCACACGGTCGCGATCGACTGGATACCGCCAATAATGACCACGGCCGTGATCAGCGCGAACACAATGCCGATGGCGAGCGGCGGGATATAGATCGGGCTGTTGCCCTGAATGACCTCGGAAATCGCGTTGATCTGCGTGCCGCAGCCGATGCCAAAGGAGGCGAGCATGGCAAGTGCTGCGAACAGCACACCCAGCCATTTCATGTGCAGGCCGCGCTCAAGCGCATACATCGCGCCGCCCTGCATGCGGCCGTCCGCCGTCTGCACGCGGTATTTGACCGCGATCAAGCTTTCCGCATACTTGGTCGCAATGCCGAACACACCAGTCAGCCAGCACCAAAGCACCGCGCCCGGGCCGCCGAGGAAAATCGCCGTGCCTACGCCGACGATGTTGCCCGTGCCGATCGTGGACGCCAGCGCGGTCGTCAGCGCCTGAAACTGGCTGACGTCGCCGGGCGAATCCGGGTCCTTGGTCACGGACAGCCGGATGCCCGTAAAGGTCTTGCGCTGGATAAAGCCCGTGCGCACGGTCATAAACAGGTGCGTGCCCAGCAGCAGCACGATCATGGGCAGGCCCCAGATCCAGTTGTCGATGGCGGTCACCGCATTGGAAAACGCCTCCATCATGTTTACCAGTCCCTTCCGTTTGTGAATCAATACAGCAAAAGGGGGGCAAAGCGACCGCTTCGCTCCCCTTTCCGGACAACGCGCCGAACAGCCCGCCCCCTGTCCCCATATCAGGGCGTTGCACGCCGCTGTTCCCCTATCACAGTCATGTATTGGGGACATTATACCGTAGATGTTGCAGAAATGCAAGGTTTTCGTATTTTGCTGCCCTATTGCTCACAGGAAGGTGCTCTCCCCGTCTGCGCCTCTTCTGTTTTTCGGGCGACCGAACGGACCCTCGGCACGCCACAACCGCATGGCCGGATTTATGCACAATACCTATTGCACCGCCCTGCGCAAGCAGATAAGATGGTATTACATTGCCTTTTTTGACAAAAAACACGCACAGAACAGGCATTCTTTGCCCGTTCACGGACCGAAAGGAGTACAGGCTGCATGAAGAAACCACCCTATATCGAACGGGACGGCTGTATCTATGTTTCATTCCGTTCTGCCGACCCTTCCGCTGCGGGTGCGCCTGCAGATATCTGTCCGGTCACGCCGCCGGACAAGGAAACCCTTCTGACCGATTATATGCAGGATTGGCTGCACATGATGGTCACGCAGATCCGCCATAACACGCTGGACAGCTATTGGTATATGTTCCGCCGGCACATCGAACCGTTTTACGGCCCGCGGCAGATCACGTTGCAGTCCGCTGTGCTCGCGGATTTTCAGGCCTTTGTCGATGAAAAATACCGGCAGGGGTATTCGCCGACCTCCATCCTCAAATTCCATTCCATCGTGCACAAATGCCTGCGTCACGCCGTGTCGCGCGGCATCATCGACCATAACCCCTCCGACTTTGTGATGCTGCCCAAACGCGTCCGGTACATCAGCCAGACCTTCAACCAGGAACAGCTCAACCGGTTCCTGCAGGCCGCGCGCAGCTCCCCCGCCGAGCCCGCTTTTGTGCTGGCCGCCACCTATGGCCTGCGCCGCAGCGAGGCCGCGGGGCTGCGTTGGCAGTCGGTGGATTTCGACACCAATTCCGTCCTCATCAACCACACCGCGATCTCGAGCAGCGGCCGGGTGACATACAGCGACCGCGTCAAATCAGACGCGAGCTACCGCACCCTGCCGCTCATGCCCGGCATGCGGGACTATCTGACGCAGCTCCGGCAAACACAGCAGGACATGCAGCTGCGTCTGGGCGAAGCATACTATCACAACGATTATATCTGCCGTCGGGACAACGGCAGGCCGCTGCGGCCCGACTACATCTCGCAGGAGTTTTCCCGCGTTTGTCAGTCGGCAGGGCTGCCGCACATACGTTTCCACGACCTGCGCCACTCCGCCGCCACGCTGCTGCTCAAGGAGGGGTTTTCGCTCAAACAGATTCAGGAATGGCTGGGACATGCCAACATTACGACGACCGCCAACACCTATGTCCATGTCACATACAGCGACAAGGTGCAGATGGCCGTGCATCTGGACGGTCTGTTCCAGCTTGACGGCCTGCGCCAGCGCGCGCCGTTCTGACCCTTCTCCGCCACTTTTCCGCCCATCCGGCAAAAATACCAAGCATGCACTTTCGGCTGCAAAATGCCGTCAAGACAGGCGTTTTTCCCATCATATCCCGCATCCGAACCCCCGCTTCCGTCGGAAATGTCTATTGCAAACAAAGGGTGGATATGGTAAAATGAAAAAGTTGAAATATGATCAAAACATGCTTCCGGAAGAGGTGCAACCGTTGAAAAAGTTCCTTTCACTCGCCGTTTGCTGCACGCTCCTGCTGAGCCTGTTCACGGGCTGCTCCAGCGGCGCGAAGCATAACCAGTTATCTGCGGCCGAACTGTCCGCGGATGCGCTCGATATCGCGCAAAGCGGCCTACACGTTGCCGTGCTGTATGACGGCAGTCAGGGAGACGCATCATGGGAGGATCTTTACTCTCGCCTGTGCCAGCCGCTGCTGCTTGGCCTGACGGCCGAGGCGGTGGATGTATCGCAGTCGTTTTCGCTTGACGACTACGACCTGCTGTACCCTGACAAAAGCATTATGAACGCCGCAAATGCGAACAACCTGCGCGAGGATATCCAGTCCTTCACCGAGGCAGGCGGCGGCGTATTCCTGACCAACGGGTTTTACGATTTCTTTGACCGGGACTTTATCGGCGCGAAAAAGTTTTATCCGCTGGAAGCTTATCCGCATGATATGACCTATCCCGAGGTGGACGGCGACCTGCAAAAGATGCAGACCGTCACCAAGGATTTCTATACGCTGTACAGCGCCTATGACGATTTTGAATCGCTCGAAGGGCTGGACTGCGGCGTCGGCATGAAGCCTTCCACGGCGGTGGCGCTGTGCACCAGCGGTGACCTTGCCCTGTCCACCGTCAACGAATACGGCGAGGGCTATGTACTGTTCGCTTCCGGTCTGCTGCCCAACCCTTACAGCATCAGCGGCACGATGCTCGTGCAGCGCGACGAGACGCAGAAGTACCTCTCTGATACGGCATTGAGCACGGCGCGCCTGCTGGAAAACTCGTTTGCCGCGTTTTATCTGGAACGCACCGCAGGTTTTTCCGCTTGGCGGGTGTATGGCGCGTTCGGCCGACCCACCATGAGCTGGGAGCTGCATTTTGAAGAGTTGGGCGGCTATGCCGACGGTTCCGGTATCGCCTTTGCCGAGCTTTGCAAAAAATATTCGCAGATCCCGTCCTATACGGTCGTGCGCAACAGCTATACCTGGTTTATCCGCAGCGAAACCGTCACTTCCTTGCTTGGGGAAAGCGCGGACAAGCCGACGTTTTCCATGGATCTGTACGAAAACGCCTATTCCTCCGGCGCGCATGTCGCCGCCGGCGACGTATGGCTGTCGCAGGCGTCCATTGAGGACGGCGGCAGCTACTTCAAGGATTATCCCGAATATGACCTGCGCGCCTATCCGGACGTGTGCGATCTGGATGGCGACGGCACGCTCGACCTGATCTGCGGCTCGTCGGACGGCAAGCTGTATTTCTACCGCGGCAAGGGCTATGACGAGCGCATGCTGACCGAAGCCGCCGCACCGCTGACCGATGGAAACGGCACGCCGCTTGCAGTTTCCGGCTATTCCGCGCCTGTCACCTGCGACTGGGACGGCGACGGCATCCTCGATATCCTGTGCGGTGCAGCAGATGGAAAGGTCTATCTGTTCCGCGGTCTGGGCGGCCTGACCTACGCGGCTGCGGGCGCGGTGGCGGACACCGGCCTTGGCTCGCAGGTATTGCCCGACTGGGGCGATATCAACGGCGACGGCTATGCCGACTTGGTTTGCGGCTCGAACGCCGGGCAGCTGCTGGTGCTGTATGGCACGGCGGACGGCCTGCCCTCTTCGGGCTTTACGCAGATCGCGGTTTCCGGCATTTCCGGCAACTGGCTGTCCCCGCGCATCTATGATGTGCAAAAGGACGGCAAGGCCGACCTGCTCATCGGCACCTTTGACGGCTATATCGCCATCCTGCGCGGCGACGGGCAGGGCGGCTTCACTGAGGCCGGCTTTATCGAGCTGGGCGAACTCAACTACAAGGGCAACCACAACGCCAAATTCGGCAACAACTGCGTGCCTGTGATGGCGGACATCAACGGCGACGGCATCGACGATCTGATCTGCGGCAGTCTGGAATACGGCATGGCCTATCCGATCGACAGCCCGTACTTCCCCTATCACGACGAACTTGCCGAGCAGCTTTCCTACTTTGCCGACAACGAAATGTACGTCGGCGTACACTTCTACACCTCGGCCTATTCCTCCGCCGAGCGCGAGGCATACGAGCTGGACAAGCATCTGGAAGCGCTTGCTTCCTATGGTGTCGATACCGACCGCATCGGCGCAACCCAGCACACATGGTTTACCAGCAGCCTGAGCCCGTCGCAGTCGTTCCTCTCGCAGTGGAACGCGGGGCTGCTCTGGAATACCGGCTATGCTGCGCCGAACGACCCGTTCCCCTATCCGCAAAACAATGCGCACAGCGTCATCAGTCTGCCGTTCTTCGTGACGCAGGACGGGGAATGGACGATTTTGCTGCAAAACTGCGCTTCGCTGCTGTATGCAGACGATGCTTGGCCGGATATGTCCGCGCGGTACGGCATGCCGATGTGCGTATACTACCACTGTGACTTTACGTCCGAAGACAGCGCCACCTCGGAAGCCAAGATCCAGCAGGTGCAGGCGTTCCGCGAAAAATACGGATACAGCTTTGTCATGGAAAACCAGCTGGCAAGTGCTGCTGCGGCGGCGATCAACCTCGACCTTTCGATTGAGAAAAACGGCTCGTCCGGCTTTGACCTGACATTGACCGGCACGGGCGAGGCAACCGACTTCCCGCTGTATGACGAGGGCTACCAGAACGCCTGCGGCGTGCGCCTGTGCTTCGGCGAAGCCATGCGTGACCGCGACATCCGCACCGACGCGGATATCTGGTACTGGGACGGGGACGACCTGTGCATCGGCCTGAACCGCCCGGTGCGTGTTTATGAGGCAACAGAGGAAGCACAGGAGGAAACCGCGCATCTGACGCTGGTCAACCTGCCCGCGAAGGTAACCGCGGACGGCAGCAGCGTCACGCTCGCTTTCTCGGAAGGCGGCTATATGGAAGCGGAAACCAGTGTCCCGGCGACCACCACGTCCGAAGGCTGGAGCGCGCAGGAAAGCGCGAACGGCGGCACACGGTTTACCAAATATGGAGCGGCGGGTACGCTCGTGATCAATTACGGAGAGTGAGAACATGAATTCAGTCATCTGCCTGCTGGAGCGGGCTGCCGCGCACTGGCCTGAGCACACCGCGGTCACGGACGAGCATCAGAGCCTGACCTACCGCGCGCTGCGCGAGAACGCGCGCCGAGCGGCGAGCGGGCTGCTGCGCACCGGAGACAGCACCGCGCCGGTTATGGTTTATCTGCCGAAGAGCGCAGAAATGCTCATCGGCTTCAACGCGGCCATGTATGCAGGCCGCCCCTATGTCCCGACGGACGCGGCCGCGCCCGCGCAGCGGCTTCAGAAAATCCTGTCCAATTCGCACCCCTCGGCGGTCGTGACCAACCGCCAGTTGGGCGAAGGTCTGGCCGGTATCGACCTCGGCGGCGTGCCGGTGCTTTATATCGACGAGCTGGTGCAGTGCGAAGAGGACGCGGCGGCGGTCGATGCGGCAGTTGCCCGCGTCACGGACGCCGACCCCGTTTATGTCATGTACACCTCGGGCTCGACTGGCGAACCCAAGGGCGTTACCATCCCGCACCGCGGCGTGCTGCTGTTTGCACGCTGGGCGGAAAAGACCTTCGGCTGGGACTGCGAAACCATCATTGCCAATCAGGCGCCGCTGTACTTCGACGTTTCTGTTATGGACGTATACGGCGCGATGCGCTGCGGCGGCAAGCTGATCCTGACCCCCGAGGTGCTGTTCCGGTTCCCGAACAAGCTGCCTGAATTTTTGCAGGAAAACGCGGTCACCTCGATCTACTGGGTGCCGACCGTTATGATTAACATTGCAAACTCGGGCGCGCTCGACGGTATCGAGCTGCCCGCGCTCAAGAGCGTCGCGTTTGCGGGCGAGGTCATGCCCAATTTGCAGCTGAACGTCTGGCGTCGTGCGCTGCCCGGCCGCATTTTCGCCAACCTGTACGGCCCGACCGAGACCGACGTCTGCACGGCTTATGTGGTTGACCGCGACTTTGCCGACGGCGACCCGCTGCCTATCGGCAAGCCGCTGCCCAACATGAAGGTGCTGCTGCTCGGCGAGGACGGCATGCCGGTCAAAACCGGCGAGACCGGCGAGATCTGCGTGGCGGGTTCGGGCGTCAACATCGGCTACTGGAACCGTCCCGACCTGACCGAACGCGCCTTTACCACTGACCCGCGCAACACGGCGTGGCAGGAGCGGTATTACCGCACGGGCGACCTCGGCTGGTACAACGAATATGGCGAAATCATGTTCGCCGGACGGCGAGACGGGCAGATCAAGCTGCGCGGCAACCGCATCGAACTGGGCGAGGTGGAAAACGCGGCACGCCTGCTGCCCGGTGTGGAAAACGTATGCGTCATTTTCGATAAGGCGCGGCAGGAGATCGTACTGTTCCTCGAAACGGCACAGGATATCCCGCTGCGCACCGCAAGAAGGGAAATGCGCGGCACGCTGCCGACCTACATGATGCCGGGACGCATCGTCTGCATGGAAAAGCTGCCGCATAACGCAAATGACAAGATCGACCGCGTGTCGCTCACAAAATGGTTGGAGGAGAATTGAAAATGGAAGAAATCACTGCAAAACTGGAAGAATACATCCGCAAGCTGTGCGACGCGGAGGACGATCCGGAGTTTGGTCTGGATGTCAACCTGTTCGACACGGGCTTTCTCGACTCGGTCGGCTCGATGGACGTGATCGTATTTGTGGAAAAGACCTTCGGGGTCGAGATCAGCCAGCGCGACCTGACCCTGTACCCGATGAACACGGTAAATGAAATCGCCACCATCGTTGGCAGCAAGAAGGGGCTCTGCTGACATGTGGTTTTTGGAGGCTGACATCGCCCTGCGGCTGCTTGGCGGCTGCCTGCTCTGGGCGATTCTCAGCATGCTTGCGCGCAAGTTCTGGTCGCAGGCCAAACTCGACCGCTTTTTGGTCATCCTCGACCTTGCGCTGATCGCCTATGTATCCGAGTGGCTGGCGGTGTTTTACGCGGTTTACACCGTGCTGACCTACGGCATCGCCCATCTCGCGGGACGCGGCGAGGGAAAAGGGCGCAAACCGCTGTTTGTGTTCTGCTGCCTGCTGTGCGCCGTGCCGTTCTTCTACCTGCGTCTGCTCGACCTATTCCCCGAGCTGCCGCTGCTGTTCGCGCTCACCGGTCTTGCATATAACATGCTCAAAGCGGTGGACGCAGTCTACTATGTCTACTACACCGGCGAAAAGCTGGATTTCCTGCATTACGCCAACTATATGCTGTTCTTCCCGGTCATCACGGCCGGCCCGATCCTGCGCTACCGCGATTTTTCGCACAGCCTTGCCCGGCCGGAGGCGGTAAACGGCGAAAGCCTGACGCGCGACTTCAAGCGCCTGATCCGCGGCTATTTCAAAAAGGTCGTTCTGCTGGTGCTGGTCAGCGCGGTACTCGCACGGCTGACCGCGTTCACGCCGCGTCCGTGGCTGTCGGTTATCGTGTGCCTGTTCAGCTATCTGCTGCTTTGGCTGGATATGTCCGGCTATGCGGATATTGCGATCGCGATGGGCGGTTTCCTCGGCCTTAAAGTGCCGGAAAACTTCAAAAGCCCGCTCAAGGCCGCGTCGTTTACGCAGTTCTGGCGCAACTGGCATGTGTCGCTGACCGACTGGATCCGCGAGCACATCTTCGTTGTCCTCAACGGCAAGCGGCTTAACCGCTTCCAAGGCGCGTTCATGGGCTTCGGCACGATGATGGTCATGGGTCTGTGGCACGACTTCTCCCTCACCTTTGTGCTGGACGGCCTGATGAACGGCAGCCTGCTCGCCATCGAGCACCTGCTCGGCATCACGACCGTCAAGCGCGGCGCGAACCGGTACTATCTGTTGTTCCGCCGCTGCATCGTCACACTGGTGTTCTCGTTTACGACCATTTTCTACACGCTCGACCAGACGCAGCTTGCCGCGGTCCTGCATGGCTTCGTAAATCTATGAGAGGGGGCGCCATAGTAGTTTGACACGTTTTTTGAAAAAGGGCGGCCTGATCGCCGCCGTACTGATTGTTGCGCTGCTGGCGGACTTTGGTCTGGCAGCGTCCGGCTGGATTCAGAACAGCGGCTATTTCCGTCTCAACGATTTTGAAGTTACCCAGCAGGATCACCCCGAGGAAGTCTGGGACCGCGTGATCTTCGGCTCGTCCGAGCTGGTCTCGGCTTACCGCGAGGATCTGACGCAGGCGGACTATGTCAACCTCGGCATGGACTACGGTACGCTGCGCGACCTTGTGGAAATGCTCGAGGGCGGCTATATCAATGTCGGCTCGGAACTGGTGCTGGCGCTGAACTGGGGTGTCATGTATGACAACATGGACACCAACCCGACCTATGCGTGGCACCGCAAGTGGTATCAGCCGTATACCTATTTCCAGCGCGACCGGCTGCAGCCCTTCGTGATGGAGACCTTCAACGCCCTGATGGGCAACGGCGAGTTCCGTACCTCTAACACCGAGCAGCAGAAGATTTTCTACTACGGCAACATGACGCAGGCCGAACTGGATGAACGCCGCGAGCGCCTGCACGGCCTGTACTTCAACGGCGGCATGGAGCTGTATGCGGACAACCTTGCCGCGATGGAAGAAATCTACGACTTCTGCGCGGAGAACGGCATCCGGGTGCGTGCACTCTGGCTGCCGGAAAACCCGCTGGTCGAGCTGGAACCGCTCGACGTAGAGCTGCGCGAGCAGTGCCGTGCGGTCAGCGAGGCCGCGGGCGTGACGTTTTACGATATGACGGATGCGCTGGAAGCGGACTGCTTTTACGATACCGGGCATCTGGATTATGACTATGGTGCCGTTGTCTTTACGGAGGTGCTGGATCAATGGCTTCTTTCCTGAAAAAATGGATCGACCGGCAGAAGGAACGCCCGTACTGGATGGTGCTGAGCATCTTCGGCTATGCGCTGATGCTGCTGGCTGTGCTCGCCTTTTTCTCCGGTAACGGCGCGTTTATCTACGAGGGCTTTTAAGCGCCGCACAAACATTCAAACAGCAACAAAAAACGCCTTCGCGCGGATTTCCGCGCGGGGGCGTTTTTCTTTATCCCCATCCGTGAAAAATCACACAAAAAGTGAAAACCTATCTCCTCGTACCCCTTCTCCCCAAAGCGTCCCAAGGCATTGCATCCACCCCCGCAAGCTGTTATCCTGTTCTCAGAAAGAACAGTCGGCTGAAACCAAAAGTGAGAAAGGGTGTGAAAACCGTCCGCTGTGCGGCTCCGCACAGCAGTAATCCCCCGGGGACGGAGGACCCCGAAAAAAGATGAGAAAAGGGTGAAACAATACGCTATGATGCAGAAAATTCAAAAATTCGGCGGCGCGATGTTTACACCGGTCCTGCTGTTCGCATTCGCGGGCATCGTGGTCGGCATCGGCACGCTGTTCACGACCGAAGCCATCATGGGCGATCTGGCCAAGCCGGACAGCCTGTTCTACCAGTGCTGGAACGTCGTCCTGCAAGGCGGCTGGACGGTGTTCAACCAGCTTCCGCTGCTGTTCGCAGTCGCCCTGCCAATCGGCATGGCAAAGAAGCAAAACGCACGCTGCTGCATGGAGGCGCTCGTCCTCTACCTGACCTTCCACTATTTCCTGAGCACCATGCTCTCCCAGTGGGGCACGGCGTTCGGCGTAGACTTTGCCGCTGAGGTCGGCGGCACGAGCGGCCTTGCGATGATCGCCAATATCAAGACGCTCGACATGGGCATGATCGGCGCACTGGGTATCTCCGGCATCGTCATTTGGCTGCACAACAAATTCTACGACACCGAGCTGCCGGACTGGCTCGGCTCGTTCAACGGTTCCACCTTCGTATTCATGGTCGGCTTTTTCGTCATGATCCCGGTCGCGCTGCTCGCGGCTGTGGTCTGGCCCAAGATCCAGCTTGGTATGCTGGCCTTCCAGACATTCGTCAAGGGCGCGGGTGCGCTGGGCATCTGGATCTTTATCCTGCTGGAACGCCTGCTGATCCCGTTCGGCCTGCACCACATCCTGTACTCCCCGTTCTACTATGACAACGCAGTTGTCCCCGGCGGCCTGTACGCTTACTGGGCGACCCGGCTGCCTGAGATCGCGGCTTCGACCGCTTCGCTCAAGTCGCTGGTACCTGAGGCGGGCTTCACCGCGACCGGCTTCTCCAAGGTATTCGGCTGTCCCGGCATTGCGCTGGCCTTCTACGCGACCGCCCGCCCGGAAAAGAAAAAGAAGGTCATGGCGCTGCTCATCCCGATCACACTCACCGCAATCTTCTGTGGCGTGACCGAGCCGATCGAGTTCACCTTCCTGTTCATCGCCCCGCCGCTGTTCGTGGTGCACGCGATTCTCGCCGCGACGCTGTCGACCGTGATGTACCTTGCCGGCATCGTCGGCATCCACTCGGGCGGCGCGATCGAAATGGCCTCCCTCAACTGGATCCCGCTGATGGCGAACCACTGGCAGCAGTACCTGCTGATGCTGGTCATCGGCCTGGTATTCACCGGCATCTGGTTTGTCGTGTTCCGCTTCCTGATCCTCAAGTTCAATTTCCAGACCCCGGGCCGCGAGGCGGACGCGGACGACATCAAATTCTACTCCAAGCAGGAATATCGCGATAAGCAGGCCGCCGATAAGGCCGGCAAGGGCGCTGCGGGCGGCAAGGACGAGCTGGCCGCACGGGTGCTCGAGGGTCTGGGCGGCGCGGACAACATCGTCGACCTGACCAACTGCGCGACCCGTCTACGCGTCAATGTCAAGGATATCAACCTCGTCAAACCCGATACATACTTCAAATCCATCGGCGCGCACGGCGCAATGGTCAAGGGCAAGTCCGTGCAGGTCATCATCGGCCTGTCGGTGCCCAAGGTGCGCGCGAACGTCGAAGCGCTGCTCGGCATGGAAGCAGCCGAAGAAACCTGATGTAACATAAGAAAGGAAGAACCGCCATGGCAAAAACCAAGCAGCTGTGCGCCCCCACCAAGCTGGACCGTTGGTTCCGCATCCTGCAGATCGTGTTATTCTGCATGCCCTTTGTCTATCTCGCCTATCTGCGGGTGGGCACGGGCGGCGCGTCCCTGCAGGACGAGGGCGTGCTCTCCGGCAACCCCGCCATGGCGGTCACCCTGCTGGCCGCCATGCTCCAGCCCTATGTCGGCTGGCTGCTGATGCTGTGCCAGCGCCGTCTGGCCGACGGCCGCACGGCCTACGCCGTGGTTAATATGACCCTGCTGCTGATCGCTGAGCTGATGACCATGAGCTCGGTCGGCGTGGTCGGCCTCGGCCTGATCCTGTTTAAAACCGTCCGCACCTACGGCATGGGACCGTCGGCTGCATGGCGCGCCGCGGACAAAAAGCGCCTGTTCGCCGAGTGCGGCGGCAGCGTGCTGGTGCTCCTGCTTGCCGGGCTGTGCCTGTTCGCCACGATGCGTCTGGGCGGCCTGTCGCTCTAAACCAAGTATCCACTACAACTTTTTTCATCGTTCTATAAGGAGGAACAGAGAATGTCGAACAAGAAATATGCTGTTACCGTCGCCGGCGGCGGCTCTACCTTCACCCCGGGCATCGCGCTGATGCTGCTCGAAGAGCGCAACCGTTTCCCGATCCGCAAGATCATGTTCTACGACAACGACGCCGAGCGTCAGGAGATCGTCGCCAAGGCGTGCGAAATCTACCTAAAGGAGAACGCGCCCGACATCGAGTTCGGTTACACGACCGACCCCGAGACCGCCTTTACCGACATCGACTTCGTGCTGGCGCACATCCGCGTGGGCAAGTACGCGATGCGCGAAAAGGACGAGAAGATCCCGCTCAAGTACGGTGTGGTTGGTCAGGAGACCTGCGGCCCCGGCGGCATCGCCTACGGCATGCGCTCGATCGGCGGCGTTATTGAAATCCTCGATTACATGGAGAAGTACAGCCCGAACGCGTGGATGCTCAACTACTCCAATCCGGCGGCCATCGTTGCGGAAGCGACCCGCCGCCTGCGCCCGAACTCCAAGATCCTCAACATCTGCGATATGCCGATCGATCTGGAAGAGAAGATGGCCAACATGGTCGGCCTGAAGAGCCGCAAGGAGATGCAGGTCGGCTACTACGGCCTGAACCACTTCGGCTGGTGGCACAAGATCTACGATAAGGAAGGCAACGACCTGATGCCCGCCATCAAGGAGCACATGGCCAAGAACGGCTTTGCCGACGCGCTCTCCATGACCAACCAGCACGTCGATGACAGCTGGATCGCGACCTTCCAGAAGGCGCGTGACGTCTACGCGGTCGACCCGTCCACCATCCCGAACACCTATCTGAAATACTACCTGTTCCCGGATTATGTTGTCGAGCACTCCGACCCCAACTACACCCGCGCCAACGAGGTCATGGACGGCCGCGAGAAGCACGTATTCGGCATCTGCCGCGACATCATCGCCAAGGGCACGGCCAAGGACGGCGGCTTTGAAGCCGACGCACACGCGACCTACATCGTCGACCTTGCCTGCGCGATTGCTGAGAACACGCAGGAGCGCTTCCTGCTGATCGTGCCGAACGAAGGCGCGGTCGAGAACTTCGACCGCACCGCCATGGTCGAGATCCCCTGCATCGTCGGCTCCAACGGCTACGAGCGCATCTGTCAGGGCGCGATCCCGCAGTTCCAGAAGGGCCTGATGGAGCAGCAGGTCAGCGTCGAGAAGCTGGCCGCCGAGGCTTGGATCGAAGGCAGCTACCAGAAGCTGTGGCAGGCGCTGACGCTGTCGCGCACTGTGCCGAGCGCACGCGTGGCCAAGCTGATTCTGGACGACCTGATCGAGGCCAACAAGGGCTACTGGCCGGAACTGAAATAAACTGCTTTACTCCTTCACTTTCCCCTTATACCAGCCGCACGGGAACCAAAGGTTTCCGTGCGGCTTTGTGTTGTTTTGGCGGCTTGGCTGGACAAACGTCCGCGCGTCCGATATACTGTTGGTAACAACAGGGAAAGGGGGCGGCGCTGCCATGACGCTCGACGAGTTGTTTAACGCCCATCGGTCGCAGCTGGGCGAAAACGACCTGTACATCTGGAACTATATCACCGCCCACCGGCGCGAGTGCGCCGCGCTGTCCATCGAAGCGCTCGGGCGGCGCTGCAACGTGTCCCGCACGACCATTCTGCGCTTCGCGCACAAACTCGGGCTGCACGGCTTCAGCGAGCTCAAGGTGCTGCTGCGCATGGAGGACAAGCAGCAGCACGCGCTGCCAGACTATATCGAGCAGACCTGCGCGGTCTACACCGACATGATCGCGGATATCCGCGCCAAGGACTGCACCGCGCTGTTCCGCCGCATTGACGAGGCGGAAAACCTCTATGTATTCTCGTCCGGCATGCTGCAGGACGCGGTCGCGCGCGAGCTGTGCCGCGCGTTCCTCTCCTGCGGCAAATGGTTCTATACCATCCACGCGGGTACGGAAGCGGATGTCCTGCTGCACAATGTGACCGAGCGCGACCTTGTCATCATCCTGTCGGTATCAGGCGAATCGCCGCAGGTGCTTCAGCTGGCGCGCGCGCTGCGCGTGCGCAGCATCCCGGCCGTGTCCATCACCCGCCGCCGGGACAACACGCTCGCCCAGCTTTGCCCCATGCGGCTATATGTCGGCACAGTGGAAATGGAAATGAACGCGCTCGGCACGCAGTACCAATCGACCACGTCGTTTTTCATTTTGGTCGAGCTGCTGTTCCTGAAATACATGGCCTATCGAAACGGAGGCGACCATGAGACTGGAAGACCTGATCGAGCAGAATTACCATAAGCTCAGCGAAAACGATCTGTACATCTGGGAGTACATCCACCGGCACCCGGATGAGTGCCGGTCGATCTCGATCGACCAGCTGTCTGCCGCCTGCAACATTTCACATACCACCATCCTGCGTTTTGCCAAAAAGCTCGGGCTGAAGGGTTTCAGCGAGTTGAAAATCGTGCTCAAATGGCAGCAGCCTGCGGGCAGCGGCAGCTTTCCGCAGGACACGCTCGAACGCAGCGTGCAGGACTACCGGCAGACGCTGGAATACATGAGTTCGGTCGAACTGGGCGACCTGTTTTCCCTCATGGACAGCGCGGGCAAAATCTATGTCTACGGTTCGGGCAGCGTCCAGCAGCTTGCCGCGCGCGACCTCAAGCAGAAATTCTTTACGGCAAACAAACTGCTGTATGTGGTTGAAGGCGAGGAGGAAATGCGCCATCTGACCGACCGGATCGCGGAAAATGACCTCGTGTTCCTCATTTCACTCTCGGGCGACAACGCCTTTGTCAACCAAACTGCCGAGTGCATCAAGCACCGTGGCGGTGTTGTTGCGTCGATCTGCCGCATCCAGTCCAACCGTCTGATCTATTTGAGCGATATCAATATCCCGTTTTTCACCCATCAGATCGACCTTGGAACCAACATTGAATACTGGCCGACCAACCTGCTATTTATGATCAATGAATTCCTGATCCTGCGCTATCTGCAATACCGCAGCGGCCATGTGGGATAACCCATTAAAAATAAGACCGTCCCGCGGGATATTCCCCGCAGGACGGTCTTTTGTCATAATCTGCACTTTTTCAGGCGCAAAACAGTGCGCGCACCACTTCTGCTGTTATGTTACGCGGCCGCGTCCTGTGCGTGCGCCGTCATGTAGGCCGCCAGCCGCACGCCGACATTCTCCTGCAGGTTGCGATAGAAGAACTGGTAATCATAGACATGGTAGATCCCCGCCTCAAATATATCGATCGCAGGAGGATACGTGTCGGGCGATACGTCGGGCACTTTGAGCGCGCCGCGCTCCTCATCGATATAGGCGCCGGTCAGCTGCGGCACTTCGAGCAGGATGTTGCCCTCATAATCGGTAAAGCACGCACCCTGATTTTCCTCCTTGGAAGCGGGCGTGCCGTCGGTCTTCCAGTTGAGCGGGTTGATGGCAAGCGTGCGCACCCCAGCCGGGATCATGGTCGACTGCGTGATATTCTCCGCTTCGCTGTTAAACGCGATGATAACGCCGGTGTCATCCTCGCCGGATGCAAAGCGCAGGTGCGGGTTTTCGTCCATTTCCTGCTCGGTGATACGCCAGCCAATCGCATAGCAGGCAACCAGCTTATCTCTCAGCGCCTCGTCGGCAAAAAACTCCTTCATCAGCCGCAGGCTCATATCCGCGCCCTGCGAGAAACCGGCCAGAATAATCGGCTGGCCGTCATTATAATGCGCCAGATAGTAGGAAAACGCATCCCGCACATCCTCGTATGCCACGGAAAGATACGTTTCCAGCTCTTCCTCGGGCAGCAGATAGTCGGTCAGCGACGCCTGCCGGTAATACGGAGCAAAAAAGCGGCAATCCTTCTCATAAATCCCCTTTTCCATATTGATCGCGCCGAGGAAATTGGCCTTGGTTTCCGCATCCTCCATCGACATGTTGGATGGCTCTTCCTCCCCGCCGATATACACCGTCGGGGCGATGAAAAACACATCGGCCGCGCCGACCTGCGTGTCCCCCAGATAGGCCCAGTTTTCCGCCTGCGCATACATCGATTCCTCATGCGTCTGATCCGGCATCAGCTGCGAGGCGTCCTGTCCCATACCGCCGCATGCGGTCAGCGCCGTCAAGATGAGCAGCAGCGCAGCGATCGCTCTTTTCTTCATACGGCTTCCTCCGGCGACAACTTGCCCTGCGCGAGCAAATCCCGCACCTCCAGCAGATCCTTGCAGCAGCGGGTATACAGCTTCGCAATCTCCTCATTCGGTGGGATCAGGTCGGGCACCATCACCGTGACCGCCCCGGCCGCGTATCCCGCGCGGACGCCGTTTAAGCTGTCCTCCAGCACCAGACAGTGCCGGATATCCACGCCGAGCTGCTCTGCGGCCAACAGAAAGATGGCGGGATCTGGTTTGGTCCGCGTCACATCCTGTCCACTGACCTGCACACAAAAACAATCGGTCAGGCCGGTGTTTTTCAGATTGCCCTCGATCAGCTTCTGCGGGCTTGAACTGGCCACAGCGCACGGGATATGCTGCTGACGCAGATAACTGAGTAACTCACGCGCCCCCTTTTTGACCGGCACCGGCTGCTTGAACTGTTCCTCGCCAAGCTCCATGAACAGCGCGACGATCCGGGCTGCATCCGCCTGCGGGAAATAGTCCCGTACATACTCCTCATATACCTTACCCGACATACCGCGGCCGCCTGCATAAAACTCCTCCGACGGCAGCGGTAGTCCCATCCGACGGCAGCATTCCGGCCACAGCGTATCCCAGATACGCTCGGTGTCAAACAGCAGGCCGTCCATATCAAAGATCACACCCTGCAGCATGCTCTCTCTCCCTTCTGTTCGATGCCGCGCCATACGGACGCGCAGCACCATTGTCTTTTGTCCCGCCCTCCATGATAGCATATCGGTAACGACATGACAACCGGACAAATCCCACATCTTTATGCGCCCTTGACGCCCCCTTGCCCGCGTGGCTGCGCGGTTCGCCGGAACGGCCGTGTCTTGATTCCCCTATCCTGCTCACAGTGAATGGAACACCGGCTGCATACGGTCAAACGTGCAGAACTGCCGGAAGCCCAACTCACGCAGCAGCGCGCGTGTCTCGGTGATGTGCGTGCCCAGATACGCAGGCGCATGGCTATCGCTGCCGATGGTCAGGATGGTGCCGCCAAGCTCCCGGTACAGCTTCAATATCTCCACCGACGGGGTGGTATCCGACAGCCCATACCGATGGGACGAGGTATTGACCTCGATCCCCTTTCCATCCTCGATCGCGCAGCGCAAAATCTGCTCGACGATCGGCCGCACCCGCTCGAACGGATAAACGCCCTGCTTGTCGTACCGCGTGATCAAGTCGAGATGCCCCAGCACGCTGTAATCCTTAAATTCCTGCATCACAGCAAGCAGTTCCTCGTAATAGCCCTCGTTATATTCCTGCTGCGTACGGCCGCGCTGGAAGTCCTGCGTCCAGAATTCCTGATCGCCCACCTGATGGATGGACAGAATGACAAAATCCAGCGGATAGCGTGCCATGAGCGTGCGGTATCGCGGGATGGTATGCGTCTGCATGCCGAACTCCAGCCCGATCTTGATGCGGATGCGGTCGCCATAGCGCTGCTGTAACTCATGCAGCTGCGCCATGTAACGCGGATAATCGACGTTTGCCAGCGGCTGGCTGCCACGGTAGGCGATCTCGCCGCCTTCGTCCCAGTCGCGCTTGATGCCATAATCCACATGGTCGGTCAGGCAGATCTCATCCATACCCATCGCGACCGCATCCCGGATCACCTGCTCGAGTGGATACTCCGAGTCGTCGCTGTATGCCGAATGTACATGATAGTCCGCAAACATCCTGTTCCCTCCATTTTGAGTCCCTAAACCATATCCATGCACCGCAAAAATAATCATATGGCTTGCAATTTACATCTGTTTTGGTTTTTTTCCATTATATCATAAACTGCAACACAGAACGAGCAAAATGCTTGCAGCATAAAACCACCGTTTCAACCGGTGGTTTTATGTACATGTTTGATTTATGCCAGCCATTGCAGGTTTTTATCCTGCGTCAGGCTGCTCAGGCCGTAAACAAACAGGATTTCGTCCGCCGGGTTCTCGCGCAGCCAATCCGAAATGGTCTGCCGCTTGAAATAGCGCAGGTCGATCAGATCGATCGTGCGGTATTCCTCGGCAAGAAACGGCGCAAGCGCATGTGCGTACGAATCCTTGATGACCAGCAGCCGCTTGTCCGAATCCGCGTCCGTCTCGATGTGCACGCGCGCATGGTTGCCGCTGAGGAACACCGGATATTTATCCGCCTGCTCGAGATACTCATAAAACAGCATGCCCTGCTGCGTGACCGGCGCACGGCCGTCGCCATCGTAGACCGTGGTCGTGGTATGCAGCTCCGGATCGGTCCACAGCTCGATCTCGTCCGGCGGGGTCAGCCACAGCCCGCTTTTGGAATAGGATGTGCCGTAAAAATCCGGCACGCGTTCGACATCGAACGCCTCGGGCGGCACGGACGCCACGTTCCGTTCCTGCATCAGCAGGCTGTACGCGCGATACGCGCCCGCACTCGTCCAGTGATGGTCGGTACGGTAGTAGAGGGCTTCCGGGGCATCCGCCGCGCGGAAATCCCCGATCACGTCCACCCATCGCAGGCTGTCGCCCGCCATGCGGCGCGCCCGCTCGAGCAGGTCTGCGTCCGGATAATCCAAGTGCACCTTGGGCAGCGCGTCCTCGACCACCGCCCCCGCGCCCGGCACAGCCATCAGATAGACCGGCACCTCCTGCGCCTCGGCAAAGGCCGTGATCGCCTGCATATTATCTTCCAGCGTCTTGCCGTCATCCTGCAGCGACGCAGGGAACAGCCAGCCGTCCCTGCCGCGCACAATTTCGCCCACCGCACCGCGTCCCTCGGCCTGCGTCAGATAGGCGTTTGCGCCCACCCAGCCGTCACGCCCAGCGAAATGGTCAGCCACATAGCTTTCGATCTGCCGAAACAGGCTGCCATCCGCAACCGCAGCCGCACTGACGGCGGGCCGCTGCGCCAGCACACGTTTTTCGTTTTCCGAAAAGCTATCATGCGGCAGCAGCCAGAAGGCCGCCTGCATGCCGACCAGAACCCCGCCGAACAGCAGCGCCACCGCGCGGGGATGCTTAAACTGCATGAAAAGAACTCCTTTTAGAACCGAAAATACAAAAATGGGTTATAGCTCTGCGCCACCAGCGCGGCTGTGCTCGCGGCAAGCAGCAGCAAACAGCAGACCGGCGCGCCCCAGCGCACCAGCCGAGTATGCTCCCGCGCCTGTACCAGCCGCGCCGCAGCAGGCAGACAAGCCAATATGGCGACCAGCAGCAGCGGCAGGTAGGACAGCGTCCAGACTGCCGCCTGCGACGAGAGCAGCCCGCCGGACAGCGAGAACATCGTGCGCAGATAGGCACCGAGCGCGCCGAAGTCTTCGATCGCGAACAGTACCCAGCCCAGCATGACCAGCGCCATCGTCAGGATGTGCCGCAGCGCGCGCGGCAGGCGCGCAAGCCGTTCCTCGCCGAGCTGACGCTCGATCAGCAGCAGCGCAAAGTAGTACAAGCCCCACAGCACATAGTTCCATGCCGCGCCGTGCCACAGGCCGGTCAACGCCCATACGACAAACAGGTTGACCACCGTGCGCGCCGCGCCGCGGCGGCTGCCGCCCAGCGGGATATAGACATAATCGCGGAACCAGCGGCTAAGCGTGATGTGCCAGCGCCGCCAGAAGTCCTTGATGCTGCACGCAGCATAAGGATAACGGAAATTGACCGGTATCTCAAATCCAAACAAGGCGCCAAGCCCGCGCGCCATATCCGAATATCCGGAAAAATCAAAGTAAATCTGCAAGGTGAACGCTGCTGCGCCCAGCCACGCACCCACAAGACCGGGGCCATCCGGCAGGGTGCGCAGGCCGTCCCACAGCTGCCCCATCGGGTTTGCCAGCAGCATCTTTTTCCCAAGGCCAACCAGCAGCAGACAGAAGCCGTTCGCGATTTTCTGCCATGTTTCCTCGCGCGCGGCAAGCTGGCCGCGCAGCTCGTCGTACCGGACGATCGGCCCGGCGATCAGCTGCGGGAAAAAGGTCATATAGGTCGCAAACGGGACAAAGCGGTGTTCCTCCGGGGCAGAGTTCCGATACACATCGACCACATAGGATACGACCTGAAAGGTATAAAACGAGATGCCGAGCGGCAGCGGCAGCGGATTGGCAAGCAGCCCTCCCAGCCCAATGCTGTCCAGCACAAAGGCCGTATACTTGAACACGGCCAGCAAGCCGAGGTCGAGCACCAGCGCTGCCCCCAGCCAGAACCTGCGCACGCGCGGCTCGGCGCTGCGCGCGATCAGCCGTCCGATCTGCCAGTTGGCCAGCGCGGTCAGCAGAATGACCGGCAAAAACCACGGCTCGCCCCAGCCGTAAAACACCAGATTGGCCGCGAGCAGGAACGGGTTGCGCCACCGGCGCGGAAACCGGTAATATCCCACCAGCACGACCGGCAGGAAGAAAAACAAAAACACCAGACTGGCGAAGCTCAAACCGGCACCGCCTTTACGGGTTCAGCAGCTCGCGCACAGCCGTTTTGGCCGCGTCATTATCCGCCGTAACACAGTACACCACATATACGCCGTCCTGCTCGAGCACTGCGCTTTCCAGCTTGGGCACTTCCTCGGGCTTGTAGTCCGAATAGCCCTTGATCCAGCTGTCGGTGAAGGTCTGCAGCGCATCTGCGATATCTGACGCGGTCTCCGTATCCGTCGCCTCAAACACCGCAAGGCTCTCCGCGCTTGCACCGCTGCCGACCCAAGCTGCGCTGTCCTGCACAAGCGCGGTATCGACATCATAAAACCGGCATGTGCCGGCGTTGTCCATTTCGGTCATCTGATCGGTAAAGGAAACGTTGTCCTTGAGCTGCGCCGCCGCATCTGCGGGGTTCAGCGCAGCCTGCTGCTTGCCGCAGCCCGCCGCAGCCACACAAATTGCGGCAGCTAACGCTGCCGCAACAGATTTCATACACTTGTTCATGCTTCCGCCGTCTCCTTCATGCTTTCCTGCAAAACCTGCACCCATTTTTCTGTATACTCCTTAGCCGGGTGCACGCCGTCCGCCGCAGCATCCGCAGGCAGGCAGCCGTCCGGCCCGGCCAGCGCGGAGAAGGCGTCGACATAAACCGCGCCGTTCTCTTCCGCGATCTGCCGAATCTCCTCATTGCACGCCTGAATGGACGCATTGTTCGTGTTATCCTCATTTTTCTCCGACGCCTCCGCCGACACCGGCGGAATCGCGGACAGGTAAATCGTCGCGTCCGGACAATATCCGCGCGCGGTGTCGATCACCTTGGCATATTCCTCTTTGAAGGCGTCCCGGTTGACCCAGCCCAGTTCATTTTCCCCAAAGAAAAAGATGATATGGTCAAACGACTTGCCTTGCAGCAGATCGATAACCGGCGTCTCGGTGTCGTCCCCCAGCAGCATCGGCTCGGTAAACGCGGTATTCACATTCAAGCCGACACGATAATAGTACGCCGCACCGGGCATCGCATCGTAGATGGAAAAGCTGTCAATATAAGAATTGCCGACCAGCGCCGTACCTGTAAAATCAGACTGCTGCACGGCAGACTGTGTCTGTTCCGTCGGCGTGCCGGACAGTTCGGTCCCCTCCACTGACCGTTCCTGTCCGCCGCATCCCGTTAACAAAAGTGCGAGCAACAAGCCCGCCACCATGGGTTGTGGTTTCATTGCTATCCGTTCCCTTCATTGCCACATATTTTGTCGTTTTTTCTGGCAAACATGTTTATAACACAAATGTAGAATGAAAACAACAAAGGTAACAACATTGTTGTCATACTGATACCGGAATGAAACTTCTGTTTTTCTTTTCCCCACCTGCCATCAAATTACTATAATCAATTCATGCCACGCGCGCATGCGCACCCCACAGATGCAAAAACTGCCCTTTTTATTTTTTTGAAAAAAAAACGAAAAATTTTGTTGACAACCCCGGAATAGTATGGTATTCTATTTAGGCAGTCGAAACTGTGAATGCGCCAGTAGCTCAGCTGGATAGAGTGTTTGGCTACGAACCAAAAGGTCGGGGGTTCGAATCCCTTCTGGCGTACCAAGAAAAGCGGTTATTTCGTAAGAAATAACCGCTTTTCGCAACTTTTAAGAAGTTTTCAAAAAATAGCCCTAAAAATAATTCAACAAAAATTCAACTCGCTCAAAAAATCATGCTTTTTTCAGGAATACATCCGCCAAAATATCCGCATTCTTTTTATCCGCTTCCTCCATAACATGAGCGTATATATTGGCTGTGGTGCTGACCTGCGCATGTCCCAAACGCTTTGATATGCTCACACTATCCACCCCGTTAAAATACAGCATAGAAGCCATTGTATGCCGAAATGCGTGCGGGTTGATATGGGGGAGATCATGGCGGCGGCTGAATCGCTTGAGCCATTCGGTCACACTGTCCGGGTGCATAGGCTTGCCGTTATCCTGAGTAAACAAAAAGTTTTGATTCACATAGTATTCACCCAGCCGCAAGCGTTCCTCTGCTTGCCATGCCCTGTATTGACGCAATAGACGCATGGTTTCCGTGGGTAATGTAACATAGCGGCGCGAGCGTTCGGTTTTAGGTGTGCTTTCATAGATACCCACATCCGGCGCATAAAGCACACTGTTGCAAATATAAATCCGATTGCCGTCAAAGTCTACCTTGTCCCATTTCAGCCCCAGTATTTCACCGCGCCTTGCCCCGGTGATCAGCAAAAGATGCACTAGTGTTTTCCACTTCATCGGTTCGCATTCCAGTGCGTCACGGATTGCTGCAATCTGTTCGGGCTGAAAATAGTTTACTTCTTTGTGTTTTGCTTTCGGCAGCGTCGCGCGGCTGGCAACATTGAACGGCACAAGGCTTTCTTTAACCGCCTGTTCCAGCACTGTGGAAATGAGGCGGTGATGCTCAAGAATAGTTTTCGAGGATAACTTTCCACCATTGCGCTTGTTCTGCCCATCTTTTGAAAGTGCAGAATATAAATCGTTCAAATGGTCAGCTCGCAGCTCTCGCAGTTTGATATGTCCTATGTGCGGATAAATTCTGGTAGTTAGAGACTTGTACAACAGTATTGTTGAATGTTTAGTACCACGTTGCTCTTTCAAGTCAATTACATAATCGCAATATGGAGCGAATTTCTGACGGCTGTCCGTCGTTGTTCCCTCTTTGCACTCTTTTTCAAAGGTCGCGGCGAAAGCCTCGGCTTTTTTTCGTGCGCTTTTTTCTGTCCATGTTGGCGATACCTCAAAAGTAGCTGTCCACGGCTTCAATTGTTTTCCATCTGCACCTCTGCCACGATGCACACGGATGGAATAGGAGATCAGCTTGCCGGACTTGTCCCGGCGCTCTTGGATGTTAGCCATTTTTCAACATCTCCGAAGTAATCTTGAAAGGATACCAAGTCTCATTTTTCGTGCTAATTAACCTCTCGATCAGATATGCCGTGTATCTTACTATATCGGAAAACAAATTATTGCGTTCACCTTGTGTTATTTTGATTGATATCCCATCTTTCGTTTCAAGTGTGAGACATACCACATCATCACTATCTTCCTCGGTTTCCCCTGCTTCTGTAACAACAACCTCTTTAATGTTTTCATCGAATACATGATCAAAACGATATCCTATGGATTCCGCAGAAAAATCTAATATGATATTGAGCGCTGAAAAGCAATCTGTAATTTTAAGCATTTTATCTTTTATTAGGTTTTCGTTTGTCTCAAAATTTTCGTAACCTAGTAACCATCCAACACGAGTCTCAGGAAATACACTTGCAACTTTTTTTGCGAATCTATCACCCGCAGGTAATCTTCCGTTGATAAGTGCGTTGATGTGTTCGGGTGAATATCCTAACTTTTCAGCAAATTCCTTTTGGGTCATATTTTTATCGGAAAGTAGCTTCTTAAGATTTTTTTTCCTGATTTCCTTTAGTTCGTCAGCATTCCGCTCTACCGACTTTCTCGATTTTACGTACATTTCATCACCACCGCTAAATAAATAAAAAATATTGTATATTTCTTGAGAAATAAATAGATTACATTTATAATAATACCATGGTGCATGACGATGCGCAACCCCACTTTACAAGAAAGGACTGTAACAAATGGATAAAAATGTACCACAATTTTTAACAATTCGAGAGACGGCTAAAACAAAAATTCTTCCGGAACATCTTTTGCGAAGCTTGGAAAAGCAAGGTAAGCTCCCCTGCATTTACTCTGGTAAAAAATGTCTTATCAACTTCGACAAGCTGGTTGAGCAACTAAACAATATCCAACCGGATGGAGGTGCAACTACACATGAATAAAACAGAAAAAGCCGCCCGTGGTGCTGGCACACCAGGACGGCAAATGGAAACGGCGGCACTTAGCGAAACTACCATTTCACAAAGCAATTATACCAGAACAGGCGAACCAAAACAAGGTTTTGTTGAATCACTGTTACCTCAAGGTGTAGCGAATGCGCTTTCGTCAAGGGAACTTGTCCAGTTAACCGGCTTTCGATCTGTGCGCGAACTGCAAGCCGAGATTGCACGCGAGCGGGAGGCCGGAGTGCTGATTTTATCCACTTGCAGGAACGGCGGCGGGTATTTCATCCCGTCAGATGGAGTAGAAGGAACGCGCGAAATGTGCGCATTTGTGGCAACTCTGCGGGCAAGAGCATTTCACACATTAAAAGCACTCAAAACAGCGCGTGAAGTGCTGCAACACATTGACGGGCAGCTCGACCTTTACGATCTTGAGGAGAGTGTTACTGTACATGAGCCGCCGGAAACACTTTTACCAGAAAAAACCGTTTGAATCGACGGGCGCAAGCAATGACACCAGCGCGAATGTTTATATGTCCATGCTGCTTTCTGCTGCTTGGCGGGCGCTCACCGCCCAGCAGCAGAGGCTCTATCTGTATTGCAAAGCACAGTTTTATGCAGAAAAGCAAAAGCCAAACAACGACCCGCTTTGTTTTACGATGAACCAAAGCAAATGGGCTGCGCTGTATGGCCTTTATGAGAAATCAAACGCAAAAGGCTTTTACCGCGATATGTCCGCGCTGATTGAAAAGGGTTTTCTAACCTGTGTCGAATGTGGTGCAATTACACGCACAAAGTCGATTTATCGCTTTTCGAGTATGTGGCAAAACTACGGAACGGAAGCGTTCACGGTTTCCCTCTCTGAAATGACCCTTGCAATGCAGAGAAAAGAGCGAACAAAAAAGCCATAGCCTATGGCAAATATTTATTAAATCTATTGACTTAAGGCAATAAGGTAACATCGAAAAACGAAGGAACGGTTATTGCCTTTTGTCAATAAGAAAAAGCAGACAAAACCCAAAACTTATTGATTTTAAGTAATAAGTTTTCGGACAAAGTTATTGACTTAAAGCAATAGCCGAAATGGAATGCGGCCTAATTTGAAAACAAGAATCGTTATAATTTAGGAGGAATAAATCATGTATAAAATCATTCAAATCGCACCGATGCACACCAAATTGTGGGCAAATTACCGAGATGGCAAGCGGCCTTGCGTTTGCATTGCGTTGGTAGAGGATGAACGCGGCCAACGAGAAGTTCGCTGGCTCACGGCTAACAAATATGGCAGCATTGAGCCTGCAAACGGTCGTTATGATCGAGACTTTATGGGTATTGAGTGGGAGGAAGAATAAATGTTTTATTTGAAACACAAAGGAAAAAAACTTGAAATCCACGACGATAATGTTTTCACACGTTGTCCTCAATGCGGCAAAGAACGTGTTGTCGATCTACAAGAAATTTTATCGTCCGGCGACGGCGATCTATACGGAACCGCTATTTTCTGTTCGGGCTGCTTAGAAAAGCACAAGAAAGAGATCAAACTACAAGAACTCGGACTTCACACATCAGAAATTGAGTCGATTGCTCGACGGCACAATACCAGTTCTGATGAAGTGAAAGGAATCGTGACTTCCGGTTTAGAACACGGTTTTGATGTGAAAACCTGTTTGATCGGCGCAAGACTCGCGCTTTCACTGTCGGACGGGGTGGAAGAGTATTTCACGGCGGAAGAAGCCGCTGCGGTTATAGGGACGGACGAGCAGACAGCGGTGCAAGAGATGGAGAAGGCCGATGTATCGCCAGCGCGAATTACTACGTTGCCCGGCTTCGAATGGCTATTGGGTAAATAATTGATGCGTACATTATTAGGCTCTTGTGCGGAGTGAGCCAATGTCGCCACAATTGTCGATATGCAAACTTAGGACAACAAAAGAGGTGTTTTCGCTTGAATTTGCTGGAACGAGAAACAGTTATCACTTTTAACGAGCAAGAACAGTTTGCAGAAGTTTTCACATATAACCCGCGCATGAAGCGTGAGCTTGCCGCACTCGCAATTAGTCGCCCTGACGAAACGAAAAAGATCAAAACAAACGGTGTAGGCGGCGAAACATACACAGTTCCCAAAAAGTGGGTTAAGATACGAGCGAACCGTATTCTTACCCATGAACAGCGGCAGGAATTGCAGGAGCGAGCAAGGGCATTGCGTGGAAACCAAATCTTAGCCAAACAAGCACGGTAATTCGCACAGCAGGACAGCATAACAACAGGGCAGAGGGTAAGTATATACCCCCTGCCCTTTGTGTGTCGGAATACCGTTGCAATTCACAGAATTTCAATAAGATTACAAATAGTATTAAAACAGCAAATTATAATTAAATATAATTGTTTAGTAGCGCACATTAAAGTATGAACACATGCGATTCATTGCTTTACTCAGCGAAAGCGGCAAAGCATTTCAAAACGCGCGACGGTGTTGTTACCCTTTTTATTGACATTTCACCTTGTAATCAATACGCATTCTGTTTGTTTTTGATAGGTTTATGTCCCCCTTTTCAAAAGGAATGGGACATAGGGGGGTACATTTCAAGTGCGCATTTGGAATTTTTAATTCCAAATTGCCTGTGCTATACCGGATTTCTATCTGTTAGCCTTAAAGAAAGAGCCTTTCGGCTCTTTTTTAGTGTGGTTGCATTAAAATTCGCAATTTTACTATAACTGCTTTTGCTGCGGCGTTCTTCGTCTCCATTGCATAGCGGTAAAAGATGTTTTCGGCGCTAAAATTGCTCGCTGTACACTTCTGTATTATGCCCAAATTAGAATCCATCATGCCGACAAGCGGGAACACCATCCCCCATAAGTAGGGACGACAAGTCTGCAAGGTGACAATGCACTCTTGCGCATCGAACAACCTTGTTGCCACTTGTGGCAGTGGTCATGAATCCAAGCGCACGCGCGACGGTTTCTAATTTTAGATAAGCTGTTTTGTTTTTTTCGCACTACTCCAAGATTTATTTTATCCTATTTTCATATACATTTTGTTTTTTTGCTCGATAGACATACCTTGATTCTTCCACGATCACCATAAAATTGCACTTCATTCCCATATAAAATGTTTTTTTCAATCGTTTCTATGGCTTTTTTATCCATATTTTCACCTCTCGGACAAAAAAACGGCGCACTCCACGTCAAAACACACAACTATAAAGCCTTGCATTGAACCGTTATTGGTTCGCTCGCAAAGTCTTTCTTCGGTTGTATCTTTTGACGCGAAGTGCGCCGTTAGGCTATATTTTCCATTACTTGTATTTATAATACCATTTCTATCGGATCAAGTCAATGAAAGTAATCAAAAATGCATAGCAATTTTGAAATTTCAAGATATCGGGGAAGTAAAACATGAATGAAATTATAACTCACTCTCGACTACCATATAATAGGAAAGAGAAATCCTATTATCTTCTGATATTATCAGCGTGAAACATCGGTAATCAGCAACTTCTAGGTGATAAAATATGCCTTACCGATGAATGGGCAAAATGAGCAATTACTCCCCGATTCCTATCAACGCGCACGCACTCTTCACGTGCATATTGGCTTTTTGCAGGTAATCCATTACTGCGCTGGTCACGATCTCGCTCCCCTTATGTGCGTTCATCAGCAGTTCGATGTTTGGGCATAGTTCTTCTTCATAGTATTCCGCGATCATCAAGCCCTGTAAGTGGGATGCAGTTTCCAGCGTATTCCGCAGTTGTGTCAACGCATCTTTCATCTCGTTTATGTTTTTCTCGGTCATTTATGTTTCCTCCTTGAAGCTGGTGGGCGGCTGCGGTATAATATAGGCAACCGCCCTCGGTGGTTACTCTTATAAGTTCCTTACCTTGCTTTGATCGGCGTGGGTCGGGGGCTTTTCTTATGCTAACACAAAGCGGCGGGTTTCGGTCGAACGGGTGAAGCGGCCGTACAGGTCGGGCATAGCGACCTTGAATGCCTTGCTGTCAAAGCGTGTGGACTGTACCGGCTTCCATGTGGCCTTCCAATCGTCACCAGCCAGCGTGTCCACGCCCTGAGCAGTCATTTCCTGCTTGATATTGCCAGTGATCATCTCGATCTCAGCGGCGATCTCGTCCGCCATGCGGTGCAGCTCGCGCAGTTCTTTGACCTTGCTGTTTAACTCGGTTCTGTCCATCGTGAATCCTCCTTTGGTTTTCGTTCCGGAATTGGCGCTGTGCGCGTTTTGGTGGCTTTGGCGTTGGGTTCTTTTGCGCCTGCGCCTTAAAATGGCATACAGCGCATTCTCGCGCCCGCTCGCGTCATCTTCGTGTCTATTGCCGCTTTCGGCTCACAGGTATATGGTTGCGGGCTTCAAGGGTTTTCGTTCTCTTTGGGCGGTTGTCCGTTTCGGTGGACTGTTCCGGCGGTCGTTATCGGTGCAAACCGCGTGCGGCAAGTAGTGGGCTGCTTGCAACCAGTCAGCGGGATTTGTGCCAGCCGCCCGCTTGCGTGTCTATTGCTCTCGCTCACAGGTACGCGGTACAGCTCTTGGTCGGGTGGTCTTGCCCTCGGCTTTCTTCCCTTGCTGTGATTATATTATACTACACTGTACCCAGTACATCAATCGGTAGAATGAACAAATGTACCCAGTACATTTTATGAATATTTGTACTGTACCCATGATGTAATTTGTGTTATAATCATGGCATGATGGAGGAGGTGTGCCTATATGCCTATTACCGAAGCAAGGCGTAAAGCGAACGAAAAATATAATGCCAAAGCTTATGACGAAATAAAAGTACGTGTTCCCAAAGGACGCAAGGCAGAGCTGCAAGCTTACGCAGAGCAGAGAGGGGAAAGCTTAAACGGTTTTATCGGGCGTGCAATAGAAGAACAGCTCACGCGGGACAACGAAGCGTAGTCTCGATCTACGAGCATAAGAAAGCCGTTTGTCGCAATATGGCATAATACATTTGCACCACTGACAAAATCATGTTAAACTGGAATACTGTTAGGGTATGTCGGGGTAGGATAAGGCACGGCGTGGCGTGGCATGGAAAACTAATTCGAGAGGATGATTTTTCATGTTTACAAACAAAGCCTTAGAACAAAGACTGCGACGCAACTTAATGAAAAATGGTTATGCAATGCACAAATCGCGCCGCAACATAAGCGCAGATAATCTGGGCGGGTACATGATTATTTACCTAAACGGAAATTATGTTGTAGCAGGAAGTCGATTTGAATTGTCTCTGGAAGATGTGCAAGAGTGGTTCGACGCATTGCATTAACCAGAAAGAGGCTACACTTTGTTAGTGTAGCCTCTTACATTTTGATTCTTTACCATACCCTTTAGGCGATTTACTGCAATTAATAATGATTATAAATATTTGCATTTCACTGTGTTTTTTCGCTTTTAGATGCACAAAATATTACTGTGCTTTATTCCAATAGCATTCTGTCTCATAAATATTGAATAAAAGCTTGCCTTTTTCGCCTTACATTGATATAATCAAGGTGGCCGGGGTAAGGTTTCCGGCTCGCCTCGTGCGTTGGCTTGCGGTGTGCTTTGGTCGGCTTTGCCGCAAGCCGTTATTTTGTTTTTGCTTCTTGGATTATCTCTGCGCCGCGTCTACTATGTTTTGGACTTCACTTAAGCTGACGAGGTACGTCAAGGAGCGATATTGCTTTAGGTGTATCGGCCACTTGCTCTTGTTCAACGCGGCTTGACAATCTCGCTTGATATGGATATACTGAATATAGAAAAAGGGCACTGTCGACAGACGATCAGCCCTCAGAATCTTTAGTCAAATGACCGCTGACTTGTCGAGGGTGCAGCGGTCATTTCGCATATATGGTTAGTATGTATAGCAAACATGCAGTGCATACAATGAAACGAACGAGTTTCGACCACACAAGCTATCACCCCCTTTCGCAAGGGAGTAGCTGACCGCCTGCCGTCTGGTGACAGTGCCTTGAACAGAGTATAACAGAAAACGACACGCAAGACAAGCTGGCGAATGAAAAACCTCTTTTGAGTTCAACAAAAATTCAACTACGTTATAAAACGCTTTATCACGACACAACTTTTTATAAGAAGAATATATTGTAATTGGACGGCTTTTCTTATGTTGTAAAACATTATATTACGCTTTAATACTGCCAGTTTTGAACTACGAACCAAAAGGTCGGGGGTTCGAATCCCTTCTGGCGTACCACTTTTTCTTGTGGGAAACAAGCGATTTCTTCGGAAATCGCTTGTTTTTTTAACTTTTGAGGGATTTTAATTTTTGCTGCCAACAGAAAACCGCCGATTTTCTGTTAGCAGCCTGTTAGCAAGCACGACTTTTTCTCGCGTTTACTCATAAATCCTATCATCATATTTTGTATCGTATTTTTCGGCCTGCTAACAGATCTGCTAACATCCTGATTTTTGTGCATCCTCTGCAAGCAGTGCCGCCAGTACCTTTTTCTTGATTTCGGGGTCTTCTTGTAGTAGCTTCATAAGCTGTTCCTGCCGGTCATCGGCAGAAGTCCCGCCATAAAATTCTTTTGAGATTTTTTCTGTCAGCGCCCGCCGCCGGCTATCCTGTGTATGCGCATAGGTGTCCAGCGACACCGTGGCCGAGGCATGTCCCATGTCTCCTTGCACCAGCTTAATATCGCCGCCGCTTTCCAGCAGCTTGTAAGTCGCGCTTGAATGCCTGAGCTCATGGAAAATCAGCGGCGGCAGGTTCAGCTCCGTCCTTTTCTGCCATAGCTTGAACCATTTTTCGCACAGCTTGGGCTCTATCAGGTATCCATCCTCCAGAGCAAACACCAGATTGAAGTCTGAATACGCTTCACCGGCATATGCCTTTTGCTTTGCCACCGTTGCCTGTCGAAGCATTAGCTCTCGTCGAAGCGCCGGAGTTAAGTAAACAAACCGGTTGCTGTTTGCCGTTTTGGGTGTCTTGAGGACCAACGCCGTATTGGTTTTCTGAACTCTGGGCGGAAACACCTGCACCAAACCGTCCGTCGGGACGGAATCCAGAGCCTCACGGCTGACACGCTGGAGCGTGTGCCGCACACGGATCAGGTTCTGATCGAAATCAACATCCTCCCAGGTCAACGCAACCGTTTCACCAATACGCAGCGAACAGATAAACGCCAAATGCACCGCCAGATGCAGCAGCGAGTGCTCCATATCGTCCAAAGCCTGCCGCACCATTTCCGGCGTCTAGATCCGGCGCTCGGTCTTATTCTTTTTAGGCGCATCGCATACGACCGGGCTTTCTTCGATCAATCTCCAGTCCACTGCTTTGTCGAATGCAGTTTTCAGTAATGTATGGACGTGACGGATTGTCGTAGAAGAAAGACAGGGTGTTTTCGTCCCACTTGGTGCATGTCCTTTGGGGCCGTTGCATTTTTTGCCCCGCAGAGTGTTGTATAACATCTCGACATGGATCGGCTGCAACTTCTGCAGCGGGATTTGTCCAATTTCCGGCATGATATGATTTCGGATCAAATCTAAAGATGAGGTATACATGCTGAATGACCATTTGGCTTTGCCATAGACATTTACCCACTGCATCAGGTACTCCGCCACGGTTTGTGAGCAAGGCGTCAGTAAAGAATCACATGATTTTTTGTATTCCACTTTCCGCTTGAATTTCTCGGCATCCGCTTTGTTGGAGAAGGATTCCCACTTTTGATGCCGTTGTCCCTGTGCGTCTCGATAATCATAGATTACCGCATATTTGGAACCTCTTTTTTTAATTGTTGCCATAGTTGCCTCCACAGAACGGGTGGATCAGGAGCAACCGGAAAACCATTGGTCGAAAGACTCCTTGGGGATGCGAACAAGTCTTCCCAAATGCAGCACGCGAAAATCCGTCGTATGACTGCAAAAATAATAAGCACTTCGTTCGCTGATGCCGAGGATCTTTGCGATTTCCACGACAGAGTAGGTTTTCTTCTCCACTCCTTCATCCTGTACCATATTTTTATCCATATCTTGTCCCTCCTGTGGCAGCACCCATGCACTGCTCAAATTGCTATACGCCTCCTTGCTGCAGATTTCTGATCGTTGGCAGGTCCATTATAGCAATATACACTAAAAATGCAAAGATGCCGGATTCGTTGTTCAAATAAAGTTCAATATTTTTTGCAAACGCGGCATAATACATCTACTGCTTTGTCTACATATGATTCCTTGGAACCATGCTTTTGCACGCCTTTTTCCTCCTACTGCAAGCATACCACAATTTTGGCCTACAGGGAGGCACAATCGCTTCACATAGCGTAGAGTTATGGGCAAAAATCTTCACTTTAAGTGTTTTCTTGTTTCCTCTATGGCAGTGAGACGCCGTTGCAGCTCATGCCAAGCTCCGGCTATATAGCTTTTCTAAAATAATTGTAGCAAAATTCCAATTTTATTTGGTGGTTTTCAGTCGTCTCTCCGTAGTTTCCTGTAAACATTTTATTAACTTTACTGCCATTGTCAAAATGTTTCATTCGTTTACCATTCAGCATGTGCTGGAAAAATGCGCTTTACATCGGTTTACTCTGCGGCGAAGAGTCCTGGTACCACTGTTATATCTCATTCAGCACAACGGACTGTAAACAGGCAAAGTATACCATACCGAACCGATAAAATCGGTGGTGGAGGCGACGTTCTACGAGGTTCTGAACCATGTTCGCGTCATCGCTCAGAACAACTATCCAAAAAAGCGCCGCGTCGTTTCTGCCTTCATCGAGCGTCTCACCGTCTCTCGGTGGAATGGATATTCATATTCGGTTCCGCATCGAGATGGATATATTGGACAATCTGGATATAAACAATGAGCCGCCGGTGCGTTGCACCGGCGGCTCATTTTGCATTATTTGATTTCCTGATCCAAAGCGTCAAATTCCGGCGTGGAGAAAAATTCACCCAATGTGATTTCCAAGCCGTCGCACAGCTTCTTGATGGTAACGGTACCCGGATTCTGGCTTTCGCCGTTCAGAATGCTTTTGACCGTAGCCTGAGGGACAGCGGCAAGATTGCTCAATCCATTCGCTGTCAGGTGACGTTCTTCACACAACTGTTTAATTCGGAATACTATCGCTTCCCGTGTATCCATCGTTTGCTCCTTAGTGCATATCGTCTTTTTCCTATGATATGTCATCCCAGATTTTCATATTAGTGATATTTCACTAAATCGAAAATTTGTGGTAATATAGTGATAAACCACTGATTCGGAGGCTGAACGATGATCCATGAAAAGACTTGCTGTGTCACGGGACACCGTGATATTCCGGAGGAACGGACAGACGTCATTCGGGAGTATCTGTACTACGAGGTTATATCAGCTATTGAGGACGGCTACACCCGTTTCATCAGCGGCTTCGCCGCCGGAGCGGATTTGCTCTTTGCGGAGATCGTGGTCGAACTGAAAGAAGTCTGTCCCATCATGCTGGAAGCGGCCATTCCCCACCCCGGACGCATGAAAACACCGGATAAAGCCTTTCAAAGGCTTATCCGGTGCTGCGATGTTGTAAAGATTCACTCTGATTCGTATTCCAAAGACTGCTATATGCGTCGCAATCGCTACATGGTGAACCAGTCTCAGCGCGTGATTGCCGTCTATGATGGCCGTTCCACCGGCGGAACCGCCGCCACAGTACGATACGCCAAGGGAAAAGATGTGCGAGTGGTGTGGAAATAAATGTGGCATCATATCCGCCTTCGACACAGAAGCAGTTCTGATTGTTCCTGATTCGCTGATTTCGTACGCAAATGATTCTTTCCTTGGTACAAAAAAGGAATAGCACTGCACAGCAGTTCTATGTCCTTGGGACTCCTGATTTCATGCAAATTTCGTGCGTATACCTGCGGTATCGCACCAATCCTTGATTGTTAATCCAATTATAACTGCTTAGAGGGCAGACTACTCCCTGGGCAGTGATACGATGACAACAAAAAATACGAAAACCTGAGTTCATTATGATTATAGCGCGGCTGATGCCGCTTGTATAGTTGACATTTTGTCTGAGTACTGGTTTTATCCCTGTAGGAATCTACCCGAACTTACAAAATGGAGAAACAGCATAGTTTCTGTTCTACAGTTTTTTAAAGCAATCTTATGCTATTTTATGTAGCAGTTCCGTATGCTGCTTTTTTATGCTTGAAAGCAAATACATACTAATAAAAATGTCAATGCATGGTCTTAACACAAAATTAACGGCAGATTTCCGTAGATTTGAGGACAAGTGTTGAGAAAATAGGTAAAATACAAAAGAAAATGTGAAGAAACGGAGGAGTGAGAACATGACAGCCAAGAAAAGGTTTCGCACAGTCTGTAATGTTGTGGGCTGTGCAATCCTACTTTTGGTTACGCTGTTCCCAATTTACTGGCTGATTGCAATGGCGATCCGGCCGATGGAGGAAATGACCGGTCATATTTCTGTGTTGCCGAAATCGTTTACTTTGGAGCATTTTGTGCGGTTGTTTACAGAAGAGGGATTCGGTCAGGCTGTGTGGAACAGTTTGCAGACAACAACGCTTTCGCTGGTGCTTTCGCTGGCGATCGGCTTGTGTGCAGCATACGTGCTGGCGCGCCGCAGGTTCCGGTTCGGGCTGAAAAAGCCATTGACATACTGGGTGCTTCTGGTGCGTGTACTGCCGCCGGTTGCCTTTACTATCCCGCTTTATACTATGTTCAGCAAAGCCGGGATACTTAACAGCAAACTGCCTGTAGTATTTGCCTGTGTGCTGATCAATATCCCGCTGATTATCTGGTTTATGATCAGCTTTTTTCAGGAGCTGCCCGAGGAAGTGGAGGAAAGCGCCAAGGTGGACGGTGCAACGGAATGGCAGTTGTTTGTGAAGATTGTATTGCCGCTGGTTGCGCCGGGCATCGCGGCGATTGCAATGCTTTCTTTTATGTATGCTTGGAATGAGTATACTTACAGCATTATCTTTGTGCAGAAGCCGGTCAATTACACGGTGCCGCTTGCACTGGCTGTGCTGAACACAGAGGATAACCTGACGAATTTTGGAATGGTCGCCGCGGGCGGCGTGATCTCGGTGATTCCGATTACACTGTTTGTCATCTTTGCACAGAATTACTTGATCAGTGGTCTGTCAAGTGGTGCGGTCAAAGAATAACAATAGATATCCAAAAGAGGAAGAAAAGTTTTTTATCAGGAGGAAAAAGATGAATACGTGGAAAAAATTCGCAAGCATAGGTTTGGCTGCGGTCATGGCGGTTTCGATGGCCGCCTGTGGCAGCAACGGGGCAGGCGGCAATGCGGAATCTGGATCTGACTCCGGTGAAGCACAGAAGCTGACGCTGATTCTGCGTGCGGGTGCATACGGCGATTCCCTGAAGGCAGCGCTGCCGGCGTTCGAGGAAGAGCACAATGTGGAGTGCGAGGTGCTTGAGCTGTCCTTTGACGATTTACACACTAATATCGCGCTGGATGCGGTCAATGCGGAAGGCGCTTACGACCTGTGCATGGTAGACGGCTCCTGGATGGCCGAGTTTACCGAAAACAATGTACTTGCAAACCTTTCCGATCTGGGTTACAGCTTTGACGATGATATCATCGAGCCGACTACCGCGATCTGCAAGGTAGGCGAGGACATTTATTTGGCGCCGTACTACGGCAACGTAACCGTTCTGATGTACAACAAGCAGCTGGTTGAAGCGGCAGGTTACGCACCCGAGGATATCCAGACCTTTGAGGATATCATGGATATCGCAACGAAAACCGCGGAATCCGGCAAGCAGGGCTTTTTGATCCGCGGCGGCAGCGCGGACAATATCCTTTCGGACTTTCTCTCCCACCTGCTGGTACACGGCGGTTGGGTCGTGGATGACAACAACCAGCCGACGGTAAACACGCCGGAGTTCAAGGCCGCAATGGAAGAATACCTTGCGCTGTACAAGACTGGCGGCACGCTGGATAAGGATGACATTGTTGCGTCTGTCAGCAACGGCGAGACGGCGATGGCGCAGATCTGGCCGGGCTGGTATGTGCCCACCGCGGACGGTTCCGCAAACTATACCGTTATCCCGACCAAGCTGAATGACTCGGATACGGAGAAGAATACCGCACTGTACGGCATCTGGACGATCGGCATTCCGAACAACAGCCAGAACAAGGAGCTGGCAATGGAGCTGCTTGAGTATGTGATGAGCCCGGAGGTACAGAAGGAGTCAATCGCTGCCGGCGGCGTACCGTGCCGTGAGAGCTGCCTGCTTGATCCGGAAATCCTTGCGGAGTATCCGCACCTCGAAACCGTCTGCGGCGCGCTGCAGAGCGGCGTATACCGTCCGGTCATTGAGGAGTGGACTGAGTTTACCAACATCCTCGGCACAGAAATGGACTACATCATTCAGGGTTCCAAGACGATTGACCAGGGTCTTGCGGATGCGCAGAGTCAGCTGGAAAATCTGATGGCGGGCTGAGCCTGTCCTGATACAAAAGGATAAGTGGAGTATGCAATGCAGCGGGGAGTACCGGAAACGGTCTCCCCGCTGTAATAAGGGTCACCTCCGAAAAATGTGAGGTTTGGAAATCATGAAAAGTCAAACTGCAAAATTAGCTGCTTCCAGCAGTGCCAGCCGATTTGGTAAAGCGATGATTGCGCCTACGCTGCTTGTCATGCTGGTCATGACCGCCTATCCGCTGGTTTTTACACTCTTTTATAGCTTTACCGATTACAATTATCTCAAAGGGACAGACAAAGCTTCCTTTGTCCTGTTTGATAACTTTACTTCGCTGTTTGCAAACGGATATTTCCGTCAGGCAGTGGTCAATACGATTGTGTTTACGCTGCTGGCAGTGCTTTTTGAAATGGCGCTCGGCCTGCTGGCCGCGGTTTTTGTCAACGGGCTGACGAGGGGTCAGAAAATGATGCGTACGCTGCTGCTCCTGCCGTATCTGTTGCCGGCGGTCACGGTGGCGCTCAGCTGGCGTATGATGCTCTCTTCCAATTACGGCATTGTCAACCAGGCGCTGTCCGCGCTGGGGTTGCCCGTATTCAACTGGTTTATGGATACCAAAACGGCGTTTGGCACCATCCTTTTGATCGACGTGTGGCAAAATGTGCCGTTTGTTTTTCTGCTGCTTTATGCTTCTCTGCAATCGGTGTCCGAGAGCCAGTATGAGGCGGCGCGTATCGACGGCGCTGGCGCAATACAGCGGTTCCGCTATGTCACGCTGCCGAATATCAAGGGCAGCCTTGCGCTGTGTGCGCTGCTGAGAACGATCGACACATTCCGCCTGTTTGAAAAGGTCAATGTACTGACCGGCGGCGGTCCGGCAGGCACCACGTCTACGATCACGCAGTACCTGTATAACTATGGCATCAAGTCACTGGATTTTGGCTTTGGCAGTGCGGGTGCGATCGTGATGACGCTTTTGGTGCTCATCTTGTCAAGCGTTTATATCAAGCGGGCGATGAGCTGATGGATGCGCTCAAGCTAACCTTTGTCAATGTAGGATACGGCGAAGCGGTTTTGCTCGAATGTCCGGACAGGACAAGGCCAGGCGGGAATTTTGTCATGGTGATCGACGGCGGCAGCGCGGAGCCGATGGAATACCTCCATACGCAGAGCGGGCGGATCCGTCTGGCAGAGTATCTGCAAAGCCATGTCGACCATATTGATATCATGGTCAATACCCATCCGCATGAGGATCATGTCAGTGGTTTGTGTGCCGCCGCGCGACTATTCCCGCCCCAACAGCTTTGGCAGACGCTGGACGGTGGGTTTTGCCGGCATACGCTGCACCCCCTGCATGTGGAAGCCCAGAACGACGCGCAGCGGAAGTGTCTAAAGGGCCTGTCGGATTGGCAGGACCTGATGGGGCAGGTAGTGCTGCATGGCGGGGCAATCCGCAGGCTCACGGCGGGCGACGATGTGCGCATTGCGAATGGTTTTGCAGTGCGTGCATTGGCACCGGATGCAAAGGGTACCGCCGCGCTGGAACAAAATCTGTCCAGCCTGATGGCAGCGCCGGCGGCAGCCCGCGCGGAGGAATTGGGCAGGCTGGATACGGCGCTGAACAATTTCAGTCTGATCCTGCTAGTGGAATACCATGGGTTTCGTATCCTGCTGCCGGGGGACACAAACGCAGCGGGCTATGGGTCGATACCCGGCGGCAGCCTGCAGGCGGATCTGTTCAAGGTGGGCCATCATGGGCAGCGGGACGGTGCGGACCTTGCCTTGCTGCAAAAGGTACGGCCGCAGGCAGTCATATGCTGCGCTTCGAGTGACCGGCGGTATGGAAGTGCAGACCCTGGTTTGCTGGATATGGCCGCGAAGCAGGGCGCAAAAGTGTTTTGCTCGGATTGTCCGGAGCTTCCCGCGGGTATGCCGGTTCCGCCGCCGCACCATGCGCTTGTGTTCCGGATTTGGAAAGACAGAAAATGGGACGCGCGTTACGAATAGGTTATTGAAAAATGTTTTTGGCAGCACCCTCCACAAATTCGGTGCTGCCAAAGGAAAAAGGAGGATTGTGTGCCGCCGGCCGGCGGCGCAGCGGTGTGGAGGTCCGCTGCAGGCCCTGAGACTGGGGAAGGTGCGGGTGCGCCACGGCATGGAATATGTCCACTGTTACACTGAAGAATATTTATAAAATCTATGATGGCGATGTGACAGCTGTTAAGGATTTTAATCTGGAGATTGCGGATAAGGAATTTATCGTGCTTGTTGGTCCTTCAGGTTGCGGAAAATCCACCACCCTGCGCATGGTCGCAGGCCTTGAGGAAATATCCAAGGGCGAATTGTATATTGACGACAAGTGCGTGAACGAAGTTGAGCCAAAGGACAGGGATATCGCAATGGTGTTCCAGAGCTATGCGCTGTATCCCCATATGACGGTCCGTCAGAATATGGCCTTTCCGCTGAAACTGCGCAAGGTAGCGCAGGGCGAGATCGATCGCCGGGTAAATGAGGCGGCGGAGATTCTCGGCATCACAGAGTATCTGGACCGCAAGCCGAAGGCATTGTCCGGCGGCCAGCGGCAACGCGTTGCGATTGGCCGCGCCATTGTGCGCGAGCCGAAGGCGCTGCTGATGGACGAGCCGCTTTCCAATCTGGATGCAAAGCTGCGCAACCAGATGCGCGCGGAAATCATCAAATTGCGTGAGCGTATCAATACGATTTTCATTTATGTCACCCATGACCAGACAGAGGCCATGACGCTGGGCGATCGCATTGTCATTATGAAAGACGGGGTCGTGCAGCAGATCGGCACGCCGCAGGAGGTATTCAACCATCCGGCGAACCTGTTTGTGGCCGGTTTTATCGGCACGCCGCAAATGAATTTCTTTGATGCGTCGCTGCTCCTCACTACGGAGGGACAATATGCGGTGGAGATAGGCTCTGTTCGCGTTGTGCTGTCCGATGAAAAGCAGGAAAACCTGCGTCGCAATCGCGTCCAGCCGCGGAAGATCACACTCGGTGTGCGTCCGGAGCATATCGTTCTGACCAAGGGCGGCGAAAACGCGCTGCATGGCAAGGTCGACGTCAGTGAAATGATGGGTTCGGCTGTGCACCTGCATGTAAAGTGCGGCGGAAAGGATGCGATCATTGTCGTTCCGACGCTGAACCTGAGCGAAAAAGCGCTGGAAGGATTCAATAGCGGCAGTGAGATTGCGTTTACCTTCAGCGGCAATGTTGCGCATATGTTTGATCATGAGTCCGGTGTGAATTTGGAAGGCGCACTGCAGCATCATTGATTTCATGCAAAAGCCGGCGTAAGCCGGCTTTTGTCATTTCGTTTGAAAAAGGGAGTGCCGTTTTGGATATTCTTCTCGAAAAAACATTGCATTTAAACAATAAGGATGACCGAAGCAATATTCTGCTTTCGTTTACCGTTCCGCATGACTATGATCGGCTGGAGATCAGCTGCTCCTATACGCCGAAATATATCACCGAACCAGCTGCCGTAATACATGCGGTGCAGGACTGCTATGAAAGGTATCTGCGTCCGCAGGACCGGCCGGAGCAGATCGACCCTGCCAAATTCCGTCTGAATAATTTGCTGACGCTGTCTCTGGACAGGGAGGAACATTATATCGGCGCGGCGCACAGGCAAGCCCCAGTGCAAAAGCATATCATATCCGCGCGGTACGCCTCCCCAGGCTTTTGGAAATGCCCCGTCAAGGCAGGCGCATGGCGTGCGGTAATCAATGTGCATGCCCTTGCCGCGGGAAAGGTCGATTACAATATCCGTGTGGTGGGAAAGGGGGAAAATGAAATATGATAAGGTACCGTCCTTTTGAACTGCATACGCATACTGTGCACAGCGATGGGGATTTTACCCCGGCCGCATTGGTTCAGGCGGCGCATGATTTTGGCTGTGCAGGGATTGCCCTGACCGACCACAATACAGACGCCGGGATGCAGGAAATTTATGAGGCGGCACGGGACAGCCTGCTCCCGGTCATTCCGGGTATCGAATGGACAACGTATTATGGCCATATGCTGGTGATCGGCTGCCAGCGTTATGTTGATTGGCGCTTTGCCAAGCCGGACACGATAGACGACTATATTGCGGATGTGGTTGCATCGGATGGTGTTGTCGGGATCGCGCATCCCTTCAGCATGGGTGGCGTGTTGTATACAGGCGGTTTTTGGGAGTTTCAGGTTCAAAATTGGGAGCGTGTCAGCTATGTAGAGGTCTGGTCCAAGGGTGAGAATGACACAAGGGTTGAAAACGAACGTGCCCTTGCATGGTGGACAGGGATGCTCAATCAGGGGCACAGGTTGGCGCTGACTGCGGGAAGGGATTGGCACCGGCCGGATGAAAAGCCGCGTTTGTGCGCGTTGACCTATCTGGGGTTGCTGGATGGCGAGATCACGCCGGACATGGTGAAGGATGCTCTCCGCCGGGGAAGGACCTTTGTCACATTTGGGCCGACAGTTGCTGTGGAAGTGCGGCAGGATGGCAGGTGCTTTGGCCTTGGGGATACATTGCAGGCGGGACACACACAGATGACCGTTTCTGTGGATGAAACAGCGCGGAAATCCTGCTGGCAGCAATGGGAGATTCGCCCTGAAGCCGTACGGCTGACCGCAAACGGGACAATGGTGCGGGAAGAACCATATACCGGGCAGCCGATATGCTTTGCATTCGAGGCGGAGGAAGGATGGATGCGGATCGAGCTGCTTGGCTCGCACCAAGGGGGACAGGGCAATCGGGAATTGCTTGCAATGACCAGCCCAATCTACGTTCACAGCTGTTCATAAAGGCTTGAGATGTGAGACCAAATTACATTAGATTTCAAATTCATATACAACTCTATAGAGTCTAAAGAAATGGATCGGTTTATAGGGGTAAAAGCTATATCGAGTTCTGGATTCTATTGCTCAAAGAATGAATATGAGACCGCTAAATTAAAAGGTGAACCTTATTACGATTCTTTTGACGTTTACAACGATGCCAGCAAGCTATAAAAGTTAGCAGAACGATTCCACGCAGTAAAGCAAAACGGGAAATTTGTGCATTTCGCCACTTGCCCCTCAGGTAGATTTTTAGGTAGATTTCACCCGTCAAAATCCGTCACGGGCAGGGGTTAAACGGGAAAGGAAAGTTCTAAAAACAGTTCAAAAAGCAGATAATAATGAATAAAAACGGTATAAAATGTTCGAAAAGCGGGTTTACCTCCCCTTTCCTCGGTTAATCACCGGGGCCAGCATGGTATCGCAGCCCCGTTCCAGAATCGTGCTGTATACCACCTTTGCCGTGTAAACCAGCGTGTTGCGTATCGCGGTCTTGTCGTTTTCGCGCAGCTTGGCCAAGGCGCAGTCCAACACCTCCCAGTTCAGGCGCCAAAGAGTCTCCCGCACTTGTAACTGCGGATAGGTACACGCGCCAATGGTCACTTCGCCGCAATAGTACAGCCATGTGATCGCGTCGCGCAGCACAGTCTGCTCCTCCGGCTCGAACAAGTCAAACTCGCATCGCTGAAACAGGTGATCGAGCTCCGCCCGTTCGCGCGCGCGTACGACCGTCGCACTCCTCTCCGTATCACTCTTCTCTTTCTTTCTCTTCTCTTTCTTACTTGTGTGCGGTTTTGGCAGGTCTAGAACTGCAGTTTCGGCACTTCTTGCACTGCCGTTTTGGCAGGTCAAGACCTGCGGATTCGGCATATCAAGAACTGTAATATCGGTAGGTCTTGCAGACGTAACCGTGTCCGCGTCCGGCTGTCCTTCCAGTATGGCGGGCTGTTCGGCTGCCGGCTCCGCTGCATCAGGCGTCTCGTCATTCTCGTCCAGACCTGCAATTTCTGCAGTTCTTGGCGCGGGACAAAACGGCGCACAGTCATAGGCGTAAGCGGCTTTTTCATTCAGCTGCACCTCGGCCAGAAAGATGCGGTTCGGCATACCGCGACCCTGCCGCTGTTCCCACAGCAGATGCTTTTGCGCAAGCTCCTTAAAGCAGCTGATTGCCTTGCGGTAGGAAACTTGCATTTCCCGTGCCAGATCTTCCCGCGTATAGATGACATAAACCTCGCCATGTCGGTTGACCCAGCCGTTGCGGCGGGACAGCTGGAAGCGGTTGAGCAGGAACGTGTAAGCCACCTTGCTTTCCAGCGACAGGCCACTGTACTGCGGGTCGAAAAACAGCCAACGCGGCATCTGCATGTGGAAATGGGAAATAGCATCATTCAGCTTCATCAGCGTGAATACCGGGCGTACTTCATGGGTCTGTTTCATCAGTTGGTGTCTCCTTTCCGGTTTTGGCCAGCCATGCTTCCCGCCGTGGCCAGTTTGCAGATATGGTAAAAAACGGCGTCGATTGCTATGGCCGTTTGAGCAGCAGCGCAGCTGTCTGCCTACCAGATCACGACGAGGACGAACGGATATCAGCTTGTTGCCCCGTTCCAGCCACAGGGCTAATGCCGGCAAAGCCGTTCTGCTCGCGAACTACTGGGACGCGGCTCATCACAGGCTCATGCTGGCAAAACTGTCCCATTCGCGTATTACTGGAACGCGGCTCATCATCGGGCTCATGCCGGTAAAGTTACCCCGTTCGCGAATGACCGTGAAGCGGCTCACAACCGGGCGAATACCGGCAGCGAACGCGGTCACGATCTGCCCCATCCGCCTGCCATGGGCAGCGGGTGCAGCCACGCAGAACGGCTGTCTGGCTGGCCGCAGCCGGGCTTGTGCGGGCGACCATGTCGCTCACCCGTCGGCACACTGGTGGGCGGCATCGGCTGCGCAGTCTGGGCTGTTCCCTTTCAGAATTACCGCCCATGCTCATAACAGATCTCGGTAATCAATTTTTCATTTTTGTGTTTTTCCGAACTTTTAAGATTGAGAATCGGCAATATCCGTTTATACTCAAGAGAAATCAACCTCGTTTCTGGGCGGTAAAATTGTACGAAGTATGGGCGGTATTACCGCCCATACCTGCGCCTGTTTTACCGCCCAACAATCGGCCAAACCGCCGCGTTGTACGCCCGCAAAATGCCCTCATTTTACCTGCGGGCATACGCGCCGCGCCATGTAGTCAAGGCTGTAAAAGGATGACCTCCAACCACGCCTTGCTGATCCAACGATCAGAAATCTGCTAACAAAAAGCCATATACTCTTGTGTGCAGCTGCTAACAAAACTGCTAACATATACTGCTTACAGTAGATGACAGTGCTTGCGGGCGCTGCACAGGAACGCAAAAAACCCCCAACCTTTTCGTTCATAACCATCAGTTTTCTGCACCTTTTACACAGAATGCAAAAATCCCTAACGGCTACGAACCAAAAGGTCGGGGGTTCGAATCCCTTCTGGCGTACCACTTTTCTTGTGGGAACAAGCGATTTCTTCGGAAATCGCTTGTTTTTTTAGTTTCAGGGGCTTTCAATTTTATAATCTGCGCTGTCAGTTACCCTGCGTATACATAGGTATCAAGCGATACCGAACCCGAGGCACGTCCCATGTTGCCCTATACCAGTTTGACATTGCCGCCGCTTTCTCTATCATTTTGTAATTCTCTGGACGTAACACAAAGCCGCACGGTCTCTCACAGACCGTGCGGCTTATCTATTTCAGCTTACTTCTTATTCTTGATGTATTCATCCATCGCAGCGGCAGCGCGCTTGCC
>OERW01000056.1_pt1 | contig 59344 bp, 57 predicted proteins | sample 1540091 | NCBI WGS metagenome assembly OERW01 (sample SAMEA3891889, study PRJEB23780) | metagenome | biome: terrestrial biome; feature: animal house; material: Caecal content | place: Italy | collected 2015-05-05 | reverse complement strand
CCGCCATCCTGCGCCGGTCGCCTTTGTGATACGGTCTGACACCCTTTGTCAAACAGAGGCATCGGCCAGATACAGTTTATTTATTACAATACTCCTTGCCTATACAGCCGGAGCAACCACCACCGCAGCAGGAGCCATTCTTCCGATCCCGATGGATCTTCCGAACAGCCCATACCGCATAGAGAACAATTCCGACTGCAATTACGCCTGTTACAATCATTCAGACTCCTTTCTGGCCGGCACTCCACAACTCATCCGCCGTGGGCTGCCAGTTCTTTGCATACAGTTCGCACTTGTCGCAGAGATGGTCTACCGATTCCGGTGACTGCAAATCTGTCGATTTTGCACCGGTGCGCTTTACCATCTCTCTCAAGATCTGCGGGTTCTCCAGCAGAGGGCAGGGCCGCAACATATTCTTGTTGAATGGCTGCCCATCATGGTAAGCCATAAAGATTGGACTTTTCAGTGCCTCCAGCAAAGTGCAGTCATGGATGTTCACATTAGAGTAGTGAATGAATACGCAAGGCTCAACATCCCCGGCAGCATTGATATGTAGGTAATTACGCCCTCCGGCGATGCAGCCGCCCACATACTCCGCATCATTCTGAAAATCCATACTGAAGATCGGCTTTGTACTCCGAAATGCCCGAATACGCTCATAGACTGTTCTTCTCTGCTCCGGTGTTGGCAAAAGCTCCGGAACCGCCTCATTGCCAACGGGCATATAGTGGAAAAACCACACGAACATAGCGCCCATGTTAATCATCATATCGAAAAATGATTCACTGCTGATGTCCTCATAGTTCGCGCTGGTATAGCAGGTGGAAACGCCAAAAGGCAGGTTATGTTCCCGCAGCAAATCCATGGCGTGCATGACCTTTTCAAAAACGCCGCTGCCTCTGCGCCCGTCATTTGCCGTTTCAAATCCTTCCAAGCTGATCGCCGGGACAAAGTTTTTTACCCGCAGCATCTCCTGGCAGAATGTTTCATCAATCAGCGTACCATTTGTAAATGACAGGAACGCACAATCAGGGTGCCGTTCACAGAGGGTAATCAGATCCTTTTTACGAACCATTGGCTCCCCGCCTGTGTAGATATACATATAAACGCCTAAATCCTTACCCTGCTGGATGATACGGTCAATCGTTTCCAGGCGCAAATTCAGCTTGTGGCCGTACTCGGCAGCCCAGCAGCCAGTACAATGCAGATTGCAGGCTGATGTAGGGTCCAGCAGAATTGCCCATGGAACATTGCATTTTTCTTTTTCCCGCATCTCTTCCTGGATGGCTCCACCTTTTAAGGCCGAATTGATGATGAAATTCTGGAACAAGGTTTTTCGCACGCCGGTATCCAACTGGTAGGCTTTCAAAATCAGCTCATACCAATTTCCCTTTTCATCAATCGCCTTTCGGAAGGCCGCCCGCTGGCTCTCATACCAGCCATCAGGCAAAGCCTTATCAATCAGATTCATGGCTTTTGGAATATTGGTTTCCGGATCTTTCTCCAGGTAATTCAATGCCATATTGACGGCCGCAGTGAAGGCCGTGTTTTTTACAGATTCAATAATGCTCATTTTGTCTTTCTGCCGACAGAAATGGACTCTGTCAGCTTTCTCCCATTTTTATTCTTCGCGCAGAAGATTCCTTACTGCTAAAAATCCAACGCCAATCGCAGAAATAATGATGGCGAAACGTAAAAACTTTTTAAATGTCATAATTCCCACCTCACACAAGAAGTCCGATTCGATAAATAATAAAGGTAATGACCCATGCTACAACTAACTGGAACAGGGCGGACAACAGCATCCACCGGGTGCTGGCCGCTTCTTTACGGATTGTTGCCAATGTAGCGGCACAGGGAATGTACAGCAGGCAAAAAATCATCAGACAGAAGGCATTAAGCTGCCCAAAGCCTGCTGCACCCAGGATACCAACCAGCGTGTCCATCCCCGCAGCAGAATTGATATTCGGGATCCCGAACAAGACGGCGCAGCTGGATACCACCACTTCTTTCGCGGAAATACCGGCAATCAAAGCGACGGCAATCTGCCAGAACCCCAATCCAATGGGAGCAAAGAACGGAACCAGCCAATGTCCCAAAATAGCTCCGAAACTCTCCGTCATTTCTGTTGTGTAGCCATGCGGCCCGAAATTCAGGATGATCCACATGAGAATAGAGGCCACAAAAATGGTGGTGCCTGCTTTGGTCAGATAGTCCTTTACCTTTTCCCAAACATAAATTGCAACGGTTCTGGAGCTGGGTGTTTTGTATTCCGGCAGCTCAATCAAAAGATAGTTTTCTGAAGTCCTGCGGTCAATCAAATGGATGACCGCCGCCACGAGGATTGCAACCACCAGGCCGATCAGGTACATGGAATATGCCACCAGCATCGCACGCTCTGCGAAGAACATCTCTGCAAACAGGATGTAGATTGGCAAACGGGCGCTGCAGCTCATAAAGGGAGTAACCAGCATGACCTTAAAACGGTCTCGCCGGTTTTCCAGAGTTCGTGATGCCATAATTGCCGGGACGGTACATCCAAAGCCCAGTATCATCGGAATAAAGGCCCTGCCGGATAACCCCAGCTTGCTCATAATCCCCTCCATGACATAAGCAACACGCGCCATATAACCGCTGTCCTCAAGAAAGGCCAGAGCAAGAAACAGGATGAAAATATTTGGAAGGAAGGTCAGAATACCACCTACGCCAGCGATGATGCCATCTACCAATAGAGAACGCAGCACATCGTTGACGCCAGCAGCAATCAATCCGCTGTTGACTGCGCCAGACAGGCTTTCTATTCCCATTTCAAAATATCCCTTCAGCCAGTCTCCAATCGTAAAGGTAAGGAAAAAGACTAAGGCCATAATTGCCAGGAAAATAGGGATACTCCATACCCGGTGGGTCAGCACACGATCTACTTTCTGTGTCAAAGCATCCTGGCGGTCTTTATTGACCAGCACTTCACGGATGACTTCCTGAATGAAATCGTACTTCTCGTTGATAATGTCGGATTCATAATTCCGGTCCAGCACATCTGGCAGATCCACCGGGTAATGCTCCGTGATTTCCTTATCCTGCTCCAACAGCTTGATTGCATACCAACGGTAATTCGTCAGACCGGGATACTTCTTTTTCAGTTCCGCCATAATGAGGTCGATCTTATCCTCAATGGTATCGCTGTAAACCATTGCATACTCGGAATGGTGGTCATGCCGGTGTTTTGACGTATAGTTGTGATGATGGATCAGGCAATCCGGGTCTTTGCAGTCTTTATGATGTGCAGCCGCATGGAGCAGCACATCAAGACCGGTCCGCTTTCTGGCGGAAACCGGAATGACCGGAATCCCCAGCATTTCCGGGAGCCTGTGCGTGTCGATCTCCATGCCCCGCTTTTCCACAATGTCCATCATGTTCAGCGCCAATACAACCGGCTTTCCAAGTTCCAGAAGCTGCAGGGTCAGATACAGATTGCGCTCAAGTGCGGAGGCATCTGCAACATCAATAATTACATCGACTTCATCGCTGAGTATGAACTGTCTGGAAACCTGCTCCTCCATCGTATAAGAAGTCAGGCTGTAAGTACCGGGAAGGTCAACCAGGCGAATGGTCATATCATGGTCCTTGATGGCACCTTCCACCTTTTCAACGGTGACTCCCGGCCAGTTTGCCACTTTTAGGTTTGCGCCCGTATAGGCATTAAACAGTGTGGTTTTTCCGCAGTTTGGATTTCCGATGAAACCGATTGTCATACTTTCACTCATCAGAATTTACCCCACTAAAATATTCTTCGTGATATTGCGCCCCAATGCAAACCGGGTTCCTCGTATTTTCACAATCAGGATTCCATGCCCCTTGCTGTTCAGTACCTCAATGGGCGTTCCTTGTGTCATTCCCAATGCTTCAAGGCGCTTTTCAATGTTGATCGGTAACTTTATTTCTTTTACTTTATAGCTGTTTCCTACGGTTCCGTCACAGAGATACATAGCCGCCCCTCCTTACCGCAAAGCCTGCAAAGTGCGCGGCATTTTACGAAATTCAGACGCCATCATCGCAATCGTGATTACAACCAGAACCGCATCTGTCAGAGCAATCGCCAGCCATACGCCGCGAATGCCCAGGCCGCCGATCATCGGCAAGAGGACACACAGCGGAATAAAGAGGATAATCTGGCGGAACAGCACCAGCCATGTGGCCTTATTCGCCTTACCCAAGGACTGGAACAGTGTGACCGCAATCAGAAAACTTCCCTGTAAAATGTAGGTGCTGAACATAATGCGGAAATTCGTCACTCCTGACGCTGCCACCCCCGGCGTTGTAATGAACATAGAAAGCACCTGCTCCGGGAGCAGCTCGGCGGGAATCCAGAACAGCAGGGACAGGACGGTGGCCGCCGCAATGAATACTTTGGTCAGTAGCTTTACACGGTCGTAATCCTTTGCTCCGTAGTTCGTACCGGCCGCAGGCTGGAATCCCTGACTGATTCCCCACAGAGGGACAAAGGAGAAATTCCAGAACCGCAGGGCAGCACCCAAAAGGATCTGTGAAGTCTCTCCGCCATAGTTGGCAGCTACACGGTAAATCACGGTCTGCTGAACAAGGGTCAAAACTTGCATCAACAGAGCAGAGATGCCAACCGCAAGCACCTGACGGAGAATAGGCCCATCAATACGGATACGGCCTATTTTTACATTTCGACTTTTCTTTTTGAAGTACCACACAGTAATCGCAGCCTGGACAAACTGGGACAGCACAGTAGCATAAGCAGCAGCCTCAATCCCCATCCCATAAGGATTCAGAATGGAAATAAAAATGGGGTCAAGAATAATGTTCAGGATAGCACCGCTGGCGATGATGAACATTGCTTTCTTGAGCTGGCCTTCTCCTCGGATCACCATGTTTGCGCTTTGGAAGAAGTTGACCAGCAGAGAACCAGCAAATATAATCCGCAGATACTTTTCGGCGTAGTTCAGGATATTGTCACTGGCTCCGGCCAGAGATAAAAGCTGACGGGTAAAGACCATGCCGATGACTGTGTAAATCACAGATAGGATCACAACAGCAGCAACCAGATTGCCCATGATCTTCTTTACCGTATCGTTGTCCTTTTTGCCAATGGCTCTCGATAAGACTGAGGCGGAACCCACGCCCAACATGGCTGCGGAACCGGCGTTGATCAGGGTAAACGGATAGGAAACCGATACGGCTCCCATCTGAATATCCCCAACCATCTGTCCGACAAAGATGGAATCCATCATGTTATAGAGGCCCACAACAACCATGCCGAGGACCGCAGGGATGCTCAGCTCCAGCATCAGCGAGAAGGGGCGCTGTGTAAGCAGCTTTGTTCTTGTATCCAGTGATTGTTTCATCACGTTACCTCCTATTTGATATTAGCCACGTCTAACCATAAAAAGTATATAAAATTGCGGGGCGTTTGTACGCTCCAAACCGCAGGAATAGCAATCCAAATTGACACAAAATCAGGAGCGGAAAAGGCTGAACGCCTTTCCGCTCCCGGTATCATTGTGCCATTTTCTCCAGCAGTTTCAAGGCTTCTTCCAACTTTGGATTTTCAGCATCCGTTTGCAGCGCCTCCCGGACACAACTCCGAATATGGGCTTGCAATATCTGTTGGTTGGCGCTTTTAAGCAATGCCATTGTTGCCTGAATTTGGGTAGATATATCCACACAATAGCGATCTTCCTCCACCATTTGCAGGATTCCGTCTATCTGCCCTCTCGCAATTTTCAGTTTGTGGGTGATGTCGCTCCTTTTTGCTTTCATAGGCAGGCCGCTTACTGGATCTCGACAACCTGATAGCCAGCATCTTCGATAGCCGCTTTCAGCACATCGTCCGATACGGTACAACCCATCTGTACCTTTGCCGACTTATCCTCCAGGCTGACTTCAACCTGTTCCACGCCCTGGATTTCCCGCAGCGCCTTATCGACGTGCTTTACGCAGTTCCCGCAAACCATACCTTCAATCTTCAGTGTCTTTTCCATGTGAATTTCTCCTTTTCTATCTTCTTTGCTATTTGATGAGCTGTCTGACTGGAATGTCCCCAGCTCCATAGAGGAAATGTGTTTCGCCTTAAACCATCTTAACCGCAGCGCATTGGATACAACAAATACGGAACTGAAACTCATGGCAAAGGCTCCGATCATCGGGTTCAACTTCAACCCAAAAGACAAATAGAACAATCCGGCAGCTACCGGAATCCCGATGACATTATAAATAAATGCCCAGAACAGATTTTGCTTGATATTACGGATAACCGCTTTGCTGAGCTGTACGGCGGTAGACACATCCAGCAGATCGCTTTTCATCAAAACAATATCCGCTGACTCAATCGCAACATCTGTACCTGCTCCGATGGCGATACCAACATCGGCTCTGGCAAGGGCAGGAGCGTCATTGATACCGTCTCCCACCATGGCAACCTTTTTCCCTTCGCTTTGCAGCCGCCGTATCTCTTTCTCTTTATCCTGCGGAAACACTTCCGCTACAACTCGATCCACGCCGACTTGACGCCGGATGGCCTCTGCGGTCTTAGCGTTATCCCCGGTCAGCATAACGACTTCAAGCCCTAATCGGCTCAACTCCTGCACCGCCTGCTTGCTGGTGGGTTTCACCACATCTGCCACGGCAATCACACCGATCAACTCTCCTCCACAGGCAAAGAACAATGGCGTTTTTCCGTCCATAGCCATGTCCTCGCCAAGCTGAAGAAGATGGCCGCCTTCAATCTGATGGTTGTTCAGCAACCGGCGATTTCCGGCCAAACAGAGGTCAGTCCCGATTCTTCCGACAATTCCCTGGCCTGGAATCTGTGTAAATTCACTGACCGGCAGCAGCGGAAGTTTCTCATTATCTGCCTCTGCCACAATCGCATCTGCCAGCGGGTGTTCCGACAGCTTTTCCAAGGAAGCAGCAATCTGCAAAAGTTCCTTTTTCTGAATGCCTGCCTTGCAGAGCAGATCCGTTACCACCGGGGTTCCCTGTGTAATGGTTCCTGTTTTATCCAGAACAACCGTATTGATGTCGTGAGCCGTTTCCAGGGCCTCCGCCGATTTGATTAAGATCCCGTTTGTTGCGCCTTTTCCGGTTCCCACCATGATGGCGGTGGGAGTAGCCAGCCCCAACGCGCAGGGACAGGAAATGACTAAAATAGAGATACCGATGGACAGGGCAAATTCAAATCCGTACCCTAACAGCAGCCATATAATGATTGCAATCAGGGAAATGCTGATGACTACCGGCACAAACACACCGCTGACCTTATCTGCCATTTTTGCAATGGGAGCTTTGGAGCTGGTCGCTTCATCCACCAGCCGGACGATTTGAGCCAATGTGGTATCATCCCCCACTTTGGTGGCCTGCATTTTGAAATAGCCGGACTTACTGGTCGTTGCACCGATCACTTTGTCCCCAATGTGTTTTTCTACAGGGATGCTTTCGCCGGTCAAAGCGGATTCATCAATGGACGCAAAGCCTTCGATAACGGTTCCATCCACCGGCACCGATTCACCGGCTTTTACGATTATGGTTTCACCCAACTGCACTTCTTCCACAGGTATCTGGAATTCCTGACCATCCCGTTCCACCGTAGCGGTCTTAGGGGCCAGATTCATCAGCTTTGTGATCGCATCTGAGGTCTTACCTTTGGCGCGGGCCTCCAGCGTTTTCCCCAAGGTAATGAGCGTGAGGATCATGCCTGCGGATTCAAAATACAGGTCCATCATAAAGCTATGGACCGTAGCCATATCCCCATGGCCGAACCCAATGCCGATCTTATATATGGCGTAGATACCATAAATGATTGCGGCGCTGGAACCTATGGCAATCAAGGAATCCATGTTGGGGGAGCCGTGGAATAAGGTCTTAAACCCCATCCGGTAATATTTGAAATTGATAAATACCACCGGAATCAACAAAAGAAACTGGGTAAATGCAAAGCTGATTGCATTTTCCATTCCCAGCAGAAAACCGGGGAGCGGCCACCCCATCATGTGTCCCATGGAGATGTAAAACAGTGGAATCGTAAAAAGCGCGGAAAGCAACAGCCTTTGTTTCATTTGCTTGTATTCGGCTTGAGCCGTACTGACTTCCGCTTTCGATGCTGGTGCAGGTGAGCGGTTTTTGCTTTGAGCAGAGGTCTTTGGTATGGCTCCATATCCGGCCTTTTCAACAGCCTGGACGATTCCCGCCGTATCCAGAACGGATTCGTCATAAGAGGCAACCATGCTGTTTTTCAACAGATTGACCGATACTTCTTTGATTCCGGGCAGCTTACCGACGCTCTTTTCGATCCTGGCAGAGCAGGCCGAACAGGTCATGCCCGTAATATCAAATTGTTCTTTTTGCAAAATCATCCCTTCTTTCTGAAATATAATTTTGCGCCGCAGTACCCCTCCCCCGTAGGGAACTAAAAACTGTTATGAAAAGGGGCTTTCGGTATCTTGGGGGAAAGATGCCGCCGCCCCGATCACAAAGTCTGCGTGCAAGGTCTTTGACCATTTTTCATTATAGACATTGGCTTGATTGGTTGTCCGCTCCGATAGGCAGGTTTTTTGCTCCATTTGGCCTTTTTACAAATTTGGCGGGGATACCGACAATGGCATCTCCGCCAAATTTATTATCAATCATCTTTTTGGGACACAAAATAGATGACTCCACTCCCAATAATGCTGATTGACACTACTGCACCAATACCAGGATTAAAAAAGGCACATGCAGTACCGGCTATTGCACTGATAATTCCAAATAGGACAGAAATTACAACCCTCATTGTTCGACCTCTTAATAGCTAAAAGTTTTTTGATTACGCCGTTCGTCTGAAGAACCACCACCGGAAACTGAGAACGATCCAAAGCTGAGAGTGGCATAGTATTATCATTTTTTTCGGCTCGAAAGAATCCCCGAAATACCAAAGAACAATCCAGTTACCAGAGATATTATCGCTAAAACCAGAATGATAAAAGCCGAATCATTTCCGTTGAAGTCAAGTGCTGTTAAAGCATAGAGAAATACAAGAGTGAGCATCAAGCAAAAGATGCCAAAAAGGATTTTAGTGTTATTGCTCATATCTATCAGCCTCTCTCTTAATTAGCTCTAAGTGTGCCCGGAACTGCTGTGTACTTTGAATATATAATGCTAATATGCCCTGTTGTTCCATCACAAAGATTATATAAAGTGTAAGTTGCCATCGTCTGCTCCAATCAGCAGGATTTGCAATCCAAAGGGCAGAACCCTTTCCCAATCCATTGACTTTAAGCCGTTGTGTGAATATACTGTGCCCGTAACAGTTAAATGAATGTTTAATTGTTCGGCCATGTCAAACCAACCAAATACTAAAAGGAAAGGGGGTCTTTGTGATGAAAAAGACCATTAAGCTGATCGACCTTGACTGCGGCCACTGTGCCGCCAAGATTCAGAAAGCCGTACAGAAAATCGACGGCGTAAATGACGTGGAAGTGAACTTTCTGAGCCAGAAGATGGTTCTGGATGCTCCGGATGACCGCTTCGACGCAATTCTGGCTGAGGCCAAGGCGCTTATCAAAAAGATTGAGCCGGATGTAACGGTCAAGGCGTAAGAAAAGCTGAACACCGGCTGCCAGAAACGGCAGCCGGTGTTTGACTGAAAGGAGATGTTTATTATGACACGAAAACAAAAGCACCTGCTTTTCCGCATTATCATTGCGGCAGTGCTGTTCGCTGCCGGCAGTCTGCTCACACTTGATCCGACTGCGGAAATGGCAGTATTTCTGGTCTGCTATGTTGTAATCGGCTGGGATATTGTCTGGAAGGCTCTCACCAATATCCTGCATGGGCAGGTATTCGATGAAAACTTTCTGATGACGATTGCCACTATTGGCGCACTGATCTTAGGAGAACACTCTGAGGGCGTAGCCGTTATGCTGTTCTATCAGGTAGGAGAATGGTTCCAGTCCTATGCGGTTTCCAAATCCAGAAAATCCATTGCAAGCCTGATGGACATTCGCCCTGACTATGCAAATGTAGAACGGAATGGAAAACTTGAACAGGTCGATCCTGAAGAAGTAAACATCGGGGATACGATTGTAGTAAAGCCTGGTGAACGGGTGCCGCTGGATGGTAAAATCATCAAAGGCACGTCCGCTTTGGATACATCTGCTCTCACCGGCGAATCCATGCCCCGTGACGTGGAACCTGGGATGGAAGTAATCAGCGGGTGCATCAACCAGACAGGCATCCTGACCATTCAGACCACTAAAAAGTATGGGGAATCCACTGTTGCAAAAATTTTGGACCTTGTGGAGAATGCCAGCGACAAAAAAGGAAAAACAGAAAACTTTATCAGCCGTTTTGCCCGCTACTACACCCCGATTGTGGTCTTTGCAGCGATTGCCCTTGCAGTTCTGCCGCCTCTTGTCACTGGACAGCCATTCACGGTCTGGATTTACCGGGCACTGACCTTCCTGGTGATTTCCTGCCCCTGCGCTCTGGTTATCTCTATTCCGCTTAGTTTCTTTGGCGGCATCGGCGGTGCATCCAAAATCGGCGTCCTTGTCAAAGGCAGTAACTATTTGGAATCGCTGGCCCATACAGAGGTGGTGGTATTCGATAAAACCGGCACCTTGACAAAGGGTTCTTTTGCGGTCAGCCAGATCAATGCAGTAAGCATGAAAGAGGCACAGCTTTTGGAGCTGGCGGCTTATGCCGAGGACTACTCCAACCATCCGATCTCACTCTCCATAAAAAAGGCGTATGGCAAGAAGATCGACCACAGCCGCATTAGTGATGTGCAGGAAATTGCCGGTCACGGCGTCCGCGCTGTCATAGATGGGAAAACAATTCTCGCTGGCAACGCAAAACTGATGGATAAAGAAGGAATTGCCTATATCCCCTCGAATGCCATTGGTACAGTCATCTATCTGGCCTGCAACGGAAAATATGCTGGTTACATTGTCATTGAAGATGAAATCAAAGCAGATGCTCCGTCTGCAATCAAAGCGTTAAAGGAAGTCGGCGTCAGGAAAACCGTCATGCTCACCGGCGATGCAGATGCCGTCGGAAAGAAAGTGGCGCAAAAGCTGGGGCTGGATCAGGCATATACCGAATTGCTCCCGGCGGACAAGGTTGACCGTGTAGAAATGATGCTCCGGCAGACCACCGAAAAGGGGAAACTGGTGTTTGTTGGCGATGGAATCAACGATGCGCCTGTGCTTGCTCGTGCGGATGTAGGTATTGCCATGGGCGGTCTTGGCTCCGATGCGGCGATTGAGGCTGCGGACGTGGTTTTGATGACAGATGAACCCTCGAAGATCTCCGCAGTTGTCCAGATTGCCAGAAAGACAATCCGTATCGCAAATGAGAATATCGTGTTTGCTCTCGGCGTCAAGATTTTAGTTTTGATTTTGGGAGCTACTGGATACGCAAATATGTGGGCAGCCGTTTTTGCAGATGTTGGCGTATCGGTCATCGCTATTCTAAATGCGATTCGAGCGATGCGGGTAAAGAAATTCCTCCCCGCGACACGTTGACAGATAAGCAGGGATATAAAAATGCGCCGCTGTCCATTGTGGAAACAGCGGCGCATTTCACTTATCAATCAGTCGGACAAGATATTTCAAACAAGGCATCAACGGTTTTATGGAGAAGTTTTGCAGGGCCTGTGTTGGATAAAGTATAGTAGACTTCCTTTCCCTCCCTGCGGCTGGTAATCAGACCGCTGCTTTTCAGATTTTTCAAGTGGTGGGAAATGGCCGGTGCGCTCATTTGTACCGCTGCCGCTAAATTGCAGACACATTCCTCACTGTGGCACAACAGCCACAGGAGCCGCAGGCGTGACGGATCACTCAACTGCTGAAAAAGGATCGCTATATCCCGGAAGTTTTCTTCCGCAGGCATTTTATCTAAAACTTTATCAATGTCTTGTCCATGATTATGGGGCAAATGGTAGTGCGACATATCGGCCGCCTCCTTTCCAAAAATAGAATACCCGCAAATAGTACAGCTGTCAAATACGAAAGATTGGAGGTCACTATGGAGCAACAGCAAAAATCATGCGTACTTATACCTGACGCAGCGGACATAGATCGGTTATCTGAGCTGCACAAAGCAATGGGCGATTTCACTCGCATGAAAATCCTATGGGCGCTTATGGGCCGGGAATATTGCGTGAATGAACTGGCCACGCAAATGAATATGTCCGAATCCGCAGTTTCCCATCAACTGAAAATTCTAAAATTTGCAAAGCTGGTTTCCCCACATAAAGTCGGGAAAAATGTATTCTACGCTTTATGCGACGAACATATCAAGTGGATTTTAGAAGAAACCTACGCCCATATCTCTGAAAGATAAAGAGGCGCAGCCCTGTGAAAAAGGGTTGCGCCTCGGTACGGCGATTGTTTACAGCATATCGTAGGAAACCAGTTTATCCATAGGAATGCGCTGAGCGGCAAAGCGGTTCGGATCGCCCTCGCCCTCGGCGGAGTAGCCGATAGCAAGGATATTGATCGGCTCCAGATTGGCAGGCAGATGAAATGCCTTGCTCAGAACGTCCGGCTTAAAGTAGCATACCCAAACACTTCCCAGGCCCAGTTCCGTTGCCTGGAGCATCATGTGGTCCGTCAGGATAGAGGCGTCAATGTCGCCAGTCTGCTTTTTGTCAAAGGGCCGCACCCATGCTTTGTTGTGGTCTGCACACACGATAATTGCCAGCGGCGCTCCATAAACCTCGGCGGCCTCGCCCACTTTCGCAAGGGCCTCATCACTCTGGGCAACAATCAGATGAACCGGCTGAAGATTAGCTGCCGTCGGAGCAACGTGCGCGGCCTCCAAAATCTTGGCCAGCTTTTCAGGCTCCACCTTCTGATTGGTATAGTTCCGGACAGAGAAACGCTTTTTAGCGATTTCAAGTAGTTCCATAGTTATAACATCCTTTCTGTGTGTTCTATGTGTCAAATCAACCATCGACTATATTGTAGCACCGCAAATTTTTTTCACAAGAATGTACTTTCCGGGAAGATAGTACCCAAAAGGAAAGTGCTCTTTCGTCAAGGGAGGTACGAATATGCAAGCAGAAAACTTTAGTTGCCCTGTGGAGGCGACATTATCCTTGATCGGTGGTAAATATAAGCCACTCATCTTATGGCATCTTATCGAACAGCCACTTCACTACATGGAGCTTCAGCGGCTCATTCCAAAGGCCACAGCGAAGATGCTTTCGCAGCAGCTCCGGGATCTTCAGCAAAGCGGAATGGTTTCCAGAGAAGTAATACCGGAAAATCCTCCAAAGACAATCTATTCTTTAACACCCTTTGGGAAAAGCATTGTCCCCGTTTTGGAGGCTATGTGTAATTGGGGAACCAGTTATCTGGACGGACTGGATGTGCAGCTCCCTTGCTGCCCATCCATGAGAAAATAAAGAATCCGGCACAGCAGATGCAGACGCATTAAGCTGTGTCGGATTTCTTTTTATATTTGGGACTGTCGTACATAGTTGTACAGTAACGCAACCAAAACTGCCACAGAGTTAATCTATGATGGCATTACATTATTAGTCTTCAACTTCAACATGGAGCTGGTCGGCGATCTCATCAACAGACATCCCATTCTTCAGCGCCAGCTTGACAATTTCCTGGATCTTCTGTTTCTTTGTTTTGCGCTGCTTGCGGGGAGGCTTAGGGGCCAAAATCTCCTGCTTTTTCGCCTCAAGCCCTTTTATGCGATCCTGCGCCGCAGCGATTTTGGCGTCGTAGTCAGCTATGGCAGCCTGCTTTTTTTCTTCCAGTTCTGCGATGGCCGCTTTTACCTTTTCGATTTTGCAATCCACCTCTGTAGCTCTCTCCTGCGGGGTGCGGCGCGGGCGTTTGTTTTCAGACTCTGCCATGTAAATCACCTTCCTGATACTATTCACATTCTGGAGCACTCAGCGACCAATTAGGGGCGTTCATTTGTGCTATACTCAATAAGAGTAGCATATAAAATATGAAAGCGCAAGGGTAGGATGTCGAAATTGATGTTGCTGTATGGTTTGTCATGTGATAAACTAAATTGCATCATATAGTATGGGGGTTCGTCGATGAAACACTCTGCGCGTGAAGGCATTCCTATAGGCATGTATTCTGGCTCCTGTGGCAAACGGGAAATGCTGGAGCGCAATCTGCGTGACATGCAAAAGCGGAACATGAAAATCACGATTATAGATCCGCAGAAAGAATTGGAGTCCTTTGTTTCTGGTATAGAGCCAGATAAAAAGGGTACCTGATTTACAGACTTGAACTGTTTTATAGCGCAAATAAGGCCGGGTAGAGGAATATTCCTCCACCCGGCCAGTTTTGCTTTTACATGGATTCTGACCTTTACGCTAGGATAATGCCTTTCTCATCCATGCCCAAAATAAAAAGCAAAAACAACTGTCCAAAATAGCTCCTTTCATTCGTTTAAGGAATAAGAGAATGAAAGAGGTCACAATCGATGGTGGAATTACCAAAGAGTATCAACAGAAGATACTTGCAAGGAAAAATATAAACACAGTGACCTAACACTAACAGAAAGGAAAGGGTGATTTCGATGTTTTAGTCTATGGAAAATTTATATGATTTTTTCTACATGGGTAAATGGTTCCAGCCTCTATAAAGGGGTTATCTATTTCGAGTGAGGTGAAGCTGGTGTTTGAAGGATTAGTGAATGGAGTTCTTTTCAATTATACCTTCGTAGCTTTCACTATACTGCTATTTATTGCTGGTTGTATCATGGTCATAGTAGGAAAGAAAAAGAATAAAAAAAGCATGAAGATTATTGCTTATATCATTATCAGCGTATGCATCTTATATTTTGCTTTCCTGCTGTGGTGTGTTATTGGGTTCGGTAGCAATGTTCCTGCAAATGACCCAATCCCAATCAGCCCCACAAAATAAATACAAAACACCGCCGGGCAGAAGGAAAATCCCTCCGCCCGGCGGTGCCGCATTTGTTACACGAAATCAGCGCGTAGTTTAGGTATGTACGCTGTACTGGGCCTTTGCCAAATCCTCGGCGCCATGCAGTATGATACCGCCGCAGACTCCCGGGCCCCAAGATGTGACCTCTTCAAAAAAGAAGCTGTACGGCGCGCCGTCATCATAAATACAGATTTTCTCCGCATCCCGCCACTGAAAATGGTGTTCCAGGGTTTTCCCCAGCTTGTGCCGCAGGCGCGGCATTTGAACAACCTGATGCAGATTTTTCCTGCTGTGGAACTCATAGCGTCGTGTGACCTTCTCCGGGATGGAGAGCTGGCGCCACTTTGCGTCATTCGCATTTTCTCCGGCCTGCGCAAAGGCGTGAAACGGCCCATAGGGCAGCCGAACGCTTTCCTGCCAGCCCCGCACGCTGCCTCTGCCTTCTTCCTGCAGCCAGGTGAACTGGATCTCCAGCATCTGCACACCATCCGTCCCTTTTGCCAGCCGCAGGGAAGCAAAAGAGCCACAGTCGCTGCAAACCAGGTGGCTCTCAGGCCGTTGCTCCAACTGCTGAAATTCCCTGCGCAAGAGAGCAAACCGGGAGGGGGATTTTCGTCCCCAGGATACTGTGCGGATAAAAAGGATTTCCCCTCTACACTCTACTTTTACCATTGTACGATCATTCATCGGTTTTCGCCTCCTTCTGCTGTGACGGTTCTGCCGCGCGCATGGCCGCCTGTTCAATGAGGAAAACAGCTCCTTTATACTGCTCTTTATGGGAAGTCACTGCAGCGCCCCCCATAGAATCCAGATACTGCTGTCCATTTTTGGATTTAGAGATATACACATAGAACTGACTGCTGATATATTGGTCGCGGTCATAGCAGTCCAGATAATTTCTCGCCAACACGGCAACGGCGCCAATGGCCGCCGCTTTTTGTGTTACCAATGAAACTGCCATCTTCATCACAGTCCTTGTTTCTTCATCGTTCAAACTGCATGTGTAAATGCGCTCCAGAAACAGAACCAGCCTTTCGTCTGCAGGTGTCATTTTGCCTGTTGGTTGCTCCTGTGCCAGATCAGCAAAGGAGAAATCAAAGTCCGCCGGTCTTTGGAACGCCCCCTTTGTCAGCCGGACGCAGGCGCGGCCAACGACATCTTCTCCTTTCCGAATCAGGATCATCTTCTTGTTGGAGTCAAAAGCCGCCAGCAGGCATTCCCGCTGGCTTCCAGTCCAGCAGGAGAGGCAGGTGCTATGGGGCAGCTCTCCCAACCGCATCGTACGGTAAAAATCATCTGCTTCTTCTGCGAAGAACGGCCCCCGCTCCAGCGTAAGATTGTGTTTCCATGCCGTTTCCTGCGCCTCGCTGATGGGATATCGAATCTCCCGCTGAAGGTCATCGGTAAAGTATTTCAGCGTGTAGAATTGCCCCATCAGTTCAGCCTGCACAATCCTGCGCAGAGCCTCGATAGCCTTGTCGTTACCCTGCAGATAGCCGTACAGAGAGTGCGCCATCGCACTCCCGCCGTGCAGCAGGAAATTGGTAATCGGCTCCTTGTGCTGCTCCACAAATTCATCGGTGAAGGAAAGCCTCTGCTTTAGGTCCAGCCAGTCCTGATCCATGGTAAGGACAGCGGCACAAACCTGCGTCCAGTCCTTTTGCCCGGCAATCACCGTCTCGTTGTTAAGCGCAAAGATAGCATCGGCCTCTGATTGGAGTTCCGGGATGAACGCTTGCAGCTGCGCATACCGTTGCAGTAGCCGCATGGCCGTCTTCCGTGTCAAGCCGTGAATGTGCCCAAAGGCGCCGCGGTACCACTCACTAAACGGCTTTTCCAGCAGGCATTGGGCAAGCTGCTCTATTTCCTGATCTTCCATATAGGGACTGATCAAATCATATTTCAACAGCTGGCGGAGGGTAAGCAGACGCCTGTCCACCGAAAGGGGCGTCAGCAGGGTATAGAGGCGGACATAGACCTTATCCTGCCGCCACAGCAGCCGCATTTCTTCAAAGGTGTACTGTTGTCCATCTTCCAACAGGTCAAAGTAGCTGTTTCCGCGCTCTACCGTATCACACGCCTGCAGGTTCTCCGCTGTGAGGCTGTTAAGGTTGCTATGCTCGCGGAACTTGTCCTCGAACAGAAGCGCATATCGCCCAAGAGACAGGAACAGCTCGCTGTGCTCGCTTACCAGGTCCAGAAAATGCTTTTTCCCATGCTGCACCGCATAAGTAAGAACGGGGAACTGATAACGGCGGATGGCTTCAAAATCCAGACGGAGCCTGCCGGAGTACAGGGCATTGAGATAGCTCAGCTCATTGCACAGGATCTCCTGCCGTTGTTCTTTGTCCAGCGGCTGGACGCCTGAGATAAACCAGTTGAGGTCATATTGGCCCGCATGATTCTGCAGCCACCGCTCAAAGAAGGCGTCAAGATCCTCTGTATCGAAGTCGAAGACGCCCAGCAGGCGGCGAAACTTCATCACATCGGCCATCTGCACCCAGCCAAGGTCTTTGATCCGCTCAGCATCCAGCGCCAGTGTCACACCCTGCCGGTAGAGCAGTGCAAGGACCCGCTGGAGCGGCCGGTTCTGTTCCAGTAATTCCAGCGCCGTTCTCTCATTGTCATGCCAGTTGAACAGGTATGGCCCCAGAAACGGAAGCCGCATCATACCTCTTTGCGCATCCGTCAATGTGGAAATCTCATCCCATTCCGCTGCCGGGAAGGTATTGAGATTATCAATGATAGCCTGTTCTTCTTCCTCATACTTGATAAGCGGCAGGTAGTATTTCATGTAATAAAAACGCAGGGACGATGGAAGATCTGCACCCGCCGCTGCCAGCACCCGCTCCTGCGGATACTGTATCAACTGCTCTCCGCAGTCTTTCGCCGACCGAAGCATACTTGTGACCGGCTGGTCATCAACTCCATAGTCACACAGCGCCCGATAGAGTACGGCAAATTCCGGCGTCTTAACAAGTTCTTTCTGAATGCTCATGTTCTCTTTGCCGGAGCGCAGCCTGTCCTGCAATTCAAATCTTTCAGCCCGCTCGCAGGTCTGATCCAGAGCATCCTCAGGGAATTTCGCCGTCAACTCCGGTTTCAGACCGCTTTTTTCCATACGGGTGAGCAGGGACAAATGTTTGAGCGTGTTGATCATGCGGCTTCACCTCCTACGATAGCCTGTACCATTGTCAATATCTCTTCTCTTGGCCGGGGTTCATACTTCACCAAATCCCCGCACAGTTCGAAGAATTGCTGCATTTCCTCTGCTGCAAGGGTCTGGCCACAGCCTTTCGGCCATTCCAGCAGCTTTTCATAGACCATATCCAGCGCCATATCTCTTGACTCGCCATAGCGATATCCACGCAAAAATAGCGCCAAAGATTTTGCGCTGCCGTCATAATGCTGTTCCAGTTTTTCCTGGCGCTCCATGCTCTCCCGCTGCCGCCGGCATTCCTTTTCCTGCTCTTCTTTTTCAGCAGCAGCTTTCCGGTCAGCCTCTATTTCATCTTTGGAGTAGAGTTGCTCCTTCAACTGCCTTGCCTCACCGCTGTTGCAGGCGCCACGGGCCAAAAGCAGCCGTAAGACAGACGCCAACAACGGCTTTTCATAGATGTGCTGTACTTCTGGGTTCTTGAGCGCACAGAGGACAAACGAATCATATTCTTTCGGTTCCATCTGGAAGAATGAGGCATCGATCCAGTCAAACAGCTGACGATACTGCTCCGCCGTAAGGAACGGACGGGTCATCGACATCCTGAAGGCGCTTCTGCTGTAATAGCCTTCCTCCTGGACAAAACTTTTGTGGAAACAGAACCCGTCTCCAAAGATCTTCCGGAGCTGGGAAAGTGTGTACTGGCTGAACAGCTTTTGCGCAAAGCGGTAGCACCGCCAGCTGGAGATTTTCAGCGCATACTCCTTCAAAAGCTTCAAAGGATAGGAATCATTCCCGTCGCCCTTATGCTGCTCAAAGAACTGCCACAAATCAATCTCCTTGCGTTCCACCAGCAAAGCAAAGCTGCGAAGGCCATTCCATTGGTAGCTGTCAAAATACTCGGCGTACTCTGCGCCGGTCAGATCCCGATAACGTGCCAGCCAGCGCCGCAGCGGAATCGCCGCTTGGGAGTGGAGCATCTGTTCGGTGAACAGTTCCAGATAGGGCTCCTTGTCCAACTCCTTTGCCAATATGTCATACTGCGGATCGAATACATCAACGCGATAGGGGAACCGTTTTTGAATCTCCAGATTCATCCAGAGGATGGTACGGGGCGCCGTGGGGGCAAGTCCTGGCTGGACAGCTGCCCACAAGTCCGAATAGCCTTCATATTTGATCTCAAAGCTTCCGTAAAACCGAAACAGCCAGCCGATGTACGCATAGATCTCTTTCGGCTGTTCCTCCGAATGGTTCAACAAGGTCTGGACACAGGCTGTTGCAATCTTTTCTGCCGTGATCCCTTTAGCCGAGAGCCGGTCTGGTATCCGGTCTGCCCACATTGCCAGAGAGTTTGCCAGCGCGATCTCCTCCGTGCTGTATCCAGCAGTGTGCAGAACAGTAAACTCCCGGCTGTCAGCCTTCATGTTCATATAGGGCAGCTTCATCAGCGTCCGCAGTACAAGGTCCGCCTTGCCTCGATAGCGTTTGACCTCTTTGGTATAGATACGGATGAACCATTCCAGCACGCCAAAATTCCATTCCAGGGAGAGTGTTCTGTCCGGCCCAAACAGCCGTATCAACTGCGGCCGCATGGCCCTGTAGCCGTCCTCCGGATCATCAAACAGGGAGAGCACAAACAGCGCCTCTTCTGTTCTCACATATTCTCTGACGGCCAATTCATCCAGCCGCGCGCGGCGTTTAGGGGCGTCGTCTTCCAGCAGATAGAGCGCACCTTGCAGGTAAACATCTGTCCCATCAGCCCTGCGAAGTTTCTGCAGGAAATTGTTCCGCTGATTGCCCACAAACATTGTGCTATCCTGAATCTGGCGAGTGTAGCCCAAGGCCAGCGCCAGCGCGCGGAGGATGCGCAGATCCGATCCCAGCTTTTCCTCAAAACGCTCCAGCACTTCGCCGGGGTAGCGCAGATTATAAGGCTCAAAATAGCCGGACACATTCTGTTCTTCCTGCCAGATCTGTATTGCTTTCAGCTGGCGGTAAGTTATTCTGGCCTCATCGTTCTGGGCCGTCCGCACGATCAGTTCAGCAAAGGCATGATACAGCGTAAGGTCAACGACATTCTGGTAGGCGCTGTATGCCGGTAGGATTTCCTGGATCACGAGATTTCCCTCCTTTTTCTTTTACTGCGGCCAATACCCGCCAGTGGAGTAGTTCCATTCAATCGTCCCATCATCATAGATCTGAGGGCCATGGGCAGTCAGGCTCCAGCCGTCGGACAGCCTCGTGAAGTAAGCTATCGTTTCACAGGGGCGGATGCCCTTTACACGGTCGGTACAGCGATATTGACTGCCATTGCGGTTGGTGTAAATATCATTGACAACGGGAATAAAATATTTTTTCTCCATTTGAAGTTCCTCCATCAAAAGTATGGGGAGAGGGCCGCAAGCGGCGCTCTCCCCATTTTCAAACATTGATGACTCAGTGTGTCACGCCACGCCGGCCATACGGAAAAATTCTTCGGGCATCAGCACCGGGATACCCAGCTCCCGCGCCTTGGACAGCTTGCTGCCAGCCTTCTCACCGCAGACCAGATAATTGGTCTTACGGGTCACCGAACTGCCGGCCACCGCCCCCAGCGAGGCGATCAGGCTGTTCATCTCGTCGCGAGTGTAGGGCTCCACCTTGCCAGTCACTACAATCGTCTTTCCAGCAAAAGGATTGCTTTGATCGGTCGCCTGGTTTTCAACGGCGGCCGGTTTCTGGATATTCATCATCATCTGTAATTCCTCCCAAACACAAAAATTATCTTCATCGCAGAACCATTCATGGATGTTGTTGTGCAGCGTATCTCCGAAATCCGGGAGCTGACGAAAATCGTAACCCGCATAGACGGCATCCCGGAATTCCTCAAGGCTGCCGTGAAATTCCCGGCACAGAACGCCGCCGGCTGTGTTGCCTATCATGGGAATGTCCATGGCGATCACATACCGTTCAAAAGTGGTGTTACGGCTCGCCTGGATGGCGGCCCACAGGCGCTGCCAGGACTTTTCGCCGAACCCCTCCATACGAATGAGCTCATCCTTGTGCTGGTCCAGACTGTAAATGTCCATGTAGCTGTGAATCCAGCCACGGCCGATCAGCTTTTCCAGGGTCGCCTCGGACAGTCCCTCGATATTCATCGCCTTCTTGCTGACAAAATGGACAAACTGCTTGAGTTTCCGCGTCTCACAGGCAGCATTGTCGCAGAACAAAGTCTTAATGATCCGCTCCTTGCCATTTTCGTCCCGCCCCTTGGTTTCGTGGATGCGGGTGGGCTGCCCGCAGCAGGGGCACTGGTGCGGAAATATTCCGTCCAGACTGAAACTGCCTCGGTCGATGTTTTCTTCCACATGCGGAATAATCATATTCCGCTTGCTGACCAGAATGCGGTTGCCCAGCATCAGCTCCAGGTCCTCAATGAAGGACAGATTGTGAAGGCTGGCCCGCGATACCTCGCACCCCTCAATTTCTACCGGGGCAAAGACAGCCACCGGCGCAATCTCTCCAGTCCGTCCCGGCGTCCATTCAATCGAACGAAGCGTTGTTTCAAAAAGCTCGTCCTCAAACTTGAATGCCAGACCATCCTTGTAATGATGCCCTGTGCGCCCGCGGCTTTTGGAAAAGGCGATGTCATTGTAGGTTACAACAATACCGTCGATAGGGATATCGCTGTCTTTCGCATACTGCTGCAGCTGCTTGATGCCATCCTCGGTCTCTTCCTGTGTCAACGGCCGCTTGGTCACCAGATATTTGCAGGGATTGAAGCCTAATTTCTGAATCTCCTTGAGGCGTTCTGACTTTCGGGGCAGGTCATCAAAGCCCACCAAAACGCTGAACGGCATAAAGGTCACACACCGCCCCATACATTCTCCGGCATCCCGCAGGCGCACCGATCCGGCCGCTAAATTGCGGCCATTCTTGTAGGTCTCACCGTTTTCGTCCACTATCGAAGTGTTCAGCCGCTCGAAATCACTGGGGCGGATGAACGCCTCCCCAGTGACCACCAGGCGCCCCTGATACTGGATGCGGGCCGGGATGCCGCTGATAGCTCTGGTGTTGTGGGTGACGATTTCACCCACATCGCCGTCCCCCCGCGTAGCAGCCTCCATCAGTACGCCGCCCTCATAGGTCAGCTTGATGGTGAGGCCGTCCAGTTTGAGCATAAACATCACCTGATGCTCACCCATAAACCGGCACAGCTCCAAACTGCTTTTCACCTTGTCCAGCGAAAGGAGCGGGATCTCATGGGTGGCTTTCTCCAGCTTGCCCACCACGGGATAGCCCACGGTGGCCGTGGGAGAATTCGCCATCTGAACGCCTGTTTCTTTTTCCAGGCTCTGAAGTTCGTCAAAGAGCCGGTCATAGACCTCATCGCTGACGCTGGGATTGTTGTGGTTATAGTATTCGTTGCGGTAGCGGTTGAGCCGATCCGTCAGCTCCCGCTGCTTCCTCAAAATAGTTTGATCCATTATGCTGCCTCCTTGTCCAGAACACGAAACGCCATGATCAGCGTTTCCGCCGTCTTTGTTTGATTCATGTATGAGCTGCATACGCCATCCTCAAATGACCAAGTGCTGGCCGCTCCCCACCACATCACGGAGCCGCGCCCTTCGTTCGCCGCATTGATGCGGGGAGCAGGCGGATTAAGAATTTTGGTGTAAAAGCCCTGAGTATTTGCCAGTGTGACCTCCCGCAGTTCCCCAACACATCCAGGCCGGCAATGGTCGGTGACCACCAGCCGAGTGCCAGGCCGCAGCGTGCGCTTGAGCTGGTTTAGATTTTTAATCATGTCTGCCTCCGTTTGGTATAAGAGCCGCTTCCTGTATTTCCAGCATCCATGTGCTGGAAATCCCTAAGTAAAAAGGATGCCTGTATGAAAATATCAGGCCCTCTCTGCCATCTGGAAGCAAACGGTCGTCCTCCCATACAATCGGTGGACCACAGATAATATCCACGGCTTTCTGAGCTTTGATATTCAAGACACTTTTCTTCATCTGCCTGCGGAGCTCATCTTTATCACGGCTTACGGCCATGACCTTAGTTCCGCGAAATCCATCGTCATCCCAGGCAAGAACAAGGGCATACAGCGGCGCGGTCTCAGACTTTGTTTTTGAGCCCTGAGTTTGTTCACGGCCAACTGCGTACCGCCCAAAATTCAATTCCTGAATGATCCGCAGGATAGCGTCATCATCCTCCCACGGAGCAAAGAGGGTGGTTCGTCCGGGGCCCTCTCCCACATGTACCCTTACGGTTTTATCGTAGATCTGCATCAGCACATCGGGGCGCTGGGCGCAGACTACGGCCAAATTCCCAAGCTGTTTCATTGATTCCTCCTTTTATTCCACCCGCAGCCAGATCACGATGGGCCGCTTGAGGTCAGCTGTCACATAATTCTTTCGCACATTGACGGGGCGGTAATATCCATCCAGTTCGCACTCCGTACTCTGCTCAATACGCCCTTCGTCCCTGGCAAGATATTGCCGAAATGAACGCAGGGTGTGCAGGCGTACCGCCAGCGGATCGCTTTCCCGGCATAACAGGTCAGCACAATACACATAGCGGCGCGGTTCTTCTTTGAGCATAAAGCCATAAGTCATATACCGATGGCAACGATGCCCCTTTGCCCGTTCAATGTGTTTCAAAAAGGCCACGCCGACTTTTCCACCCTGAGTCAAACAGATGTTTCCTAATTGGCCGCGCTGGTCAGATGTCAGTGGAATCTCCATTTTCTTCTGACCTTGCAAACCTTTGTAGGCACGAAAGAGCTCCGGTGCGTAACGACAACCGCGGATTTCATACCAAAACCTGCTATTGCTCATAAAACCTCCTTCCTAATACAGCTGGCCGGACGCCCCAAAGGACGCCCGGCCATTGTTTTACTGTGTTATGCGGCTTCCATCAGGTCAGCTTGGAGCACCGTCAAAAGTGGCGTTCCGGCCAATTTCCCTGTTCGGATGGTGACCTGATTTTCCCGCAGTTCCTCAAATTCTTTCATACGCAGTATCTTGCTTGCTTTCGCCAGTGCAAGATCTTCCGCTGTCAACCGTTTGGCAATAGATTTCTGCCACTTGCGCAAAAATCCAGACGCATCTTTAATGTCATCCAACTGATTGTCGCCCAGTGTCCGCTTTTGGCGGATCGTCCCATTCGGCTCAACTTCCAGTGTGTAGTACGGCTTGTCCACTTCTTCGGTCCGGCGAAGGAACAAAACATAGCTTTCACGCCGTTCTATTCTTTCCCAATAGCGTTCTACATTCCCGACGCAGTGTGAGAGTACCGTTCCCTCTGTCATAATGTCCTCGATCCGATTAGGAACCAAGACGGTATATTGCTGGTCTGCATACTCATATTTGGGTCGTATCTCCTCAAAAATTTCCTCGATGTGCGGATACTTCTTGAGAACATTTCCCGCTCGAATAGCCATACCCGCATCGTGATGGAAAAACTTCAGCAGTTCATCATGCCGTTTCTTCACATTTTTCACGCGGTAAACCGCTGCGCTGTCCATGTTCAATTTAAGGCGTGATGCCATAGCGAGATAATCGTCCCATGTGGTCAAAACCTGACCGCATTCCATGCGCAATTCGCGCATTTGCCGGCGCAGATAGTTGCACACCTGGACCGGGCTCATTCTTCCACGCAAGAAATTTAAGTCTTTCGGCTCAACTTTCTGCTCACAGAACCATGTAATGATGTGGTTCGGAATCTCCCTGCCTGCGGTTTTCTCATACCGCAACCAGTTCAAGAAATCCCATCCACCCTGGCCCTGACGGAGCCGCTTCATCTCCTGCGCATTGATTCCCAACGTCTTGGCGAGGCCAACTCCGGGGAGCATTTTGATTTCCTCATATTCCGAAGCGTCCCGCATGAGATCTTTCGCTAAGCCGCCCAAGCCAGCTTTGACCAACTGTTCCAGAATCGGCCTTTTGTTTAGCGTACGCAGGTAGTGCTCCGGATCAATCTTATGGAGCAGATGAATTGCCTCCTGAAGCCCAGAATATTTAAGTTCTCTGGCAAATAGGGTGGGGAGAGTTTTCCCGTAAATTGCCCCTTCCCAGTCCTGATGCCAATAATTGCGCCAATAGCTATAGCTATAGACCCGGTCGGAAGGAATCCAGCGAGTTTCCCGGTTCCTGTAATCATCCCAACAGTAGACGCGTCCCTTCCAGTTATTTGGCGTAAAAATTGCCCGCCTCTGTTCTGTGATGCTCATGGTACAATGACGATACCCATCGGTTCTTGTATAGGATCTCGTGCCGGAAAACTGCCGGATCACAAACCCATCCCTACACCGCTGGATCAGGTACATGAATGCGGTTTCCGTCCATACATTATGGCTGCTTTTCCCTATGGATTTATAGGTGATGGGCCTCCCGCAGCAAGAACATCTTCCGCTCTGATTGTGACGCGGCTTGCGGATAGGAACCTCCTTCTCACAATAGGTGCAGTACCCTGTGTCCGCGCCTTTTTTGCTATACTGATAAAAGATATAGTTCTCCGGGATGCCGACTTTCCTACACCACCAGTCCCAGTCTTTTGGCACAGCCGGTATCTGTGAAAGATCCGCATCCCACGGGTCTGTTTCTCGGCGGTACAGTTGCGTGAGTGCGTCTTTTCGGACTTTTAGCTGGTAGTCCAGCAGGCCCTCATAACCGCCCCGTTCGCCGCCTAGATATTCCTTGATGTGCTGGTAGCTGGCTTTTCCGCTCCAAATTTCCGAAGAATTCAGAACATAGCTCGGCCACGGCAGGAAGTCCAGTTTTGCGGTCAGCCATCGGTTCCCAACCCGGTCATAGGTAAGAAACTGTGCCTTCTCTGCATCTACAAATACCTCAAAGGCCGGTTCTTTTGTTCCCATGCGCAGATGCTCCGGGAGAAAAATTGAGACCTTCAGGATGCCATCAAAAACACGGCTCCGGATGTAACGGCCCCTCTCATAGCCCTGATATTCGTAGCTATACGCCCCGTAGTATCTTTTGCGCGTCATCAACTTATCTGCCATAGCGAGGCTTACCATTTGCTTGGTTGCACGAAGCGCCGGCAATTTTAATAATTCTTTCTTTCTCATTATCGTCCCAACCTCACTTCCCAATCCACGCTATACCATGTGTCTGGTAGAATTTTTTTGCCATCAACACGACTAATCGCTATCTTTTCAATTTCATCCCCCTCCGGGGATTCCTTGGCAAAAGCCAGAATATCTCCCACCTTGCCTCGGGCAATCGGATCTGGCCCACGCACTACTGCATAACCATTGTGTGCTTCCGCATAGTTTTGTCGCACTGTGCTGCTCAAAGGAAGCTGTGGGTGATCTACCATGTAAGCAAGTCCATGCAAAATCAATTTGTCTGCCTCTAACTTTCGCAGGACATTCAACTCTGTACAGGCTATTTTGGAATCTATGCTATCTTCGTCTAAATCCCCGCCGGCATCCACAATGTAATACTCTGCCTGATTCACATCACTGTAATAGTTCAGACAGTCCAACGGGTTTTCCGCACAATGAAAACCATTTTGAGCGCAGTTCGCCTTCTCCGTTACATTCAGTCCCATCTGGAACTGATAGCCTCGGCAAATCAGGCCGGGAAGAAATCCCTTATATGCAATCATGCTGCACCCCCTCAGCCCGCTTTTGCCATGCCGAGATCCAGTAGGGACAACTGACCGTCACCAGCAGGCTTTTTATCTGCGACAGGCTTCGGCTTGGGGTCCGTCTTTTTCTTTTCCTGCTTCTTCTTGGCGGCCTTGGTTGCCTTGGAGGAAGACTTTCCGTAGTAGGGCTTCGGCACAAACTTTTCCTCCTGCTCCTGATCCTCTTTGGCGTCTGGATCACGGAAATAATCCTCTGCCCACTGGTAGCACAGATCGTCTGGAACATCACAGCCATACCCCTGACTGCCCGGGCCTGGCTGAATACCGCTTGCTTTGAGTTCGTCCTGAATGTAGTCCCAGGCCTTGCGGCTGATATATTGGAAGCAGTGGATCATTGACTTGCGCGGGTGCATGGTGAGGCGGGCAAAAGCGATATCCTCCAGGCACTTGGTCTGGATAAATTCCGCCACGCACTCCTTCATGTTGCGCCGGGTCAGCTTTTCTGTATCTGCGCTGACTCTCTGCATGGAGGCGTTCACCACCTCGTCATCACTCATTGCCGCCAGACGGTCCAGCTGCTCCTGCTCGGCTTTTTTCTTTTCAGCCTGCCTGGCTTCCCATTCTGCCTTACGCCTGGCTTCAGCAGCCTCATGTTCCGCCCGGCGCTTATCTTCATCGGCAGCCGCATTGGGCTCGGCAGGCATCTCCGGCTCTTGGTCGGCATCATCCCCATCCGTGTCCTGCGTGTCTATGGAATCAGTTTCATCCTGTTCTTCCGTTCCGCTCGCCACTTCCTGCAAATCGCCATCCACATCGGCAGTGGACGCAGATACCGGTTCTACGGGCGTGGGCGTCGATGCCCCGTCAGACGGCGGTACCGGCAGTTCGTCAAAGGTTTCCTCATCCTCAAAGGGATTTCCCACCGGAAACCCTTCCGTGGTGGACTTTTGCCCCTCCTGCATATTCAGCGACATTTCCGAAAAATATCCCATAGTGATCTCCTTTCTGTTGTTAAGCAAAAGGCATGGAGCAGGCTAACGCCCATTCCATGCCTCTGTTACACTGTGTCACAACACATAAAGTAATGTGCTGTAGCTGTCAAAGCAATAGCACACCACATCGGGGTACTGCTTTGACCATTCCTTGATCTTATCTTGTACTGCCTGGGCCGCTTTGCTAGCCGGACCATTCCACGGGGGCGGTATCGTCACCGTGAAAAAGCCCCTTTCTACGCTGGATTGCACATCTGCGTCCAGATGGGCGCATCGTTCCAGAAACGCCATAAGCTGGGCCGCCTTCGTCCCGTTCACGACAATCATCAAAACCTCTCCTACACTTCTCTCATCATGCTTTTTTCGCAAGCATCGGTGAGAACTTTACCCGCTTAAACTGCTCTTGCCCATTTACATAGTAATAGTCCCGTCTGGCGCCGTGATCCAGCTCTACCACATCGGAAAGAGTCATCGGACGCCCACGGCAGCCTTCAGGCAGATGCTCCCGGCAGTCGGCAAACAGGCGTTTCAAAAGCGCGTCATCGGCTTGTCCAGCCGGGCAGTAAATCTCGCCCGCTCCCGCCACATAGTACAGCGCCGCAGGCGGCTGCTCATAACCGGCATCTTCTAACGCTGTAATGTCCTTGAATGCAAACGGGATCGCTTTCTGTTCGTCCAGTTGGAGCTGGTAGAGCACAAATCTCTGCTTTCTCCGCTGAGGTTCCAGCAGTCCAGCGAGGGCATCCCGGCCACAGCGCAGAAAAATCTCATGTTCTTCTTGCGTCAGCCCCAGGTACTCCGTCAGACTGACATTCTGTTCAGCCCGATGCTGCCACTGCTCAGTGCAGTCCTCAATGTGGGCCAGCTCGCATAGGCCGCACAGATACTGCTCCTTGAAGCTCAGCTTTTCAATTTCTCTTTGCCGTTGGTTTTCGCGGCGCAGAGCCAACTGCCAGTCATCGAATCCTTTGTAGTTGGGATTCCAGGTCAGCCGCCGACAGTTCATGCCGTGCTTTCGAGCTGTCAAGTAAATCTTCGATGCTCCCGCCATGGTCATGTTATTGTTGTACTTGTCCATATCATGGGCTTCAATGATTTCTTCCGTGCCGTTCTGCGCCAGGATAGCAAACAACGCGTCCAGCGGACCGGTATTGTTGGCTCCGGCAATCGCAGCGAAAGTACGCCCAGTCAGGCAGTGGGAGATGTCGGCTTTCAACAGCCCTTCGATCACATAGACCACACGGGCAGATGGGTCGCCTACCAGATGTACCGGACTGCCTGAACCTGCTCCATCTCTTTTTGAAGAGGATGAAAACCAGATATATTTGGCGCCTGTTTTTTCCGGTGGGTCATCTTTGTTCTTCAGTGGGACATCCAGCATGATCTGAAATCCCTGTATCCTGCCATCAAAACCGATGGCGGGGATCAGTATGCCGGCTGTCTTTTTGTAGAACGCCATGGTCCAGTGTCCATTATCGTCCCGATAGAATCCTGGCACTCCCTGCACCTTGCAGCCCTGCCTGATCAGCCGGTCTGTTATAGAGCGGCACAGGAAAGGCGGCGGGGTGCTCTTAAAGCCCAGAGCGTCGATCTGCTTATCCGATAATCCACGTTTTGGAGAACGCAGATGTTCCCGGTGCGCTGGCCGCAGAGAAAGCTGGGACAGCAGCAGGGACAGCGTTTGATGGATCTCCGCTGGGCTGGCCTTATCTGACTGTGGTACCATTTCTCGCTCGGAAAAAGAATGAGCGGCAGCGGCCGTCCGGGTCCCCAAGGGTGGGGACCCGGTGCTGGCCGGCTGCTGATGAGCGCCATTCCCGGAGCGTGCGTGTTCCTCCTGGATATTGTCACACAGAGCTTCTGCGATCTCCCAGTAGGCATCAGAGGTAGTCGTATGGTTGAATTCAGCATACAGAGCCAACATCCCGCCATATTTCCCGCAATAGTTGCACCGCCAGACATTTTTTTGAAAATTAACATTCATCTTGCCCCGGCGGTCACCGCAAAACGGACAGTCCACATAAACACTGTTCGCTTGTTGGCGCCTAATGCGCAGATTCAGCAGATTGACAACTTCCATGATGCCAAAAGGAAATTCATCCGGGTATGAGCCCATCTGTCATTCCTCCCTTCATGCCCGCGCTGGGGTTCCATATCAACTGGCCTTCTGAAGTGAATCGAGGACCAGCTGAGCCGCGGCCCGCACGATGTTATCCTTGCTCTTGTTGCCGGGAGTCAGATAGAACCGCAGATTGACAGGCCTCTTCTTCGCCACCTCCGCGATGGTCATCCCCCGGCAGACGCCGCTGTCAACAACGACCTGCTGCGCCTGCTCCAGCGACATTGCCTTCAGGATCTCCTCCACAGGCGTGTCCTTGGTGTACGCAGCCGCCACATGCACAGCTCCGTTTTCCGGGAGCTCCTGCGTTTCCTCGGCGGCAGACGGAGCCGCTTCCGCTTGCTGGACCGGCAATTCGGTTCCCGGCGTGCTGACAGGCAGTTGATCCGCTTCACCAGCGGCGCCCGCATCGTCCGGTCTGTCCACCATATCAGCAGGAAGCACATCAGCCTCCCGGCCAGTTTCTACCGGCAGCTGCTCCTTCATCGCCGTTTCTCCGGCACCCAATACTACGGCATTGGGAGATACGCCTGCGTAGACAGCCTCAGACGCCTTGTGCGGCGTCACAACGCTGCCCGGCGAATTCCCCTCCGGCGCGCCATCGGCCTTCTGAGCGCCTCTGACGGCCTTTTCCGGCGGTGTCGTCTTCACTGCGGGAGTAACAGGGGGCATACCAGCTTTGACTGCAGGCGTTGCTTCATTTTCCAGCTCCCCAGCTGCCTGTACATCAGCACTCACAAGCTGAATACCGAATCCGGCGTCCGAAAGGGCCTGGCTCAACGCCTCGTTTTGGGCGGCCTTCACAAAGTCCTTATTGTCCTGCTTAGTCTGCTGGACAATGCTCATGCTGAACGGCTCCGCATCGCTGCGCTCCATGAATACCTTGGCCTCGAAAATCGCCATCTGGTCGGTGATCCGCATTGCCGTCACACGCATACGCCCATTGGGATGCGCCATACGGAACCAGAGTTTCTGGTAGGGCAGATCCAACTTCATGGAGTTGCCGGCACGCCGGAGGAATTTGAGCGGGTCAAACCCCGGCACTTTGTTCAGCTCTGCGGCTGCGGGGATAGTTTCATACATCGTTTTGGCATTGTTGCTGTCGTTCATCTTCACAATTCTCCTTCCTGTGTAATAAATAGGGGACGCCGGGCTTTTTTCTGCACCTTGCGCCACATTTTTAACCTGCGTGCTTCAATTCTTTTTCTATGGCCGCCGGAATAGGGATACCTGCCCGCCGGGCATACGCCTTATAGTACAGACGGATGCGCTCACCCAGAAGCGTGTTGCGCTTGCCGATCTCATTGCGGTGGATCGCCATAAACAGTACCTGCTTTTGACCTATGAGTATCACGCGCTTTTTGGCACGGGTGATACCGGTGTAGAGCAGATTCCGGTACAGCATGACAGTATGTGCTTTCAAAAGAGGCATGATGACCGTTTCATACTCGCTGCCCATCGCCTTGTGGATTGTGGTGGCATAAGCGAGGTCCAGATTGACCATATCCTCTATGCTGTACTCCATCTCCCGCCCTGCGCCAAAGTCAAGGCCGACATGAGCACCCTTCTCATCATTTCTGATATAGCGGATGAACCCCAGGTCGCCATTGGATACCTTGGCCGTGTTTTTTGTCTGCATGATGCGGTCATTGACCCTGAACACTTTGACACCGACTTTGATTTCTTCCTCGGCGGAACGAAACGGGTTGACCACTTCGCGGATGGCTTCGTTGAGCTGTTCCGCCGATGCCGCGCCCTCCGAGCGGAAAGGCGACAGAATCTGCACCCGGTCAATGCCGCTTTCCTCGATTTCCCGACAATAGCGGGACACGATTCTTTCAGCGGCCTCCGTCTGGTTATCGCTTGCCATGAAAATGAAATCCTGGCCGTAATACAGCTTGGTGTTGCCTTCATTGATAAATTTGGCATTGTAGGCGATCAAGCTATCCTTTGACTGACGGAAGATCTGGTCTAACACCGTCACAGTGATAAGGCCGCAGTCGATCAGTTCACGGAACACATTTCCGGCGCCCACACTGGGGAGCTGGTCCGGGTCGCCAACAAGGACAATCCGTGCCCCCTCCTTGATGCGGGAGAAAAATTTATTTGCCAGCCACATATCCACCATGGAAAACTCGTCCACGATAATCAGGTCGGCTGAAAGCGGTTCCTGAGTGTTGCTGCGTCTGACATCTTCCTCTTCGCTGGCAAGGCCCAATCCGCTGTGCAGCGTCCGTGCTTTATCAACCCCAGTGCTTTCCGCCATTCGACGGCTGGCACGCCCAGTCGGCGCCATCAGGACGATCTCACCATTGGGATGCAGGCGGCGGTAGACCTCCAAAATCGTTTTCAGCACCGTCGTTTTACCGGTACCCGGAGAGCCTGTGATGATGGAAAGATTATGGCGGTAGGCTGCATGGACTGCCGCCTCCTGTTTAGAAGACAGCGCCAGCCCCATTTCCCGCTTGACCCGCTCCAAAATCTGTTCGATCCTCTCCGGAGTGGACAGCTCCACCACACGCATAGCGATTCGCCGGGCGGTTTCGTCCTCCTGCGCGAACACACGAGGCAGATAGATCTTCTCATTGACGGAAACTATCTCACCGTGCAGGACCATATTTTGAAGCACATCAATAACTTCCTGCTCATGGAGCCGAAGCGACGGGATGGGGATCTTTGCGTTCAGCACCCGGAGTGCCTCTTTGCGCAGAACTTCGCTAGTCAAAAACAAATGCCCCTTACTGCCTTTGCTGTCCTCCAGCGCCCAAAACAGCGCGCCTTTGATACGCATAGGGTCGTGCAGGTCGCCTCCATTTTTCTGGACGATGGCGTCTACCCTCAAAAAGCCGAAGCCGGACACCTGACAAAGCTCGAATGGACTCTTTTTCAAGATATCCACACTGGCCGGGCCAAAATACTGATAGATTTTCTGGGCTGTCTTTGGCGTGATCTTAAATGGGGAGAGCAGGGTCATCAAATCCTGCAGCATACGGCTCTCCGCATACGAGGTCTTAATATCCTCCAGCTTTCCCTCCGTAATGCCCTTGATTTCCAGCAGACGCTCCGGATGGTTTTGCAGGATGTCCAGCGTTTCCACACCAAACCGCGAAACGATCTGTGCGGCAGTCGCCGGCCCGATGCCTTTGATAAGTCCAGAGGCCAGATAACCTTCTACGCCGCTCTTGGTCCGCGGAACGATCTCATGCCACTGCTCCACCTGAAGCTGCATCCCGTACTTTCCTTTTTTCCATTCGCCATCCAGCTCCAGCTCTACCGCGTCCGTGCGGGGCAGCTCATAGCCGGTCGCCACAAACCGGATCAGGTGATCCTTGTACCGGCGCGTAGACCGGGCTTCCTGTGGCACATCCTGATCTGCTGTCTTTACGCTGATGATACAGAACTTGTTTGCGGGATTGTGGTAGATCGTCCCATCATAAGTTCCTTTATGGATCAAATTTTTCCCTCCTTCTTATGCTGACTTGGTATCAATCTTCACATTGAAACGCCGAAACTCTGAAACAGTCACATACTGCTCATAGATATCCGGGTGATCCCGTTTCAGCCGCTGCAGATTGTTTTTATCAATTCCGGGTGTTTTTACCGGATTGTAAGTGACGATATAGTTCACTCCATCCTGCTGACACACCGCCATGCAGCTCTTTCCCATGTTTGCAACTAGCGCAGCCTTCAGCCGCTTCATATCTTCCTCAATTTCTTTTCTGTCCGCCTCTGCACATTTTTTCAGCTCCTGGAGCTGCAAATAGCGCATCAGCTTGGCCGTCAGACTCAGATCAAATGTTACAGTGGGGGCGTCCCGATCTGCGGGACCCGTATGCCGCCGCACGCTTTCGATCACCAAGTCACCGTCCTCGGTATAGGGCGGAGGTGTTCTGGTAAGGACATGGTTCTCCCAAAAATTCTGCTCCAGGAAAATCATCTCGTCCTCATAAGCAGCATCCCGCCGGATCTCCCGGATAATGGTCTCATCTTCGTTGTTGCCATACAGGCAGCAGAAAAAGCAGCGATCCACATCCATGACGGCCATGTAATGTCGCCCCTGAGATTCGTAGTAGACCGGAACAGTTTCTTCGCCATCCAGCCACCAGTTGTCTTTGGCGTTGTAGTTTGTGGTTTTGATCTCCAGGATAGCGGTACTGCCATCCGGCAATTTTACAAAATAATCCACATCGGCCAGCATCCACGGGTACTGCGGATGCTGAAACATTTTTTTGACCTGATAGACCTCGTACCCTGTGCGGTGCTGGAATATCTTTGCTACCAACGGCTCCAACAGGTGCCCCATCTCTAAGGAAACCCAGTTGTCTTCATTGTTTTCGACTGCCACGATATTCAGCTTGTCAAAGTAGAGGTCTCTTGCAGTCCGCCAAGGTGAGATTCCCAACAGGGCCGCTACATCACTGCCGCCGATACCTTTTCGGCGGTATGCAAGCCATTCTTCTTCAGACAGGCTTGCCGTTTCCACCAGCACCCTGGGCCCGCCGTGGTCCTCAGCAGACACATTGCTCAACGGCATCTTCAACACCCCCTCCGGGCTCGACGGGGAACAGCGTGTACTCGAATCATCGGATTGCAGACCCCGATGGACTTGGACGGTTTCTGATACTGCTGCCAGCTCTCCGCCGTCTGTTTCTTTTTGGCCACAGACTCCTGCCTTTTCTTTTTCGCCTTCATGTGCATCCTTCCTTTCTGTAAGTTTTGATATATCCTCAAAGCCGTTTCCGGCATTTGGGCACAAAAAAAGCGAGACTGACAAAGGGCGAAACGCCTGTCGTCCATAGCTGCCTATGAACCAATGTCATCCTCGCTGGTGGGGCAAAACCCCGAAAAATAAAAAAAGCCAGTAATACACCGGCCCCAAAGGGCACAGCAATACTACTGGCACAAATACAATCTTAACCGCGTGTGCAATGCGGGCCAACGGCCTGCGGTACAGAAACTTGGTCTGTATCCCACAAGGGAAACGCACAAAAATCAATTACAAAACCACTATAACACAATATATTGATTTAGTCAATAGGATATTTCTATATATTGTGCCTTATCGGATGGAGAAACCATACTTCAAAAATTTTTTGCCTTAAAATCAAAAAAGTGCAGAAATTCAGCTCCGGTCCACTATTTATAAGGGTGTACAGACATGACACGGTTTTCCTGTTGGTCTGCACGCCTTTTGTACTTTGAAAAAAGAATAACTCTGTTTCAGGGGTTATACAGGGAGCGCGGATAGTGTGCGAAGGCTTGTCAGCTCACCCACGGTTGAAATACTGCATAGCAGGCCCTGGTAATACGCGGCGGAAAGCCCGGCGCAGGAAATGACCTGGAGCAGCTCAATTAAATATTTTGGACTCGAACGCCTTGTTTTTTTACTTTTTTGTTGATGTGGCGGCAGGGAAAGCGTATATGATATATGTAGGGAATCGTAGGCTTCTTTGTCGGCCACACAGAAAGGAGGCATATCGTGGCTGATAAACAATTTCTTGAAAACACAGATCGGAATAACGCAGAAAAACGAAGCTATTCTGTTTCAGAGGCTGCTGAGATCTTGGGCGTCAGCAAACGCTCCATCTATAACCTGTGTGCCAGCGGAGCTTTTAAATCCGTGCGCATAGGAACCAAATTAAGGATCTCCAAAAAGTCCTTTGACGAATGGCTTGACGGTTCCGATTGATTTGGAAAGGAGCCTACAACTATGGCATCAATACAGAAACGAGGAAAGAGATACGCTGTTGTCTACACCTATGATGACTCGAAAGGTGAAAAGAAACAAAAGTGGGAAACTTTCACAACCAAAAAAGAGGCACTGAAACGAAAAGCAGCAGTTGAAAACGAAATCAACAACGGCACATTTATTCCTCCCAGCGAACTGACTGTAAAAGAATTCCTGAAAGATTTTGTTGAACTATATGGAACAAAAAGATGGGGATTGTCTGTTTATGCTTCAAATAATGGCTTGATCGACAATTATATTAACCCATTGATTGGAAATGAAATTGTTCAGGACATCAATCGCAGGTCAGTGGATCAGTTCATCCAGAAACTGCAGAAAACAGCTCCCGTTGAAACTCCATACAGACACGCCAGAACAGAATTTGTCACACCCTGCACCATTGAAAAAATTGTTAAACTGATGCGGTGTGCGTTCCATCAGGCTGTCCGCTGGGACATCGTTGGGAAAAATCCATTTGAGGATGCAATATTGCCCAAGCGGGAGAAAAAAGTAAGGGCTATCTGGACCGCTGATATAATCCGGGATGCGCTCAACCACTGTTCAGACGGAAAACTGTATGTTGCAATCAATCTGGCTTTTGCCTGCTCCATGCGAATGGGCGAAATAACTGGACTGACCTGGGACTGTGTTCACATATCAGATGAAGAGATTGCTCGCGATGACGCTTTCGTCTGGATTGAAAAGGAACTAGCCCGTGTTGACCAGAAAGCTATTAACGCGGTTGGTGAAAAAGACATCCTTTTTGTATTCCCACGCTTGATGGGTGGAAAGTCTTCTACACGGTTGGTTTTGAAAAAGCCCAAAACCGAAAGTAGCATTCGTAAAGTTTGGATTCCCCGAACCCTTGCCTATATTTTGCGGGAATGGAAAGAAAAACAGGACAAGCTCAAAGAATTTATGGGCGACGATTACATTGACTATAACTTGGTTTTGGCACAGGAAACGGGACGCCCCTGCGAAGATCGGATTATCGGTAACCAGTTTGAACGTTTGAAAAAATCTGCTGGTCTTCCAAATGTAGTTTTTCACTCCCTCCGACACTCCAGCACAACTTATAAGCTGAAAATCAATAAGGGGGATGTCAAGGCAACGCAGGGGGATACCGGCCATGCACAAAGCGACATGGTTACCCAGGTTTACGCGCACATCCTGGATGAAGATCGAAAAGTCAATGCCCAAAAGTTTGAAATGGCCTTTTATGCAAACGCGGATATGCGGGGTGTCGAACAAAGGCTTCGCGCAGAGAGCGCCGCTGCTGAACCTGATTCTGAAGCTCTGATGAAGCAGTTGGCAGCTAAACCTGAACTCATGGATGCCTTTACAAAAAAGTTTGTTGAGCAGTATGGCGAACAGATTATGAGCCAGTTAGCCAAAAAACTAATTGGTGCATAAATACACAGGATGATATGAAACGACACAAAACGCTGCGGCAGTGCTCATTAGCAAAATGAGCGATTTTTTCAAGATTGATCAAAAAATCGTTCGAGTCCTGTAATGGAAATTGGAGCGGATAGGAATAAAGAATTTCCTTCCTAACCGGTGACAAATAGGTAATCCGTTCTAATCCCCATAGAAGAAAAAGAAAAGGAAAATGCCGCAACCTCTTGCAGTTACGGCATTTATGGCGTCCCCGGGCAGATTTGAACTGCCGGCCCCACGCTTAGGAGGCGTGTGCTCTATCCAGCTGAGCTACGGAGACATATTCAATTTATTATGGTCAAGGATGGAGCAACTCGCCTCCCAGGACTTTGATGACCTGATTATTAGGAGGCGGACCCTCTATCCCGGTGAGGTACGGGGGCATGGTATTATGCGGTGCATCCTGAGAACAGGGATATATTCCTTCTACATTGGCACGCATAACATTATAAGTTTACTGCATCAATTAGGAAATGTCAACAAAATCACGTGTCAAGAGCATGTAAAAATGCGCAAAGTGTGTTTTGGGACAAGAAAAGGATTGCATGGGGGAGTAGAAAATGCTATGATAAAATTACGTAAAATGGGGTAATAGGTATAGTTTTCTGAAACCCAATTTTGCGGCCAAAGGAGGGGCATATTCCGTGAAACAAATGCATATCACCGAAACTGTGCTGCGTGACGCGCAGCAATCGTTGATCGCGACCCGTATGCCGTTCGAGGACTTTGCAGCCGCGCTGGATGAGATGGATCAAGCCGGCTATCATGCGATCGAATGCTGGGGCGGCGCGACCTTCGACAGCTGCCTGCGTTACCTGAACGAGGATCCGTGGGAGCGCCTGCGTAAGATCAAGGCGCACATGAAAAACACCAAGCTACAGATGCTGCTGCGTGGGCAGAACCTGCTCGGCTACCATCATTATTCAGATGATACCGTGCGGCGCTTTGTACGCAAGAGCGTGGAAAACGGTATGGATATCATCCGCATTTTTGACGCGCTTAACGATCTACGCAACATCGAGGTTGCAGTGGATGAGTGCTTGAAGGCGGGTGGCCACGCACAGGGCTGTATCTGCTATACGCTCAGTCCGATCCACAATCTCGAGATGTTCGTTTCGCTCGGCAAGCAGATCGAGCAGATGGGCTGTAATTCGCTGTGTATTAAGGATATGGCGGGTATCATGTCGCCGCAGGAGTGCTATGATCTGGTGACTGCGCTGCGGCAGAATATCCAGCTGCCAATTTATGTCCACACGCATGCGACCACCGGCCTCGGCTATATGACCTATCTCAAAGCCGCTGAGGCAGGTGCAGCAGGCATCGACTGCGCAACCTCCTGCTTCTCGGGCGGTACCAGTCAGCCTGCGACCGAATCGATCGTTTACGCACTGACCCAGATGGGGTATGACTGCGGCGTGAATGCGCAGAAGCTCAACCGCATCAATAATCTGTTCCTGCCGGTTAAGGATAAGTTCTCCGAGAACGGCATGTTCGACCCCTATGTGCTGTCGACAAAGACAGACGCGCTCATCTACCAGATTCCGGGCGGCATGCTGTCCAATCTGGTCGCGCAGCTCAAGGCACAGAACGCGATTGACCGCCTCGATGAGGTGCTCGACGAAACGCCGCGCGTGCGCGCCGACTTGGGCTATCCGCCTCTCGTTACGCCGCTCAGCCAGATGGTTGGCGTACAGGCGACAGTCAATGTGCTGCTCGGCGAGCGGTACAAGTCGATCGGCAAGGAGATCAAGAGCTATATCCGCGGCGAATACGGCAAGGCACCTGGCAAGATCGATCCGGCACTGGCAGAAAAGGTGCTGGGCGGCGAGCAGCCGATGACCGGCCGCTATGCTGAGACACTCGAGCCGGAGTTTGAGGCCGCGAAGGCCCATTTGGGCAGCCGTGCGCGCTGCGAGGAGGATGTGCTGTCCTATATCGCATTCCCCCAGCAGGCTGAGCAGTTCTTCGACCGCCGCGAGCGCACATTCACGGCGAGCTATTCGTTTAAGGAGGTCGGCTGATCATGGTGAAGGACCCACTTAGTATATTGGATGCCGTTGTGGTATCCGTTTCAGGCTTTTTCATTGTTTTCCTCATGCTGGCTGTGCTGTGGGGCATCATTCTGATCGTTTCCCGCATGGTGGGCAGCTTGGAGCACCGTCCTGCGCCCGCGATGAGCAAGCCCGCGCCTGCACCGGCGGCGGCACGTCCGGCAGCGTCTGCACCTGCGCCGCAGGTTGTGCTCGAGGGCATCGACGAGACGCAGGCGGCCTGTGTTATGGCGATCGTCAGCCATGAGACCGGTATTCCGCTCGATCAGCTCGTATTCAAATCCATCAAGGCGGTTTAAGGGGGAAACAAACGATGAAATATATGGTAACGCTCAATGGCAAGCAGTATGAAGTAGAGGTTGAAAAGGGCTCGGTTAGCGCGGTGGCCGTCGGCAAGGCGCCCGCAGCGGCGCCGGCGGCAGCTCCGGCAGCTGCCCCGGCACCGGCTCCCGCACCAGCGGCAGCCCCGGCACCGGCTGCACCAGCTGGCGGCGAGGTCGTGTCCGCGCCCATGCCCGGCACCATTCTGGACGTGCGCTGCGCGGCTGGACAGGCCGTCAAGGCAGGCGACGTGCTGTTCATTCTGGAAGCGATGAAAATGGAAAACGAAATCTGCGCGCCGCATGACGGTACGGTAGGTTCGGTCAGCGTGCAGAAGGGCGCGACGGTGGAGACCGGCGCGACGCTCTGCACCATGTAACGGGAGGCGCGAGATATGCAATTTTCGTTTATCGGAGCGCTGCAGGAGATCTTGGCAGGTTCGGGCTTTGCCGCGCTGGTCGATGACCCGCGCAACCTGATCATGATCCTGATCTCGTTTGTGCTGCTCTATCTGGGCATTGGCAAAAAATTTGAGCCGCTGCTGCTCATCCCGATCGCATTCGGTATGCTGCTGGCGAACTTTCCGATCACCGGCCTGCTCAACGAGCCGACCGCGACTTCCAGCCCCGGCATGCTGTGGGTGTTCTATCAAGGCGTTGAGCATGCAATCTATCCGTCTATCATCTTCCTCGGCATCGGTGCGATGACCGACTTTGGTCCGCTGATTGCGCGTCCGTCCTCGCTGCTGCTCGGCGCAGCGGCGCAGCTCGGTATCTTCGCAGCTTTCCTGCTGGCGCTGGCGCTTGGCTTCCCGGGCGCGGTGGCCGCAGCCATCGGCATCATCGGCGGTGCGGACGGCCCGACTGCCATTCTGGTCGCGTCCCGTCTGGCGCGTGACTATCTGCCGGCGATTGCGATTGCGGCGTATTCGTATATGGCGCTAATCCCGATGATCCAGCCGCCGCTCATGCGTCTGCTGACCACCAAGGAAGAGCGCGAGATCAAGATGGAGCAGCTCCGCCCGGTTTCCAAGACCGAGAAGATCGTGTTCCCGATCGCGGTTGCGACCGTGGTCATCCTGCTCATTCCGGACACCGCGCCGTTGATCGGTATGCTCATGCTGGGCAACCTGCTGCGTGAGTGCGGCGTCACCGAGCGTCTGTCTGACACTGCGCAGAACGCGTTGTGCAACATCGTGACCATCTTCCTCGGCCTGTCGGTCGGCTGCAAGGCGGTCGCGGATAAGTTCCTGACGTTTGAGACGATCAAGATCATTGCGCTGGGTCTGCTGGCGTTCATGTTCTCGACGATGGGCGGCCTGATCTTCGGCAAGATCATGTGCAAGCTGACCGGCGGCAAGGTCAACCCGCTGATCGGTTCGGCTGGCGTATCCGCTGTCCCGATGGCGGCACGCGTGTCCCAGGTCGAGGGCCAGAAGGCCAACCCGGCAAACTTTCTGCTGATGCACGCCATGGGCCCGAACGTGGCCGGCGTTATCGGTTCCGCTGTTGCTGCAGGCTTTATGCTCAAGGTATTCGGCGCTTAAATCCAGTCGGTAAGAATATGCGAAAGCGCGTCGGAGCGATGCTCCGACGCGCTTTTTTATGGATTGTCCATGGAAGGATTCGATGAAATAAACCCTGCAAATATTGACAAAAAAAGCGGAAATGATATAATAAAAGAAGAAATGAACGGGTGGTCTTTATTGTGCAGGTTTTGAAAGACGAACTGCGGCATAAGATTTTACTGGAGTCGCAGCATTTATTCCTGCAGCGCGGGTACGACCGCACCTCGCTGCAGATGATTGCGGACAAGGTCAACATCAGCAAGAGCAATCTCTATCACTATTTTAAAAACAAGGAAGAGCTGTTCTACGAGCTGACAGACGGTGCGGCGGAAGGACTGAAAAAGCTGATCCTGCGGTTCAAGGATAAGCGCTTCGATCTGCATACCGGTCAGCGCGAGTATCAGGTGCTGTTGACTGAGGAAGTCATCTCGCTGCTGCTGGCGGAGAAATACGGGCTGCTGCTCATCATGGAGCAGGCACACGGCACGAGGTACGAGAGCCTGCGCACAAGCATGATCGATATGCTTGCGGCCAAGATTGCGCCCATGCTGGCGGATGACGACAACTGCCTGCTGCTTGCGCAGATCATGGCGCGCAACCTGCTTGACGGCACGGTGCAGATCCTGAAAAACCGTGTCCGGCCACGGGAGGTGCGGACCTGCCTGAACCGTTTGGTTGAATACCATACCAAAGGAATTAACGCGATGCTCAAGTGAGGGCATCGCGTTTTTCTTTTCCACACAAAAGCGTATCAATAGTCATTATTGAAATACACGTTGAAAATAATCGACAAATATCGCGTTCTAACTGTTCTGAAAGGCGCATAAATTGAGAGTAACGAAAGCGTCAACAGGGCAGGGGGGACGACGGTGAAAGGCTTACCCGAGGAGCGCACGATCCGGCTGGCACAATACATGGTGGAGCAGGGCGCGACCGTACGGCAAACAGCCGCGCGGTTCGGCATTTCCAAATCGACCGTACATAAGGATATTACAACGCGGCTGAAAAAGCTCAACGCAGTGCTGTATGACCGCGTGCAGCAGGTGCTGCAAACGAACAAAGAGGAGCGTCACATCCGCGGCGGCATGGCCACACGGGCAAAATATCAGGCGAAGGCGGAAGAAAAAAACAGCCATCCCCCTTCTGGAGATGGCTGAAGTGTAATTTATGTATCAGAGCAGCTTGAGCTCGTGGGCGCAATCGCTGCATACGTTCTTGCCCTTGTAGTGGATGATATCCTTTGCGTTGCCGCAGAAGATGCAGGACGGCTCATACTTCTTGAGCACGATCTGATCGCCGTCCACATAAATCTCCAAGGCATCCTTGACATCTATGTTCATGGTACGGCGCAACTCAATGGGCAACACAATGCGGCCGAGTTCGTCCACCTTACGGACAATACCAGTAGATTTCATGTGTGAAACACTCCTTCATTTCTTTTCAGTCAAATCTTTTTGATAGGGTCTATCACCAAATCCCTAATAAGTGGGAGTTTGGACAGGAAAGAGGGTGCGCGGATGTTATCCGCAATTTGGGTGGCCTTTCTCGTGCTGGCGCTGGTCAGCGGCGCAGCGACCGGGCGGTTGGACGCGGTGACAACGGCGCTTGGCACAGGGGCAGGTGAGGCGGTCACACTGTTGATCGGTATTACCGGTCTGATGTGTTTTTGGAGCGGCGTAATGGAACTGGTGCAGGCTTCCGGCCTGTCTGCCAAGCTGTCCCGCGCGCTCATGCCTATGCTGAAACCGCTGTTTGGAAAAGCGGCGGCAGACCGGCAAGCAATGGAGGCGGTCAGTGCAAACGTTGCGGCCAACCTACTGGGCTTGTCCAATGCGGCAACGCCGCTTGGCCTGCGGGCTGCGGATCGACTGTATACGCTCGAAGGGCGGCGCGGTGCGCCGGACAGCGTGCTGACGCTGATCACTTTGAACACAGCGTCGATCCAGTTGATCCCGTCAACAGTAGCGGCCGTACGTGCCGCCTGCGGCGCTGCAGCACCCTTTGACATTATGCTGCCCGTCTGGGGTGCATCGGTGTTCTCCGTGGCCGTGGTGCTCATCAGCGGCAGACTGCTGCGATCGGTCTTTCGCGAGGAAAAATAGTCGGAAATAGGTGTTCGGATTACAATTTGTATTATTACATAAGTCCGGCACAAAAGATGTCGAACTTCCTGTTATTTCCAAAATAATTTCCCAAAATATGGGGAAGTGGTCAAAATGTGTGGAAAGGAGTGTGTGCAACGGCTTGCAGGCGGCATTGATCCCGCTGTTGCTGGCAGCGGTGGGCTTATACGCACTGTATAAGCGGGTGGATGTCTTTCCGGTGTTCCTGCAAGGGGCCCGCAAAGGATTGGACACCGCTGTGCACATTCTGCCGACGATGGTCGGCATGTTGACCGTAGTATATATGCTGCGCGCCTCAGGCGCGATCGACTGGGCGGCGGCGATATTGGCGCCGCTGCTGCATGTATTGGGTATCCCGCAGGACTGTGCTGCCCTCGCGCTGCTCAAACCGATCAGCGGCGGCGGAGGATTGGCCCTGGGCGGGGAACTGATCCGGCGCTATGGTCCGGATAGTTATACTGGCCGCGTTGCGGCAGTCATGTTGGGGGCATCTGAAACCAGTTTATACACCTTGAGCATATATGGAGGGCATTTAGGTCTGCGCCGTATGCGCTATGCACTTCCTGCTGCACTTTGTGCGGATTTAGCAGCTTTTGCTGCTTCAGCTGCGCTGGTTCGATGTTATTTCCCAGATAATTAATATTATATCGTGTTTGTTCGACAAATGCCATAGATCGATGCAAAATTTGTTGCTTTTGCCAAACAAGCGTAAAATCAGGAAAAAGAATACGTTTAAAATCACAAAAAAATTGGAAAAAAATACGGGCTGCTGTGCGATTTGCACAGCAGCCCTATTTTGTGTGGACAGGTTACTTCACAATTTCCTTGCCGTATTCGTCATACTCGAAGAAGCCCTTGCCGGTCTTGACGCCCAGCCAGCCTGCGCGTACCATCTTGCGCATCAGCGGATGCGGGCGGTACTTCGGGTCGCCGGTCTCGCGATACAGGGTCTCCATGATCGCCAGGTTGACGTCGTGGCCAACCAGATCAGCGGTGTGGAGCGGGCCGGACTTCATGCCGGCGCCCAGCTGCATAGCGATGTCAACGTCTGCCGGGGAAGCGATGCCGTCAGCAACGATACCCATAGCCTCGTTCATCATCGGGATCAGGATGCGGTTAACAACAAAGCCGGGGCCTTCGTGTACGGCAACCGGGGTCTTGCCCAGCGACTGCATCAGCTCGAACGCGGTCTTGAAGGTCTCGTCCGAGGTCTGGATCGCACGGGTAACCTCAACCAGCTTCATGATCTGTGCCGGGTTGAAGAAGTGGCAGCCGATGACCTTATCCGAACGCTTAACGGATGCCGCCAACTCGGTCGGGGACAGGGCGGAGGTGTTGGACGCGAAGATCGTGTGTGCCGGGCAGATCTCATCGAGTTCCTTCAGCAGCTCTTTCTTCAGATCCATGCGCTCGAGGATAACTTCCATGACGAAGTCAGCGTCGGCGGCAGCAGAGCGGTCTACGGAGGTCTTCAGGCCAGCCAGCAGTTCGTTCTTGTGGTCCTCAGTCATCTTTTCCTTCTTAACGAGGAAGGACAGATCGTTGGTGATGGTCTTGACGCCGCGATCGATAAACTCCTGCTTGATATCGATCATGGTGACCTCATGGCCGTTGGTCAGGAAAACTTCCGCGATGCGCGCGCCCATGTTGCCGGCGCCGAATACACAAACTTTCATGATTAAATAACCTCTCTCTCACTCTTTATCAGTCAGTCCGCAGACAGGCTTACTTGTTCTTGAACTCCTTGGCGGGCTTATCCTTGTTCTTGTCAAGGAAGTAAGCCATGCCGTACTTCTGATCCTCGGTCGCGAAGCACTGACCGAATACGTTGCCCTCAAACTTCAGAGCGGAGTTCAGGTCGGTCTGCATGCCGACGTTGACCGCTTCCTTGCACAGCGCAACAGCGATCGGCGCCTGGGATGCGATTTCCTCAGCCAGCTTCATAGCTTCGTCCATCAGGTTTTCGAGCGGGTATACGTAGTTGACCAGACCCATTTCCAGAGCCTGCTGGGCAGTGTAGTTGCCGCGTGCGGTGTAGAGCATTTCCTTTGCCTTGCCCAGACCAACAATGCGGGCCAGACGCTGGGTGCCGCCGCAGCCCGGGGTGATGCCCAGACCGACTTCCGGCTGGCCGAACATCGCGTTTTCGGATGCGAGGCGGATGTCGCAGCTCATCGCCAGCTCGCAGCCGCCGCCGAGGCAGAAGCCGTTGATCGCCGCGATGACCGGGCGCTTGAAGTTCTCGATCTTCCAGCAGACGCGGTTGGAGTCGTTGCCGAAGAACTTGCCTTCCTCAACCGTCATGGTGGACATCTGCGCGATGTCAGCGCCAGCGACGAAGGAGTTAACCGTCTTGCCCTTCTTGTTGACAGTGGAGGAGCCGGTCAGTACGACGCAGTAAACGTCGTCCATCTTAGCGACTTCATCAAATGCCTCTTCCAGCTGGGCGTACATGTCGGTGGAGAGCGCGTTCATGGCCTTCATGTGCTCAATCTTGACGACGGCTACATGGCCCTTTTTCTCAACTACTACATCAGTCATTGGTAAGACTTCCTTTCAGAAATTTCTGACAATATTTTTCCGTCAAGGCGGTTACCCGCCCTGACGGTGGATAAACATGCAGGTGTGCCTTACTTGCACAACTCGTCGCGCTCGACGATGATCGCCTCGCCCATGCCGCCGCCGATGCACATCGTGGCCAGACCGATGGTCAGGTCGCGCTTGATCATTTCGTACAGCAGGGTGGTGGTGATACGGCAGCCAGCAGCGCCGATCGGGTGACCCAGAGCGATTGCGCCGCCGTTGACATTGACCTTCTCCATGTCAAAGCCCAGCTCGCGGTTAACCGCAGCAGCCTGCGCAGCAAACGCCTCGTTGGACTCGATCAGGTCGAGGTCAGCAACAGTCAAGCCGGCACGCTTCAGTGCCTGACGGGTGGACTCGATCGGGCCGATGCCCATGATAGCCGGATCGCAGCCGACAGAACCGAACGCGCGGATCTTAGCCAGCGGCTTGAGGCCGTGCGCCTTGACAAAATCCTCGGATGCAATGATCATCGCAGCGCCAGCGTCGTTGATACCGGACGCGTTGCCAGCGGTAACAGTGCCGTCCTTCTTGAACGCCGGACGGAGCTTTGCCAGACCCTCGAGGGTGGTCTGCGGGCGGCAGTGCTCGTCGGTATCAAAGATCACGGTTTCCTTCTTCTTCTTGACTTCCATCGGAACGATCTCGTCCTTGAAGCGGCCGGAGGAGATCGCCTTGGCAGCCTTCATCTGGGATTCATAGCCGATCTGGTCCTGCATCTCGCGGGTGATGCCGTACTTCTCGGCAACGTTTTCCGCGGTGATACCCATGTGGTACTGGTTGAATACGTCAAATACGCCGTCGTATACCATCATGTCAACGAACTTGACGTCGTTCATGCGGGCGCCCCAGCGCATGTTGCGGGAGATGTACGGCGCACCGGACATGGACTCACAGCCGCCGACCAGCATCATCTGATCCTCGCCCGAGCGGATGATCTGCGAGCCGAGGGAGATCGCGCGCATGGAGGATGCGCAGACCTTGTTGAGGGTCATGGCAGGGGTCTCGAGCGGCATGCCGATGCCGAGCGAAACCTGACGGGCTACGTTCTGGCCAACGCCGCCCTGCAGCACCTGACCGAACAGGCACTCGTCGATCGCGGCCTTGTCAACACCGGCACGCTCTACCGCGGCGTTGGCGGCAGCGATACCGAGCTGAGCAGCGGGTACATCACGCAGGGTGCCGCCGTAGGTGCCGATAGCGGTACGGGCAGCAGAACAGATATAAACGTTCATTTGGCTGTTTCTCCTTTTCTTCTCTGGCGCCGGACGCACCGGCGCTGTGGTGATACTTTTTCAAGTTCGTTAATATTTTATCAAAACTGCGGAGAATTGCAAGGGGTTTTGCGAAAGTTTGTTAAACGATTAACAATTTAACCACAATCTGCACAACATACGCAAGCAATCAACCGGCACTTAATCGTTTGCCAGGCCCATCAGCTCTTCGCGGAAGATGCGCACGTCCATCAGCTTGATGGTGCCGTCGTCTTGATAAGCGATCTTGGGCTCGAATTCCATCTGGTCGAGCACCTGGGTCTGCAGGTCGATGCCCGGTGCGATTTCGATCAGGGTAACGCCCTCCGGACGCAGCTCGAATACTGCGCGCTCGGTGATGTACAGGACAGGCTGGTGTACCTCGTTGGCGTAGTCGCCGGAGAAGGTGATGTGCTCAACCTGCTTGACGAACTTCTTCTTAGCGCCTTCCTGCGTGATGACGAGCTTGCCGTCCTCGCAGGCGGTCTTGAGGCCCTTGGCCGTGAAGGTGCCGCAGTAGACGACCTTCTTGGCGTTCTGGGTGATGTCGATGAATCCGCCGGCGCCAGCCAGACGGGTGCCGAACTTGGAAACGTTCAGGTCGCCGTTCGGAGCGGTCTCAGCAAGGCCGAGGAACGCAACGTCCAGACCGCCGCCCTGATAGAAGTCAAACTGCACGTTGTGCGGGATGATGCACATTGCGTTGGCAGCTGCGCCGAACTGGGTGCCGCCGTACGGTACGCCCGCGATCGAGCCAGCCTCAACGGTCAGGGTCATCTTGTCCGAGATGCCTTCTTCGGCTGCGACGTTGGCGATCTTCTCCGGTGCGCCGGTGCCGAGGTTGACGATCGCGTCCTGCGGCAGCTCCATGGCAGCGCGGCGGGCGATGATCTTCTTGGCATCCATCGGGATGGGCGGGATTGCGTCTACCGGGATGCGGAACTCGCCGGTCAGCGCGCCGTCATACGGCATGCCAAGGCACTGCATGTTCTCTTCGTCCGAACCGACAACAACCGAATCAACGTAGATGCCCGGGATGGCAACCAGCTTCGGGTCAAGAGAGCCGCCCTGTACGATCTTTTCGACCTGTACGATGACCTTGCCGCCCGAGTTCTTGCACGCCTGTGCCATAGCGGTAACGTCCAGCGGGCCGATTTCTCTATGTACGGTGCAGTTGCCGTATTCGTCGCAGTAGGAAGCGCGCAGGAATACAACGTTGATCGGGAAGCCCTTGTACAGCAGGCGCTCCTGACCTTCGATGTTGACGATCTTGACCAGATCTTCCTTGGTTACGTCGTTGAGCTTGCCGCCGCCGTTGCGCGGGTCAGCAAAGGTCTTCAGGCCGACGTGGGTGATCGTGCCGATGTTGTGCGCAGCGATATCGCGGTACATGTGCGAGATAACGCCCTGCGGCAGGTTGTAGGCTTCGATCTTGTTGTTCAGCGCCAGCTCGCCCAGACGGGGAGCACGGTCCCAGTGGCCGCCGATGACGCGCTTGACCATGCCCTCATGGCCGTAGTGGTCGCCGCCGGTACCGTCGCGGTGGCCCTGGCCTGCTGCGAAGAACAGGGTCAGGTTATTCGGATGGCCGGTCTCGAGGAAGCGCTTCTCCAGCGCCTTGGACAGGGTTTCCGGGCAGGCACAGCTTACAAAGCCGCCGGTGGCGATGGTGTCGCCGTCCTGAACCTTGAGCGCAGCCTCTTCCGCCGAGATAATGCTTACTTTCTTCATTTCTATCATCCTCCTCACAGAATCACGGTCGCGCGTGCGCGGCCGCGGTATCTTACGATAGCTGCCGGATCGTTTCGATGGCCTGCGGGATGCCGTCTTTTGCATCGAGGATGACGCGGTGCTTTGCGTCGATCTCCTCATACAGGTAGGAGCAGCCCGTGCAGCCACGGATGATCAGCAGAACGTCGTATCGGACGCCGTCCTCCGGATAGGAGAACGAGGCGACGTCCGCAAGGGAGGTGCGCACGGTCTGATAGGCCTCCCCGCGGTCATAGCGCGGGTTGCAGCCGCCGCAGAATTTGACAGTGCAGCGCAGCATGTGCGTTGAGCCTCCTTTGGCATGGGATATTGCAAACATAGGCACTCACGGTGCTCCATGAGTGCCTATGATATGCTCAGAGATTACTGGATACGAGCAATCTTCTTTGCCAGTTCCTTCTTCATTTCAAGGTTGGACTGACGGGCAATCATGATGCGCTGAGCCTGGGGCGAACCTGCGCCGTGCATGGACTCCGGCAGATAGCCGACAGCAGCAGTGCCCATCGTCATATTCTCGATCAAACGCAGGACGCGCATACGGTCCTCAGTCGGAACAGAGGCGACGCCCTTGAGGTACTTCTCGATGTAGGGCTTGAGGGCCGGGTTGCGGTAGTCCGCCTCGGAGGGCTGGGTAACCATCAGGCCGCCCGCCAGATCCTGCGCCAGACGCGCGATCTCGTACGGGAAGCGGGTGACGTTCTGCTTGCAGACGTTCGCCAGCAGCAGGTCGATCAGGTAGTTGCCCGCCTTGGTCTTGGTGCCCTGCGAAGAGCAGGCGATGCCGCAGCAGTACAGGGTCTCGTTCAGGTGGGTCATCTCGATCAGCTTATCCTTGACGTGGGAAGCCTTGGCAGAGCCCGCCATGTCGCCTGCCAGCGCGGTCGCACCGATCAGCACGTCGCCAACGCCGACCTTGCAGCCGCCGTAGGACTGACGATGGTAGCCCGCGAAACGCTCAACGATCATGCCCGCAAACTTAACCTCACCGTTGAGGAAGATGCGGTCGTTCGGAACGAATACGTGGTCGAAGATGACCAGTACTTCGTGGCCGCCGTAAACCTTGTTGCCAACGTCGATGTCGTTGTATTCCTCGGTCTTGCGGGTGTCGCAGGACTGACGGCCGTAGATCAGCGTGATGCCCTCGGAATCGGTCGGGATCGCGAAGGAGATCGCGTAGTCCTCGTCGCCCTCACGCATGGAGATGGTCGGCATGACCAGCACTTCGTGGCTGTTGACGAAACCGGTCTGGTGTGCCTTTGCGCCGGTGACGTAAACGCCGTCAGCGGTGCGCTCAACAACGTGCAGGAACAGGTCGGGATCGGCCTGCTTGGACGGAGCCAGCGAACGGTCGCCCTTAACGTCGGTCATTGCGCCGTCAACTGCGAGATCCTCTTCCTGTACACGGGTGAGGAACTTAACGAAGTTCTCATGGTAGTGGGTGCCGCAAGCCTCGTCGGTCTCATAGGTCGCAGAGAATACCGCGTTCATTGCGTCCATACCTACGCAGCGCTGGAAGCAGGCAGCGGTCTTCTGGCCGAGCAGACGCTGCATCTTGACCTTGCGGATCAGATCGTCGGTCGACTGGTGCATATGGGTGAAGCGGTTGATCTTCTTGCCCGTGATGTGGGAAGTCGCGGTCATCAGGTCTTCGTACTGGGGGTCCTCGGCCAGCTCATAGGTAGCGGCAAAGGAGTTGAGCGACGGGCGGATGATCGGGTTATCTACCGGGTTCTCCACCTTCTCGCCGAACATATACAGGTTGAGCTTCAGCTTGCGCAGGGACTCAATGTACTGGTCTTTGGTCATCATAGCGATCAAGTATCCTTTCTCTTTTCAAACTTTCACAAGGCTTTGCCGATGGCGGCAAAAGCCTTTTTAAGAAAAAACAGGGCGGGGAACGCGGGGGTCCCCGCCCTGTTCAGGCGAAACGCTTACCGGAATCAGAAGCACTCGCGATAGACGCGCTCGCTCAGTTCGATGCTCCACGGACGGTAGGAGTTGGTGATCAGACGCTGCTGGTTTGCATCTACCGAGATCGGGAAGCTCTTGATGTCCTCTTCCTTGAAGCCGTACTCATGCAGCGGCTTGAGCGGGAGAACCTTCTCGAGGGTTACATTCAGGGTGCGCAGGGCGTCGTCCTTGGTGCAGCCCAGGCAACGGGCTACGAGTTCCTTGAACTTGCCCAGCTCGCCGTTCGGCTCGTACTCGTCGTACAGCTCGAGGATCTTGCCGAACAGAGCATAGTTGGATTCACCGTGCGGTACGTGGTAGGTGCCGCCGAGCGGGAAGGACATGCCGTGTACGGTCGCGCAGCCGGCCTTCAGGAAGGCGATGCCGGCGAACAGGGAAGCGGTAACGAACTCGCCGAGGTAATCGATGCGAGCTTCGGGGCCTTCCAGCGCGATACGGCGGAAGCCTTCGAGGATCATCTCAGCAGCCTTGACCGAGTACATCTCAGAGGTAACGGTCTTGCGGTGCGGAGACAGGAAGGACTCGGTCGCATGGATCAGAGCGTCGATCGCGGAAGCAGCGAACGGCTTGTAGGGCAGGGTCTTGAGCAGGTCCGGAACCAGGCAGACCTTGTTCGGGATGATGTCGTCGGAAACCAGACCGAGCTTGGTCTCGCCGCCGGTCAGCTTGCCGTCCTTCTCGTCCTTAACGATAGCAACCGAGATGTTGGTAACTTCGGAACCGGTGCCGCAAGTGGTCGGGATAGCGATAACTTCCTTCTCATGTACAACAGGCTCGCGCTTGAAGTACAGTTCATGTACAGAAGACGGGCGCTTGCAGCCGAGCAGCTTGCACAGGTCCATGATAGCGCCGCCGCCAACAGCGATAACGCGGTCGTAAGAATCATACGGAATGGCTTCGTACATGGTTTCGATCATAGCCTCGGAAGGCTCGCCTGCACCAAACTTCTCCTGGAAAACAAAGTTGCTCTTCAGGCCAAGCTCTTCCATGAAGGGCTTGTAGATGAATTCGTTGGTCAGGACGACATCGCGCTCGCCCAGCTTGAACTCAGCAGCGAAATCGCTGAAGTTTGCAAACTTGTAAATGGTCGGGGCGATGATGATCTCTCTCTTGTCCTGCATCAGGGAGGCGCTGAAAGCATCCATAGCCATAGTTGATACATCTCCATTCTAAAATTTTATAAAAGGCCGTGCGGGCTTTTACATCTTTGGCAGGACAGTTTTGTCCTGTGCCTTTATTGTAGCAAATCCATGCCACAACTTCAACACAAAGAAACAAAAAAATCATCAAAAAATAACCAAGCGTTCCTGTACAAAAAGACAATAAAAAATCCCGCATTTCTCAATACGGGACTATTTTATCGTATTTATACCGGTTTGTAAATGGGTACTTGGTGGAAAGTAACGAAAAGTTTTTGTAACGGCTGGCGCTCTTTAGTTGTTTTGTGAAAAGCGGCTCAAAAATGCCTTTGTGCGTTCGTTTTGGGTATTTTCAAACAGTTCGGCAGGCGTACCCTCCTCAACGATCACGCCGCCGTCCATAAACAGGACGTGGTCGGCAACGTCGCGGGCAAAAGCCATCTCATGCGTGACAATAATCATCGTGGTGTGCTGGTCTGCCAGCGAACGGATGACTTTGAGCACCTCGCCGGTCAGCTCGGGGTCGAGCGCCGAGGTCGGCTCGTCAAAGCACAGGATGTCCGGGTGCAGGGCGAGCGCACGTGCGATTGCGACGCGCTGCTGCTGGCCGCCGGACAGCTGGTGCGGGTAGTGGCTCATGCGGCCTTCCAGGCTCATCTGGCTGAGCAGTTCAATCGCATGGTGCTCGATCTCCTCGTGGATGGCGCGCTTGTTCTGCTTGTAATCCGGGCGCTCCTTCGCGAGCAGCAGACTCGCCAGCATGACGTTTTCCAGCGCTGTATACTGCGGGAACAGGTTGAAGGACTGGAACACCATGCCGAAATGCAGGCGGCGCTTGCGGATCTCTGCATCTGATTTTGCCGCGTGGTCATCTGCATCGAACAGGGTCTCGCCATTTACAAGGATACGGCCTGCATTGGGGATCTCGAGAAAGTTCAGGCAGCGTAGCAGGGTGGTTTTGCCCGAACCCGAAGAGCCGATGATAGCCAGCGCCTTGCCGCGCTCGAGCGAAAAGCTGATATCGTCCAGCACCTTGGTGGAGCCGAAGCTCTTGTTGATATGTTGTACTTCCAAAATAGGCATAATCGGCACCTCCTTATACGCGGAAATAGTCCATTTTCTTTTCCAGCCAGCCGAACAGCAGCGTCAGGATGCCGCAGAACAGCAGGAAGAACAGGGCTGTGGAAAACAGCGGCCAGATCAGGCCCTTGGTCGCGTATTCCTTACTCATCATGATGATTTCCTTAGTCGCAATGACGTTGGCCAACGCGGTATCCTTAATGAGGGTCATAAATTCGTTGCCCATCGGCGGGATGACGCGCTTGATGACCTGCAAAAGCGTAACCTTAAAGAAAATCTGGCTCTTGGTCATGCCGAGTACCTGTCCGGCTTCATATTGACCACGCGGGATGGACTGGATGCCGCCGCGGTAGATTTCCGAGAAGTAGCAGGCGTAGTTGATGACAAATGCCACGCATGCCGCGGTCACACGGGGCAGCAGCTTGCCGTCCCACAGCAGGCCGGGACCGTAGAAAATAATGATGATCTGCAGCATCAGCGGCGTGCCGCGGATGATCCAGACGAAGGTTTTGACGATAGCGCGCAGGGGGGTGAACCGGCTCATCGAGCCGAACGAGATAATCAACCCAAGCGGCAGCGCGAACAGCAGCGTGACGAAAAAAATCTGGCAGTTGATGCCGAAGGTTTTTGTCAGGCTGGTAAAGATAACAGACGCAGACATGAAAAAATACCCTTTCCCCAAACAAAGGCAGGCGGGGCAGCATGTAAAATGCTGTCCCGTCAGCCCTTAAATTCTTATGTTACAAACCTTACTCCGCCAGGCTCAGGCCATACTTTTCGGCCAGCGCAGGCAGGGTGCCGTCCTCGACCAGTTCGGCCATGATCTCGTTGACCTTGGTGCACAGATCGCTGTCCTTGCGGAAGCCGATGCCGTACTCCTCGACGCTCAGCTCAGCGCCGTCAATCATCATCAGGTCGGCAAAGTCGGTGCCCTCGCCGATCATGCTCTTGGCAAGCGTCCAGTCAAGGATCGCCGCGTCAGACGCGCCGGACTCGATCTCGAGCAGGGCGTCGGTCTGCTTGGTCACGGTGGTCAGCGTAGCCTGAGACAGGTTCTCGTCTGCCTCGACCGCAGCCTGACCCGCCGAACCGGCCTCAGCTACCAGCGTTGCACCGGCGAGCGAAGCGGTATCGGTGAATTTATCCTTATTGCTGTCCTTGATGACGACGACCTGCATGTTCTTGACATACGGATCGGAAACCGAGATGTTTTCCTTCAGGTCATCCGTGATCGTCATGCCGTTCCAGATGCAGTCGATGCTCTTGGCGTCCAGCTCGATCACCTTGGTATCCCAGTTGATCTCCACGAACTCCGGCTCAACGCCCAGCTTCTCGCAGACCGCTCTGGCAAACTCGGTGTCGAAACCGGTGAATTCGCCGTTCTCATCCGTATAGTTCATCGGCTCGTAAACCGTGTAGCCAATGACCATCGTGCCCTTGTCCTGCACATAGGCCAGGTCGCTTTCGGTCTGTGCGGACGTATCGTCAGTGCCGTTTGCAGCGGTGTCGTCCGTCGCAGCGTCGTTGCCGCCGCCGCAGCCTGCCAGCAGGGAAAGACTCATCGCGCCTGCAAGCAGCAGCGCCAGAAGCTTTTTGGTTTTCATAAAGACCCTCCTAATTTCACGTTTTGATTACTGTGCTGTGAAAGTCATTTACCATTGTACCACTTTATTTCAGAAAATCAAGGAAAACTTTTTGGGACGGTTATGGGGATGTTTTGGCATCCTGCAAAGCGCTGCTTGACCTGTATTTGAGAATATAGTATAATGAACACAAGTTTGTTAAAGAATAGACAAATCACGGAGGGAATCACAGGATGGACTGTACTGCATTGTATCAGAGCAAGCTGACGACGGCAGAAGAAGCCGTTAAGGCTGTTGAATCCGGCCATTGGGTAGACTATGGCTGGTGCGTAGGCACGCCGGACGTGATCGACCATGCGATGGCAAAGCGTCTGCCTGAGCTGACCGACGTCAATTTCCGCGGCGGCGTGCTGATGCGCGTGCCCGAGATCTATAAGATTGACGACCCGGCCGCGCACATGACTTGGAACTCGTGGCACATGTCGGGTGTGGAGCGCAAGTTCATCGCGACTGGCGCCGGCTTCTATGCGCCCATGCGCTATTCCGAGCTGCCGCGCTTCTACCGCGAGCACATCGGCCATGTCGACGTGGCGTTCCTGCAGGTCGCCCCGATGGACAGCCATGGCTTTTTCAGCTTCGGCCCGCAGGCCTCGCACCTGCGCGCGGTCTGCGACGTAGCGGACAAGATTTTCGTCGAAGTCAACGAGAATATGCCGCGCTGCCTGGGCGGCATGGAGGACTGCATCCATGTTTCCGAGGTTACCGGCATCGTCGAGGGCAACAACGCCCCGATGCCTGAGATGGGCTCCGTCCCCGCGACCGATGTCGACCGCAAGGTTGCCGAGCTGATCGTGCCGGAAATCCCGAACGGTGCCTGCCTGCAGCTGGGCATCGGCGGCATGCCGAACACCATCGGCGCAATGATCGCCGAGTCCGATCTGAAGGATCTGGGCGTACATACCGAGATGTACGTCGACGCGTTTGTCGACATTGCCAAGGCTGGCAAGATCACCGGCCGCAACAAGACCATCGACCGCGGCCGTCAGGCATACGCTTTCGCTGCCGGCACCAAGAAGCTGTACGACTATCTGGACAACAATCCGGAGTGCGCTTCCATGCCGGTTGACTACACCAACGACGTGCATGTTATCGCGGGCATCGATAACTTTATTTCGATCAACAACGCGGTCGACGTCGACCTGTACGGTCAGGTCAACGCCGAGTCCGCGGGCACCAAGCAGATTTCGGGCACGGGCGGCCAGCTTGACTTCGTCATGGGCGCTTACCTGTCCAAGGGCGGCAAGAGCTTCATCTGCCTGTCCTCGACCTTCAAGCAGAAGGATGGCACGGTCGCGTCCCGTATCCGTCCGACACTGGCGAACGGCTCGATCGCGACGGATACCCGTACATCCGTACACTATATCGTCACCGAGTACGGTATGGTCAACCTCAAGGGCAAGTCGGCTTGGCAGCGCGCCGAGGATCTGATCTCGGTCGCGCATCCGGACTTCCGCGAGCAGCTGATCGCAGATGCGGAGAAGATGCACATCTGGAAGCGCTCGAACAAGCGCTGAACAAACGCAATGCAAAGCAGCCGCCCAAATCGGGCGGCTGCTTTTTGCACCGAAAGCTGGCATTATGAAAAATACAAAATCTGACGCTTTTTCAAAGGTCAAGAAACGGCTATAATGATTGCATTGAAACGAAAGTGAAAGAAGGCGTTCTCCTATGGCAAACCACAAAACCAGAACCATTATCACGGCCGCGCTGCTTGCTGCGCTGACCACGGTCGCGACGATGATCATTAAGATACCGACCCCGACGCAGGGCTACATCCATCTGGGCGACGGTATGGTGCTGCTGTGCGGCATCCTGCTCGGCCCAGGTCTGGGTGCGGTCGCGGCGGGCATCGGCTCGATGCTGGCTGACCTGTTCGGCGGCTATATGGCGTGGGTGCCGGGGACGTTTGCCATCAAAGCGCTGACCGCGCTGGTCGGCGGCTGGCTGTACCATCATATGGTCGGCCGGGAAAAGCTGCACACGCCGGTGCGCGTGGCGCTCTGCGGTATTCCCGCGGAAATTGTCATGGTCGCGGGCTATTACTTCTATGAGTTCGGCATGCAGGTGCTGGCGGGCAGCGCGGCGGAGGCTGCGGGTGTCGCCGTGCTGGCCGGTGTGCCGTTCAACGCGGTGCAGGGGCTGGCTGGCGTGATCGTGTGCGCCGTGCTGCTGCCTGTGCTTGCCCGTGCAAACGCGGAGATGGGGGCACGCATCCGGGCGTAACCAGTGAAACATAAAAAACGAGCCGTTTTGCGGCTCGTTTTTTTATGCCAGCGCAAGATATTGCTGCGGGTCGACCTTTTCGTCATTCACGTGTATCTCGAAATGCAGGTGCGGGCCGGTCGAGTTGCCCGTGTTGCCGGAAAGCGCGATCTTATCGCCCTTGGCTACGATATCACCGACCGAGACCAGCAGCTCGGAGTTGTGTCCGTAGAGTGTTTTGAAGCCGTTCTGATGGTCGATGATAATATAGTTGCCGTAGCCGTTGCCTGAATCCTCGGCCACGATTACCTTGCCGTTGTCCGCGGCATAGACCGGCGTGCCCTCGGCTACGGCGAGGTCAACGCCGCTGTGCAGCTTGCCCCAGCGCCATTTGAAGCCCGAGGTGAAGGTGTAGCCGTAGACCGGCAAGTCGAATTCACCTGTGCCGATGCCGACATTGCGCGTGCCGACCTCGACGATCTCGTCAGTGGCTTCGCTCAGTACGGTGCGGGCCAGAATGGTGCGGCCGTGCTCCTGTCCGTCGACGGTCTGGATCTCAGCGGTGACAACTGCCTCTCCGGCGCTGCCTTCCTGTAGGGTTGCCCGGTAGGTCTGGTCAAGCTGGTCGTTCTCCTGCGTGATCGTCTCATAGGGGATGGTTTCGGTGTAGGTCACTGCGCGGGTAGAGGTCACATCCAGCCGTGGGGCGAGGTCGCTGTACAGTGTGCCGAGGTCGTCGGTCAGGCTGGTTTGGGCGACCACGCTGTCGACGCGCACATCCTGCAAAAAGTCGGCGTTTTCATCCGCTGCGGTCGTGTACTGCGCCTTGACCCGGTCGAGCAGCGCCTGCGCGTCGTCCGCCGTGCGGCATACACCTGCCTGCTCGCCATCCACTGAGATGACCGCGAGCGTGTCCAGCTCACCGCTGGCCGCAATCAGGTCATCGGTCAACTCCTCATCGGTCAGGAACTGGGATTCGGGTGCGCGCAGCGTACGCGTTTCGATCGTGACCGGCAGGGTGTAATCCTCGCCCGCGAGCGAGGATGCCGACTGCTCGATTGCGTCCACCGCTGCGGACAGCGTGTCCGGGTTTTCGATCAGGCCGAGCGGGCGGCCGTCGGCGTAGACCATCGTGCCGCTGTGCAGCAGCAGTGCGCCCGGCACCGCCATCATGGGCACAAATACAACGGCGGCACACACGGCGCGGTGCCGCCCGATGCCGCGCACTGCGTCCGCGAGCCATCGCCACAACGGCAGCGCGTAGACCGCGCAGATCAGCCGGTCGAGCAGCAGCACGACGCGCACCAGCGCGTACAGCAGGCTGGAAAACAGCCCAAAAACAAAAGAAAACAGATTTCGCATGACGGTAGTATGGCCAGCTTGCGCTCGCCATATTCCTCCTTTCGCTATCCAAAAGGTTACAGTTTGGTAACAATGGATAGATTACGCATTTGGGAGGGCGAAGTCATACGAAATCTGTCGTCAGAAACGCACTTTTTTATTTTTTCACGGACTCACCGGTGAAATCTGTGGGGAAAAACAGCGGATCGAGCGGTTTTTGCTGATAATAGCGGCTGAGCATGGCGCGCTGCAGAGACACGGCCAGCGGCACTGCCGCATCGAACAGGTCGCAGAAGGAATCCGTGCGCTCCTCGCCGTGGAACAGCCAGGTGCGGTGCTCCTGATTGGCGCAGTCGGCGGCAAGCGGTTCCGCCGGACGCATCAGGGACGAGGCCAGTCCGGATTTGCCGACCAGATGCTCGAAACGCTGCACACGGCCGAGCAGGTGGCTGCCGCTGTGGGTCAGGTGCAGCACGCGGCGCATATCGTGCAGCGTGCGGTAAACCGCGGCGGGCGACAGGCGCACGCCGGTTGTTTCGCGTACCGCGCGGGCAAGCACACGTGAGAGCACGGTGCACTCAGCGGCGTTCGGGTCGAGCAAACGGAAAGCCTCATAGGACACCGGGTCGGCGGCAATATAGCTGGAAATCAAGATCCCATCAATATCGCTTTCGACCATTTTACGCCGTGCTTCGGCCGAGTAGCCGGGCATAAAGAGGACAAGCCGGTCGGCCTGTTCCTCAATAAAAGCATGTGTGACGCGGCTGAGTGCATAATAGGTGCAGAAGCCAAGCACGTAGGCCAGCGCCGCGGTGCCGCGCTCCTGCGTGGCAGCGTGGCACAGTGCCTCGAACAGCGCGGCGGGCGGCTCGGTGCAGATGCGCTGCGGCAGGCGGCGCACCGCGCCGGGGAACGGCGCATGATAATAGTTAAGCGGGTCGGGACCCTGCGCGCCCCAGCGGTAGGCCGCGGGGTTGGCCTCGGCGATATGGGCGCAGGTGTCGTCCGTGACGCGCTGCACGGTTGCGGCAAAAATATGATGAGTGACATAAGACGGCATAACAATACCCCTTCCGCAGACGGCTGCTGACAAAACATTATCCATAGTATACCGCAAATGATTGCAAAATGCCAGCAAAAGCGGTATACTATTTTTATGTCAAAAACGGGAGGGAAACCCTCCTTTTCAAATGTGGAGGAATGTCATTTATGAAACTCGGTATCGGCGTTCACACGCCGGATTCCATATCTCCATACTACTCCACAAACGCCGCTGAAGCCTGATATAGCGCGGTTTTACGCAAAACCAACCAAATTATAACTTCATATTTCTCTATGCAGT
>OERW01000054.1_pt1 | contig 61838 bp, 68 predicted proteins | sample 1540091 | NCBI WGS metagenome assembly OERW01 (sample SAMEA3891889, study PRJEB23780) | metagenome | biome: terrestrial biome; feature: animal house; material: Caecal content | place: Italy | collected 2015-05-05 | reverse complement strand
ATACTTCTCTCTAAAAGAAAAACAGCAATTAGGCACAATATACCTGTTCAGGTTCTTTCCGCAAAAGAAAGAATAAAAAACAGACACTATACCCTCCGGCACGGAGCGTGCGTAATGATGTCTATGGCATCAAAGGCTGCCGATGAGCTTAGTGATTTACAGCGATTTCAGGATAAGGCTGTTGGCCTTGTCTACAACCGATGCGTCCAGCGAGGCCAGATAGATGCGCGTGGTGTTTTCCGAGTCATGCCCCATCGCCTCGCTAATGGTCGGGAGCGGGATGTTCTTGCTCCGGGCGATGGAAGCCCATGCATGCCGGGCTACGTAGGTCGTCAGCGGTATGCCCAATCCCAAACGTTCGCCCAACTTTTTCAGCTTGTCATTGACAAGGTGGGCGGCATTCTTATACTGCCTGCGGGCATCCATCTTCATATCCTTGATAATCGGCAGCAGATAGGACGTGCCGGAGGTATCATATTTATCGACAATTTCCTGCATCGGTTTCTCCCATTTGATGAAAAGCTGTTGCCCGGTCTTCTGGCGACGGTAGGAAAGTACCCCGTTCTGCAGGTCCTTCTTTTTCAGATAAGCCATGTCAACGAACGACATGCCCCGGGTGTAGAAGGAGAACAGGAACAGGTCTCTGGCGTAGTCCATCGCCGGTGTCTGCGTCAGATCCGCTTCCCGTATCCGGCGGATGACTTTCAGCGGGACAGCACGCTTGACCGTCTTGTCCACTCCCGTATAGACATGCTTGAAAGGGTTACGCTGTCCCGTCAGTCCCTCCTCCACTGCCCGGTTGTATATGGCACGGAGATTACGCATATAATAAGAAGTGGAATTCGGGCATACGTTGTTCTCTTTCAGATAGGTCTCATACTGGACCATCCGGTTGGAATCCATTTCTTCGAACAGGAGGTCACGCTCCCCGTGGAAGCGCACGAAACTGTTCAGCGCGGTCGTGTAAGTCTCTGCCGTGCATATCTTGCCGATCTGTTTCAGTTCCCCGATGAGTTTTCGCGCATAAGTGATGAATCCTCCGTATTCCGTCGGTGAGGCGTAAAGTTCCAACACCTTGTCGGCGGTATAGGGCATGTTCCCGTGTTCGAGCCACGCGATGAGCTCCTTGAAACGGGCAAGGCCATTGTCCAAAGCGGCTTTCACGGATAGCAGATAATACCTGCGCCCCTCCTCAATACCGGAGGGCAGGATAACCTTGGAACGCTCCGTGTCCCATTCCGAGGGGTATAACTTGTAACCGGAACGGATTTGTCTTGCCAGACGGTCGTGAATCACCTGATAGTAGAGTGCGCCTTCCTTTGTCTTGACAGAAGATGCGCGGAATTTAACTTTTACTGTTGCCATATTTAATAGTTTATTGATAATGCTCTCTTATTAAAGAATATGGCAAACAAATATGAGAAAGGTGAGTTTGAGGAATATTTTCACGTCAACCCGAAATTTTCCCGTACCGGTCCGGATATGCTTCGGACAGAAAAACAGGCGGCAGGGATTGCCGGAAAAACGGATCGTTTATACCGTCATCGGATTTACACGCATCGTGTGCAGATTCAGGTATAACCCGTGATGTTCCAGCATCCCATGGCGGAACATCTTCCACAGCAGGCCGCAGCCGAGCTGCGCCAGCGTGGAGTTGATGAACAGGTCCTGCTTCTCCAATGCTTCCGCTAATGAGCAGCTCGGACCGGAATCCTCCTCTTTCACTCTTGCGTATTTTACCAGCCGCGTAATGACTTTCAGCGAGCCGACCGTTTCATATAATGCGGAAGCCGGTTGTCTTATCCTCTTCGGTATTGTTCCTATGACGACCTGACCTGTCGTTTGCGTGTTCCCGAAATCCATCCAGTACAACGGGGTCGTGTAATCGCGGTAGGCCGGAGCGGGAACAGCTTTCAGTACGTTCCACAAGTCGAGCCGTGACTTGATGTTGTCGGTACAGGTAATCGTGATATTCGCCATGTCATCCCTGCGGACATTTTTCAGTATGGTCGGAAAGATGCCGGATACCGCTTTCCAGTCGTTCCCGAAGAAATTATTGACACGGGTAATGAGGCATTTCGCCTTGTTCAGGCCTATGTCGGAATCACTGAAGAGTTGGCGTCCGATGTTGGTCCCGGACACGATGTCTGGATCGTAAAGTGTCACGAACAGTCCCGGATGCCCAAGCGCACGGAGTGTGACGTCGAGCCGGGCCAGGCATGTCAGCACCTGCGAACCGGTTCCGCCCGCGCCGATAAGATTCACTGTTACCGGGTGCTGCGGGTCAATCAGGTAGTTGTCGATATAATGCACTCTTTTCATTTCAGTATGTCCTTTAGTTTCAAGTTGTTCAACGGTATCAGTTCTTCAAGGTCGAAAGGTCTGTCCTTTGCCGCTTTCGTGACCAGAACGAGATTTGATTTGGTCGGGTTGCCATGCGCCCCCAGATGGGAGAACTCCGTCAGCCAGAACTTCCTCTCCCAATATTCGAGCAGTTTCGCGTAGGTCAGGTCTTTCGGCTTCTCTATTCTGGCGGAACCCAGACAGACGCTTGCCTGCGTCACGTTGAAGAACGGGGCGGCATAAAGTTCCGTCTTTTCCGTCGGTTCCCTGTCTTTGCAGGCATAGACATTCAGGTGGCTTTCTCCGGCCTCGTAGATGATTCCCGGCAGATGATACTCCGCGTTCTCTATCTTGAGGGCTTCCTTGAAGAACATCATACGTTTCCGGGGAGAGTTGTACCAGATGTATTTCTCGTTTCCCTTGCGCGGGTCGCACCACAACAGGTTGGACGGTATCCTTCCATACGGTGTGGCGCTGTGCCTTTCGGAATAGCCCCGTACCAGCTCGTTCATGAACTCCGCCGTCACCGGACGGCCTTCGCCCATTATACCGCTTTCGTCTATATCCCTGACCTCGATGAAATAACTGTTGTCATATACATAATGACTGTTATCTTCCCGGGCATAGGCAATCAGCGCCGCCCGCGGATGGAGCAGCGTCCTGAGTTTTTTTGTAAGTTCGTTCGTTTCCAGCATGTTTTAACAGATTATATTGATGAACTTATCCGCCCATTTGAAGAACCGCTCCGGATAGTCATCCATCCGGAACAGTTCTCCGGTATCGGGCGAGAGGTCGCAGGTCGTTACCGGCGTGATGTCATAGGTCTCCCTGCTGTTTGAATTGTAATAGTCAACGAGATATTCAGACACTATATCGTTGATGTCATAGACGACCCTTATCTGCTGTTGCAGGTACATCGGATGGAAATCCGGATTCTCGGAGTAGTAGGCGTCATACCCGTACCCCATGATGCCCCGTTCCGGTGTCAGGAAGGGCAGACCGCTCCTCATGGCGTCGACCAGCTGCCTTTCAAACCCGTTTTGGGGAGTGTACGAGCCGATTGCCCCCGGCAGGTCCTTGTAATAGGACTTTGCAGCCACCCGCCTGAGCAGCCTGCCTATTTTCCCCTCCTGATAGGAACGCACAAGTTTCACCCGGCTTTTCCATTCCTGCGGGTCATCGCCTCCGTCCTCCGAGAGCAGCTCGAATATGAACTCCGCGTCATCGTCATCCAGAATGGTGCTGATACCGTTGGCCGTCATCAGCTTGTGGATAAAGGTAATGGCGATCCTCCTTAAAACGGGACTGAGTGATTCCAGGAACCTCACAGGGAAATAGTACAGCGTCAGACTTCCCCACCGGTGGTACTTCCACAAACGGAAGAAGAGCCTGCCTCTTTCCTGCTCGATATTGACATTCAGCTCATCCCCCACAAGCGCGTCCATCTCGTCGTACAGCCTGGCTATGCCCTCCCCGATACTGTTTCCCGGCGTGTGCGCCGCTTCCTTTTGCAGCAACAGGGCATACTTGAAAAAGGAATCACGCAGGAACTCATAGTTTTCCCGCGTGATTACATTGATGCTGCCGCATTGAAGTCCGTCGTATGTCTCCACGACAAGGCTTTTCAGGGCAACCGGTGCAAGCGCCGTGCTCAAAAAAGAATTACGGCCCCGCTTGGAGCCGCAATCCGTTCTTTCCTGTCCACCCCGTATCGGGTTTCCCTCCGTGTCTGCCCGATGATGAGCCTTGCCAGCTGTTCCTGCCGGTGTTCGTCCAATGGTACACATGGTTTCTTGTTTTTCTTTTTCCTGTTCTTCCTCATATATCCTATCCTTTGGTCCCGATGGTGGTCTTGAACTCGTACACGGCCTTGTCATCCTTGAGTACCGGACCGTGTACCGTCGCGGTTGTCAGTTCAGGATAAAAGTTGGAGTAATAATTCATGACCATTTCCGGGCTGTCCGACGGGTTCGGATCGTCGAGCGTGACCATTCCGCTGCCTTTCTTAAATGTGAATGAACGTGTCATTCCTGTGATTTCGAGTGCCATAGTCTTAAACTGTTTGATAGGGTGAATACTTGGGTTCCAACATGGATTGGGGAAAATCGGGATATTCCTCGTAATCCTTGGGATTGTAATTGATTTCTTCGTCTGCGGGGTATTGCATCCGGTAGTCTTCAGGCGTGAATTCCGGTTCCTGCCAGTGCGTGACTTCCTGACCGCCATAGTTTTGTGGTTGTACGGAAGGCTGCTGTGCGTATTGCGGTTGTGGTGGGGTCTGGTGTTGAACCGGTCTGTGCGGCGGTTGCTGAGGTGGCCACATCGAAGGCTGTTGCGGTTGTCCGGCCATGTGTCCCGGGGACTGAGGCTGTGGCGGATAGGGCGGTTGCTGTACGGGAGCTGTCATAGGCTGTGGCTGTGGTTGCTGTTGTGCCGTTGCCGCCATAGGTTGTGGTTGTGGCTGCGACTGGGCTTGCGGTGCCGGTTCATCCATCAGCTCGAACAGGCTCCCCTTGTTCATCGCCTTTTTCTGCTGCTCCATCATTTCGTCAATCTTCTTCTGGTCCTGCGGCTTGGCATAAGGACGTGCCTGTCCGAGCGCGGTGACGGCCTCCTTGTGGTTCCCTGCGGCAATCAGCTCGCCGGCTTTCTTGAAATACTTCTCGTACTTCTCCCGCTTTTCCCTTTCCTCCTTTGTTTCCTTGCTCTTCTGCTCCTTGGCGGATTTGCTTTCAGCGGCGGCTTTCTCCGCCTGCGCCTCGAACTGCGCCATGTTGGTGATCAGCCCCGTGGCTTTCTGCACCGGCCGGGCGACGGCTTGCAGGAATCCGGCATCCAGTTCCTGGGGGAGCCCCTTGAGGGTCAGCGGGATGATGTGGTTCTGGGCTTCGTCTTTCAGCCCGTTTGACTTCGGCAGTACGGATACCGCCAGTTGTCCGTTCGCTTTGCGGATGACCAGCGTAAGGTCCACGCCCTCGGCCATCATCTGGTTGATTGCTGTAAAAAACATAATTGTATGAATTAAAGTGTGAATAACCGTATTCTTTCTATCTGTTGAAGAACTCCGCCAGCAGCCTGTTCCGGTCGGGATGGCTGCATATCTCCAGTACCGGGTCCAGCAGCGTGGAGATGTGTACGGGTCCGCTTCTTTCCCGTGGGGGGAATTTGGCGGTCGGTTCCGGGACAGGATACTTCCTTCTTGCCGGTATCGGCACTGGTATCTGTACCGGTGCCATCGGCGGTCTTGAGATGATTGCTTGATTCATGACTCTATAATTTTAATTGTGAATACCTGGGCTTTGGCAGCCCGTTGAACTACAAGGGCTTTACGGCAAACGCTTCCGGAAAGGCAAGGCTTTCGGGAAAAATACCGCAAGCCCTCCGGGCGAGGATGATTTTTCCGCGAAACCCGGAGGGCCCGGCCTTGCCGTCCGAAAAGAGGCGTTTGCCAACTTTGCCCGGTAGTTCTCCGGTCTGTCAATGGCTGTATATGCCTTCCTTTCCGAACGTGTTTTCATTATCCCTGTTTCCATAAGGCATGGAACACAAAAAGAGCCGTCCGTGAGGACAGCCCTGTCCTGCAAGGTATTGCAGCGGTTTATATGCCGTATTTGTTCCATCTTCCTATATTTTATGCCGGTGGAATCAGAATACCAGGTAGCTGAGGATACAAAAAAGTATCGCCGCTGCCACCAGGAAGCAGGCTACCTTATAGAGAAACCTGAAGAATCTCCTGAAACAGACGATGGCGACTGCCGTCCACACGGGCGACACGCCTCTTGAATACAGATAACCGAACACGATGAAGGCCGCGATGGCCAATACTGTCATCCTTGTCCATTTGCCTGTTGTCAGTTTTTCGATATATTCCCTCGTTTTCATGACCGTATATTGTTAATGGGTGAAACATGTCATTTCCAATTTCGGGGGCCGGAGAGCGGACCGCCTCCACAGGCAAGGTTTTCGGGGAAAATACCGGAGCGGGGCGAGGATGATTTTCCCCGAAACCTGCAAGGCTCGACCTTGCAGGTGGAAACGGGCGGTTCCACTACCTTTGCCCGCAGAATTGGAATGGCGGGATTCATTTGCCTTTTGCACCTTTGGGCTTGGGAAAAGAAAGTTTCAGGTTAAAACTTTCGTCAAAGGTGAGTGCCGCATCGAAAGAACACCCTTTCTTACCCTTGAAACCCTTGATAAGCCGGGTGGAGCCGGATGAGAAAAGCTGTTCAAGATGCCGGTCGGTCAGTTCCTTGTTCAGGAAACGGCGGAACACCAGCAGCCCGCATCCTTCACGGTCGCATTTCGCGACCTTGGACTTCACCACCACGTTGCCGGCCTTGCACTTGGGGCAGGTAAAGGCGTGTGATGACGGTTCCGGGAATTTGAGGCGCAATATCTCGCCGGTTACTTTTCCGGTGTATTCCCTGATGGAGAGCATGAAGCTGTCCGGATCGAGGGTACGCCCCTCTATCCGTGCCAGTGCCCTTTCCCATGTGCCGGTCAGCTCCGCGTCGGCCACCATCATGTCCTTCACCGATTCGTAGAGGTACAGCCCCTTTTCCGTCGGCAGGATACTCTTGCCGGAACGCTCGACATAGTCACGTTTGAACAGGGTCGTGATGATGGCGGCACGGGTGGCGGGTGTGCCGATACCCGAATCCTTGACAGTCTCACGTGCCTCTCCGTCCGTGATGTCCTTTCCGCAGTTCTCCATGGCGGCAAGCAGCGTGGCTTCCGTGTAAAGCGGCCTGGGCAGGGTCTTTTTCTGCGATAGTCCGCGACCCGAGAGCGGAACCAGCCCGCCTTCGGCAAACAAGGCCGTTCCTCCGCTATCTTCCGACTCGTCCTTTTCCCGGTCCTCCTTCCGGGCGAATACCGCCCGCCAGCCCGGGTTGACGATGAAGGCGGAGCGGGAGTGGAAATCCATGCCCCCGCACACGCACTCCATGAGCAGCCGCTCCTTCTCGCAGCGGGGGGAGAAGGCTTCCAGCATCCTGCCGGCTATCAGGGTGTAGACGGCGGATTCCGCCTCGGACAACTCTTCGGGAACGACACCCGTGGTAATCAGGGCATGGTGATCGGTCACTTTCGTGGCATCCACGCTCCGGGTGTTCAGAGCGGAAAAGTCGAAAGTGCGTCCGTACTCCCTGAACAGAGGCATGGCAATGATTTTTTCCAGCAAGGCGGGTATATTCGCCATGACATCTTCGGGTATGTACCGGCTGCCCGTTCTCGGGTACGAGACCAGTTTCTTCTCGTACAGGGACTGGGCGATGGAAAGTGTCTTGTCCGCCGTAAGGTCGTGGTGGATGTTGCAGTCCTTCTGAAGGGAGGTCAGGTCATACAGAAGCGGGGCCTGCTGGAAAACCGTACCACGCTCCACTTTGGTGATTGTCACCGCCGAGCCGAGAATGATGCGTCCGTATGCCGTTTCCGCCGCTTCCTTGTCCCCGAAGTGCTCCGGATGGATGAACAGCCGGTGCGCCTCTCCCTGCTTCAGCGTGATATGCAGCTGCCAATACGGGACGGAAACGAAGTTACGGTTCTCCTTGAAGCGTGCGCATATCATGGCGAGGGTCGGGGTCTGCACCCGTCCGATGGAGTTGTTCGCTGAACCGGAGGCTGTCGCCAACGCTCGGCTGGCGTTCATGCCCACCAGCCAGTCCGCCTTCGCCCTGCTGTCTGCGGCCGCATAGAGGCTGTCGTATTCATATCCTTCCCTGAGGTCCGCCATCCCCTTTCGGATGGCCTCGTCGGTAAGCGAGGAGATCCACAGGCGTTTGAAAGGCTTGGTACAGCCCAGGTGGGAATATATCCACCGGAAGATGAGTTCCCCCTCACGCCCGGCATCGGTCGCCACGATGATGCTGTCGCACTTGGAGAATACTTCATCAATGATTTTGAGCTGTTTGCCGGCGGCGATGTCCGTCACCATTCCCCTGTCCGTGCGTATCTGCCGTTCCACAAGACGGAACGGCTCAGGAAGCATAGGAAGGTCTTCGGCGGTGGTTCTCGTGTAACCGTATGTTCCCGGCAATGCCAGTGATACTAAATGTCCCAGTGCCCATGTCACCATGTAGCCGTTTCCTGTTATGTAGCCGTCCTTTTTCTCTGTAGCCCCGACCACACGGGCTATCTCCTGACCGACACTCGGTTTTTCTGCTATGATTGCTATCATGATTCGGATAAGAATTAAGCCGTTTCCCGCTTGCCGGCGTGCGGAGGGACGGGAAACGGCGGTTATACATTCGGTTTACATATTATAAAGGAGGAGTTACTGTCCAACAGGCTTGATGCCGAGGATTTCGAGCAGCGGCTCGCCGTCCTTGCGTACCAGCTGGAGTGTGGCGTCCATCACCACGTCCACGCCGAGCAGCACCAAGCTGAGCGATACCACGTTCGTTTTCTCACCGCTGAGCAGCGTATCGAGTTCCCCGGCCATTTCCAGCTCGTCCTTCAGGATGCCGATGCCTGCCAGCTCATCCCAGTTCACATCCTCCGCCTTGAAAGGCGTGTTGTTTTCCTTGTTCATTTCCATGTTCTGATTCTTTAGGATTTCACATTCGTTTTACTTTTACTTTGACCGTCAGGCTATGCTCGCGCCCCTGGATTGGCGGTTTTCCTCTCCCTGTCTTTGTGCGGCGGACACCACGTTGCGTTGCGAGGCGTCGCGTCTGCGGTCGGGGTTCTCGTTGTAGAAGTCCAGCCGTCCCTGGTTGAAGTTCGCCTTGACGTACTGAGAGATGGTCTTGCCGTCATACCCCTTGATGCCTTCGATCAGTACCGCCTTGCCGCTCTGGAGGTCGGCACGCTGCTTGCGGGTAAGCTCCACGTCCCATACCTTGGCCGGTATCTTGAACTCCTCGCGCTGGTCGAAGCCGTCCGGGGTGCGCGAGTAGCTCAGACGGCCCGTTTCGAGGTCCGCCTTGATGAACGAGGAGAATTCCTCGCCCCTGCGGTTCACCATGCCGTTGAGGAAGATGGGCCGCCCTTCGCGCAGCTCTTTCTGCTCCTCGGGAGTGACCTTCACGCCGCCTATTTCATTCGGGATGTAGATTTCCCGTGCGCCTTCAGGGGAGTCGGGGTTGTAGCGGGTGTAGGACGGGCGGCCTGTCGCTTCGTCGAGCTTCACGTAGGAGGAGAACAGTTCCCCGTCCTTGCGCTTCATGCCCTCCACGAAAATGGCCTTGCCCCCGTTCAAATCATCGATCTGTTTCTTGGTCAGTTCCACGCCTCCCAGATACTGTCGGTTGAAGAGCTTGTCGTTCTCGAAGATGAACTCCACGCCCCTGCGCTCGGCATTGACCTGGATGTGGGCATCGAACGGGTTGCCCGATCTGGCTGTCATTCCTTCGATGAATATCTTCTTTCCTTCACGCAGGTCGTTCTGTTCCTGTTCGGTCAGTTTCACCCCGCTGATTTCACGTGGTATGAAGACATTCTCGGCTTTCATCGCCACCACCTCGTTGGTCAGCTTGTCGATGCTGACGAAAGAGGGGACATACTCGCCATTGCGGTTTTTCAGTTCCACGACACGCCCCATGTTGCCCGTCTCAAGCAGGTTCTTCTTGTCCTCGTCAGAGAAGATGTGTCCGAAATAGGGACGGTCGAGGTCGGGTTTCTGCCGGATACCGTGGATGCCCAGTACGATGTCTCCAGCCCGGGACTGCTGGAACGAGAGCCTCGCGTCGGTACGTAATACGGCGGAGCCGAAGTTCATGCTGATGGGCACTACCTGGTTGGTCTTGTAGCCCCTGAGCATCTGGTCGAGCAGCCCCCGTTCCTGAAGTTCCTCACGGGAGAGCCCGAAGTTCTTCAGCTGTTCCCAGTTGATCATGGACTCGTTGTAGCGGTACTGGGGCTGTTGCTGCGTGCCTCCACCCTGGGCGGCCTGCTGCTGTGTTTCATTTTCTTTTGCCATTTCTTCTTGATTTTGATGGTTGATACTTTGGTTTTCCTTGTCGCGGGGGACAATCTCGTACTGTTTGAGGAATTCTTCCACCGCATCTGTCTTTTTTCCGGCGGCGAGGTCTTCGATGGCCTGCCGCACTTTCGGGTCGTCCAGTGCTTTCTCCTTGACGGAGAGGATGCCGAAGCGTGTCGGGTTCTTGAGCTGACTCCAGAAGTTCTTCAAGAAATTCTCGAACATGCTGGCGTAGCGGTCGATTTTCAGAAAGGAGTTTGTATGCTCCTTGTCTGCCGGAACCGTCTTGTACCTGCCGTCCTTGTCAATTTGGGACACTGCCTGTAAAATCAGTTCCATCTTGTCGAGGATAAGGATGATGTCGCTCATCTGTTCGTTCTCGGCGACTTGCGGTTTAGGGGGATCGTCCCTTCCATTTTTCTTTGCCATAACTTTGTTTTTTTAGGGTTGATAACTATGATTGTCAGTGCAAATATATAGTATGATTTCTGATATATGGTTGATTTACAATGTATTGTACTATACGTTTCATCGTTTGTCATCCTGTTTCACCGCGGGAGGAAAGACACAGGGTGGAAAAACGGGAAAGTCAGAGGAAAAAGCAAGGAAAAGCACCGGATTAAAGGGGTGGAAAAGGACGGGCACACACGAATGGCAAGCCCCAGGGCAAGAAAAAACGGCAGGAACGGAGGAGTGGACAGTGGAAAACGGTAGGAATGCCACGAAACCGACAAGGAGAAAACCGTATTATGCAGAGTTGCGAGCGAGCTGTCTTTAGTCCCCGCTTCCTTGTGCCGCTCTATAAGACAGGAAGAAGATTTTGTATGGGAGATATGTTAATAGTGTAATCCATTGGGATATCAAGTATCGGCAAAATACCACCGTCTGATTGTTTTTTATCTTGTCCTATGCGTCGTAGGTCGCTTCGCTTGCTAAGTCCCGGCCGTCTCCACAACTCGGACGGCGATACCGGAACGTTTTTTCGGGTGAAAAATTACCGCAGGGAATTTTTTGCGCGAAAACCGCAGGCCCGAACGTGGAAGGTATCGTCCTCCGGGTTATCTTCTTGAAGGGACTTGTCAAGCGAAGCGTGGCTATGATGGATTTTTATGGAGGAATATGGAATAAGACACCTTGATGATAAAAGTGCGCTAAAAAAGTGCAGAAGTAATCAGATTTTGATTACCTTTGCACTAAAAACGCTCATTATGACAATAAGAGAATGGATTAGAGATAGGGAAATTGGTGGCTTTCCAACTTTTTCGGTTGATGATGTAAGGCAAACATTTCCTGATTATTCGGAGCAAGTCATTAAGAATGAATTATTCCGATTATCAAAACAAGGCATCTTATGTCCTGTGTATAAAGGCTTTTATGTCATAATTCCTCCTCAGTATGCAGCAAAAAGGATGGTTCCTCCAATATATTACATTGATCAATTGATGTCGTATCTGAATAAACCATATTATATCAGTTTATTGAATGCCGCAGAAATTTTGGGTGCAGCTCATCAACGGCCACAGAAGTTTTCTGTAATGACGGTATTCCCAAAGTCTTCCGTCTCTTCATCAAAGAATAATTCGCTTGTTTGGGGATATCGTAAGGAGATTCCATCTGATTTTTTATTGTTCAAGAATTCTGAGACAGGAGTGATATACTATTCAAATGCTGAATTGACAGCCATTGATATTGTACACTATGAACAATATATCGGTGGCCTCTCAAGGGCAGCGACCATTTTGGATGAATTAGCAGAAAAACTTGATTTTCGTAAAGCTTCCGATAACTTATTTAACTATACATCAATCGCTACTATCCAACGATTGGGATATATATTGGATGATATTTTAGAACAGAAAGAGATTGCAGAAGTGTTACATTCTGAATTATTGACATATGTCAAGCGTTTTAGATATATTCCCCTTAGTACACACAAAACTGATGAGAATGCAGAAAAGAATACTCGTTGGAAAGTTTATATAAATTCGATAATAGAAACAGACGAAATATGATAAACAGAACAGCCATTACCCAATGGAATAAGATTGTTCCTTGGAATGATAATGCACAAGTAGAACAAGACCTTATTATCTCTCGTGCATTAGTCGCTATTTTCAGTGATAAATTCCTTGCTTCACAGCTTGCGTTCAGAGGAGGAACCGCACTTCATAAATTATATCTGTCGCCACAGCCTAGATATAGTGAAGATATTGATTTAGTACAAATCACACCGGGACCGATAAAACCAATCATGTTCAAGCTAGGTGAAGTCTTAAGTTTTTTGCCTGATAGGGTTACAAAACAAAAGCGATATAACAACACGATGTTATTTCGTATGGAGTCGGAAATCCCCCCGACAATCCCCTTACGTTTGAAAATAGAGATAAATTGTTTTGAACATTTCAACGAATTGGGATTGGTTAAAGTTCCATTTGAGGTGGAGAATAGCTGGTTCTCAGGAAAATGTGAGATAACCACATATCGTTTGAACGAATTACTGGGAACAAAATTAAGAGCATTGTATCAAAGAAAAAAAGGCCGCGACCTTTTTGATTTGTATGTTGCACTGTCGGAAGCGGTTGTGGATATCAATGAAATATTACGTTGCTACAACCGTTATATGTCGTTTGTTGTGCAACAACCACCTACTTACAAACAGTTCATTAACAATATGGAAGAAAAAATGTTAGATCCTGATTTTTTAGGTGACACTCAGAATCTTATCCGTCCGGATAGAGAATTTAATCCACGATTGGGTTATGAACTTGTTTTGGAAAAATTGATAGAACGAATGCGGAAATAAAATATAATATTATCAGATAGGACAAAATAATAGGTTATATGAACGTGGATCATTTAGATTGCCTTTTCCAAGAGTACGGATATGATGTAAAAGAAAGAACCGCATCATATAGGGTATATTTGCTGAATCAAGGTATGTACCATGGAGCAGAAATCCAAATAATGGACGATGATATTGATGCTACTCCGATACTTGATCGTTACTCCAAATTGGGATATCATGCAAAACAACAAAGGTTCAAATCGATTGAACAAGCAGAAAGTTATTTATTTAAGGGGTTCTTTAATACACAAACTACTGCAAATGATATAAATAGAAGATATACAGAATTTGCTGCTAATCAAGTAAAACATTATTGTAATTGTGGTATTAAGTACCAGTATATCAGTATGCCATATTCTATATATAGTGAAGATGCGGAAGATACTGTTAGTGGAACTTCAGATATCATTTCTGCAATTAAAGAAGCAATCAATAGAAAGGGGGCACATCTTGTAGTGGTAGAAGCAGCTGCTGGATTTGGTAAGACCTGTACAGCATACGAAGTATATAAATCATTTTTAGATAATAGTGAATATCAAAAGCCCATTTTTACAGAATTGTCAAGAAATAGGGATGCAAAGCAGTTTAAATATATTCTTTGGTCTGAAATTGACAAAGAGAAAGATACGACTGCTAAACAGGAATTAGTTGTTTACAATATAAAAAAAGGAAAAATCCCTCTCATTATTGATGGGTTTGACGAATTACTGTCCAAAAACATAGACAATGGAAAGGCTGGACAATTGAATGAATTTGAGCAAGTTGAAACAATGCTTTCTACCATAGGAGATTTGTTGACAGATGAAGCTAAGATTATTCTTACCTCTAGAAAAACTGCAATATTTGCAGGTGCTGAATTTGGGGATTGGGTTGATTCTTACAATGGAAACTTTGATGTTATCAGATTTCAATTAGAGAAACCCAATATTAAGCAATGGCTTTCAACAGAACGTTATGAGGAAATCATTGGAAAGAATGTTCCTTTGGATAATATTTCAAATCCTGTTCTACTAACTTATTTACGAAATATAAGCAAGGAGGATTTTAGTGATTTATTGGTTTATCCAGAAACGATTACGGATAAATATTTTGAATATCTACTGAATCGGGAAAAAGAAAGGCAAAATCTTATTATTCGTTGGGAAGACCAAATGCAGATATTTGAAAATTTAGCCAAATCTTTTGTTGATTTTGATATAACTGGTGAAAATAGAAGTTTCGTCAAAGAACTGATTATAGAATATAACAAGTCCCGTCTTTTGTATTATAAAGAGTTGACGCCGACAAAACAAACTTTGGATGAACTTGCTGACACACTTACAAATCATGCCCTATTAGATAGAACAGGGAATAAAGATTTTATAACTTTTATCAATGAATTTATTTTTGGGTATTTGCTCGGAAAATCAATTCAGAAAGAGCCTGTCACATTTTTGCAAAAACTTAACCCTATACCTGAGCATCTAATCGAACTGGCAATTTACGCATACAAATATTCTTCCAATGATGATAAATTAAAATTATGGGATAAGTTTTCCGTTATAAAAGATAAAATGTCTTTGTATTTGGCTGTTACCACAGATTGCATTCTTTTAAAGAAAGTAACAGGTAATTATAAATGTGCAGGATTGAATTCTTTCCATTTTGAAGATATTAATATCCTTAGTGAAGAATGTAAGTTTGTAGAAACTTCGTTTGTCGATTCTGTTTTTGAGAGATGCACTTTTGATGTAAACGCTTTTTATAATGTTACATTTACAGGATGCAAATTTATTGATTGTGATGTGAATAGTGATTTGTCTTCTGGTTCTAACAATATTCATTGTTATGGATGCGATGACTATAACACTGGCTTTATATCTTCTTTGGTAAGAGTTACGACATCTTCTGTTTTGCAGAAACAAGAAGATATAGATCTAGAGATTGAAATACTTAGCAAGTATTTTAAAGTTGATGGAAAATCTCCCAAAATGAGGTATATATCTACCCTTAGAAAAGAATTTGGAGAAAAGAATTTGGATGTCGTTTTTGCAACTTTTGAATTATTAAAGAAAAAAGGAATGATTCTGATTGACGGGAATAATTCGCACATTTCAAAATCAGGTATTGCATATTATCATAAGAACATACAAGTATGAGTGCAGGAAATAAAGTTTTGAGGGATATAGTTACAGATTTGGAGGCTGTTTTGAACAAATGTGGCGTAATGTACCATGTGTTTTATCGTACTAAGTCAGAAATGTCTATTAAAAATAAACTTGAGAAAAAATCTGAAGAATATCGTAAAGCCAACAAGAAGATGCAAGATTTATTGGCTCTTCGTATTACTTTGTATTTTACAGATGATGTAGAACTTGTTCACAACTATCTAAAAAGTCAGTCCAATTTTGACAGTGAATCTGTTGATGAAGCCGAAGTTGATAAATTCTGCCCCAAAAGACTAAATTTAGTTATGCGTGTTCCAAATAATCTTCAGCAAGATATGAAAGCGGCAATAAAAGAAACTGGTTATGAAGATTTAATTGATAACACTTATGAAGTTCAAATCAGAACTATTTTATCGGAAGGTTGGCACGAAGTTGAACATGATTTACGTTATAAATGCAAAGAAGAGTGGAATGAATTTAAAGAGGAATCCAGACTTCTGAACGGAATTTATGCTACCTTGGAAAGTAGTGAATGGTCAATGCTTACATTATTTGACAGACTTTCATATTCCCAGTATAAAAATAAAGTTTGGAATAGTATGTTACGCAATAAGATGAGAGTTCGTTTTGCTGATAAAGGTTTGTCAGAAGAACTTTGTAAATATTTGTCAAACAATAATAAAACTGCAAAATTATTGTATCGTGCAAATAGAACCAAAATATTGAAATTAGTAATGGAAAAAGGCTTTGCATACCCTCTCACTTATGATACCGTGTTACATCTTATCAATCATATTATTGTAAAAGATAAAATGTTAGCGAATTTTGAGGATAAAGTTTTGAAACGAGATATGGATATAATGTTTGGTGAATTATAGCGGAAGTTGATATTAGCACCATTTTTACTCACTCAAATAAACAAAAATGGTGCTTTTTATGGTCTTACTTTTTTACATATGTATGCTCCATCCGTGGAACGGTTCCATGACTACGGCAAAAGATTCATCCGGTCTGCTTTAGTGGAATTATAAGAAAAACTTCTGTCTTGCATGAGCCCGTTCCAATACATGCAGATTGCCGTATCCGACGGATTTCAGTTCTACCAGCAGGCTCCTGTATTCTTTTTCCGTCGCAGGCAGTGTCCCGGATATGATTCCCTTGTAATCGGCTGCGCCATGCTGTCCCGCATGCATGTAGGATGTGATTGTATTTTCGGATTCGTTCCACGGTATATATGGAAAGAGAGCGATTACCCCGCCTTCCTTGAACCGTCTGAACACTACCTTAATAGGTGTTTCCATATCAGTCTGTTGTCTATCCGTATATAATCTTATCCATTTCCCTATCGGTCAACGTGCATAGTTCTTCGTTGGTACAATAGTAACGGATATTCTCGTCCTGTTTGACAGCTTCGCCCAAAAGGTTGCGCATGTCATTTTCCAGTTCATGTTCCAGCTCCTCCACCGATATCATATAGGTTTCCATGCAGGGCGTAATCTCACGCGACGGGTATGCCTTGCCTTTGTAGAAAATTGTACCGATCTCTATGTCTTCGCCACGCCCGGCCATCCTGTCAAGGTATTCCTTGATAATATCCCCATGACACGGATGCGGTTTACAGAAGCATCCCAGAGTCTTTCCCTGCAACTCATGAACCCTGCGCCTGTATTCCGCATCGTTCACCAGCCTCCTGTAAAAATATTCGCGGAATCCGGCCAGTGTCCCGCCCCGGACCATGCCCTGCTTCAGCCTGAACGGATTACCGAAATACCCGTCTTGCCCTTTACCGGCACGACCGATATACACATCGTATGCCTCCTTACGGATGTTCACTACCCTTGTATGTTTCCTGTTATCTGCCATACTCATTTGATTTTTAGTTATGATTCCGTTATGAAAGTGACCTTGTAGGTCTTACATGCTTTTCCGAAAGCGGGATTGGTGTCAAATTCCTTGTATGACTCCCAATCCACCGACATGGTGTAGCCGTTCGGAAAGTTTTCGGCGATGAACTTGGTTATCATTTTCTTGTCCTCATCAGACAGGAACAGTTCCTCCCGGGTGCCGTACTCCAATGAAAAAATCGCCCATTCGGGAATATTGTCCCAAACGAGCGTCTTGCTGTTATTGCCATTCATAATCCTGCTGTTTATTGCTGTGATACCATAAGCTCTTTGATAATGCCGTCAAGCTCTGTTTCCCACTTGTCCGTTCCGTCAATCAGCGAGGGATAGGTAAGCTGTTTCCACTGCCGGTAATCGAACAGTTTCATCCGTAGCGGATAGTAGTCGAACAGTTTCCGGCTACCGAAGAATATTCTCAGGTGGTTGATACCCACTTCCATCAGTTTTAGTCCGTAACGGTCAATTATCTCATTGAACCGTCCCATAGGTGTGAAGTTGCTTCTGCCCATATCTTTCATTTTTGAGTTAGACATTCGCGGCTCGTCGAGCCGGTATTTTATTTCTTGCCTGCCCCGTCGTTCCGTGTCGGATTGTGCAAGGCTTTCGGGAAAAATACCGCAAGCGCAGCGAGGATGATTTTTCCACGAAACCCGAAGGGCCCGGCCTTGCTCAATCCATAAGGCACGGGACGAACTTTGCAGGCTGAAATAAAACAGCGGTATCCTATTCCTCCTTCCTGTCGCTGTCTTCTTTTGGTATCAGGTGCTGTAAATCAGGATCGGTCTTGATGCGTTGCATCTCATCTTCAATTATTTGTAGCACGTCCGCCTTGATACGTGAATAGTTACGCTCTATCTGCTGCTGCATGATGTCGTTGCCGTCCGCATCCTTGAACTCGTTGATGACAGGTATCTTCTTGTAGGCTTTCGTTTCAGCCGCCACTTTCTCGTTGTCGACGATGATACGGGCATGGAAAATCTTCTGCTCGATTTCCTCTCCGAAGTTGTCCGCCACGCTGCCCACGAATGTGCCCTGCGAGAGATTGGCTATCTTGGAAGCGGGGATAAGGGAATCCAGCTGCGTGTTGATAGAGGTGGATGTGTCCTGCCGGTTGATGGAGATGGACTGCCGTTGCTGGAGTATCTTGCCGAAACGTTCCGAAAGGCTCTTGGCCGTTTCCCCGACTACCTGCCCGGAGAAAATATTGCCGACTGTATTTTGGATCACCTTCGCCTCTTTTTCACCGTAGTCACGGGTCAGCTGGGAAAAGTCCTGGAAGCCGAGACAGACTGCCACCTTGTTGCTTCGTGCGGTGGCTATCAGGTTATCGATACCGCGAAAATAGATGGTCGGAAGCTCGTCAATGATGATGGAACTCTTGAGTTGCCCCTTCTTGTTCACTAATTTCACGATACGTGAATTGTATAGCCCCAATGCGGCCGAATAGATATTCTGTCTGTCAGGATTATTTCCCACGCAAAGGATCTTCGGGTGTTCCGGGTTGTTAAGGTCAAGTGTAAAATCATCCCCCGTCATGACCCAGTAAAGCTGCGGGGAAATCATCCTTGAAAGCGGGATTTTTGCACTCGCTATCTGCCCTTGGAGCTGGTCTTGAGCTCCGGATTGCCATGCGTCCATAAAGGGGGAAAGGTAGTTTTCCAATGAGGGATAAGAGGTGAGAATCGTGAAAATGTCGGCATACGGTTTGTTAAGAAATTCTATCGCATGGGGGAAGGTGCAATACTTGCCGTCCTTGTAAATCCGCAAATACCAGATAATTGCCGCGAGCAGGATGATCGGTGACTCCACGAAGAAATCACCCTGTTTTTGAATCCAGGTTTTGTTCAAATTGAGCATTATCGTGTACGCACTTTCGTAGGCGTCACTGATATCCGCCATGAATTTGGGATTGATTGGATTGCACCTGTGCGAGCGTCGGGGGTCATCGAAATTGATGACGTAGAACTCCGGCTTCACCTTGTAATGTCCCCTGTATTTCAGCAGATGATTGTACGCGATTTCGGACAAGTCCGGAAATTTGTAATCATAAATATACATCGCGAAGGATTTCTCGATCTGCTGTTTTATGTAGTTGTTCACCACCGCGTAGGACTTCCCGCTGCCGGGCGTTCCGAGCACGATGGACGCACGAAAAACGTTTACAACGTTGATCCATCCGTCCCATTCCTTGCCCTGGTACACGAACTTGGTCGGCAAATTTACAGAATACTCGTTTTCCATCAAGCGTGTCTCCTGCATGAAACTCTCGTTGGCGGTATTGAACACGTCCTCCATCAGGTTGTGTTTCAGCATACGGCTTATCCATACGCCCGACATCAAAAGAAGGATGTACCCGGCGGTCAGCGTTACCGTGTAAATGGCGGCGTCAGCTGTCGGACTGAACGGCAGGTCGAGCATCCACCAGTTCATGAAGAACAATACAAGCCCCGAAAGGAAGGCGGTATATATTTTCCGCCAGGTCATCTTCTGGTTTTTCACGCCCTTCGTGCCCAAACATGACAGCGCAAGGAATATGACGGCGAACACTTTTGTCACCAGCAGGTTGCTGAAAAGCCCCGCCGTCCTCTGGAAATTCAGGAGTATCTTATCGACCACTCCGATATTGATACCCGCATCCACGAATGCCCGGTAACAGAACCAATAGACGTGGATGACAACAAACACGATGGATATGGCACGCATGAACTCCATGACCTTGGCCAGTCCTCTCAAATCATCTTCCTGTTGCATAATAAACTGATTTTAATGTGAATAAATACTTTATCAAGATATACCCCGTGAGCGGCGTTTCTTTTTCTTCTTGCGATGCAGCCTGCGTGCAAGAGCCTCTTCCTGCGGGTCGGGACCGTTCGCTTCAAAGTCGAAGATCCCGAAAGCCTGTCCGATGGCATCTTCCATGCCGGCAGAGAAACTGCTTTGCCCGCTGATATCCGGTGTGGGAGCATCCAGGTCCGGGATATTGCCCGGTTCGTTGAACAGGCGTTCAAAGGCATTTGCCGAGAACTCCTTGCCGAGCCGCGAGCCGTTATAGACCTCCCGGTTCCTGTGGTCGATGAAAGTTGCGCCGTAAATGCGTCCTTCATCATTTTCACGGAATACCACATCTATTCCCTGCCTGTTGAGCAGACGGATGAAATCCTCCCGGTTGCCCCGGCAACCGTGCATGGCGAGTGCCACCCCGTTCCGTATCTTGGGTTGCCATTTCTTGTTCTTGTACTCACGGGCATTGTAGCCGATACGCTTTTCCAGTCCTTCATAACCGAAGCGTTTTCCGATAAGGGAGGACTTGATGGGCGTACATACCGGCTTGCCTGCATTGTCTGTCAGGGTATAGACAATGCCGTTGTAAGGTGTTCCTCCAAATTCGCCCCTGACCTGTTTCGCCTCGATGTTGAAGCAGGACAGCAACGCGCTGTACTCTCCGAATGATTGGAAACGGTAAGTGGAGAACACGCTTTTGAGGATGTTGGAAACTTGTTGCTTTACATCGCCATTCTGATAGTCCGCTTTCTTGAGGTACGGCTCCAACAGTTCCTTGCGTTTGTCCTCCACCTGCTTCAGTCCGAACTTCCGTTCCAGTTCCCGGCAGGCCTCCATCGAGCGGTTCCACTCGTAGGCGTCGTCAATCTTTTCCCCTTTCTCGTTCACGCAGGTGGAAACGATATGGATATGCCTGCGGTCTATGTCCTCGTGGATATACACGATGTAGGGCTGGTCGCCGTACCCCATTTTCTGCATATACTCCCTTGCCAGGTCTGCGAACTGGCTGTCGGTCAGCTTGTCGTCCGCCGAAGGGTTGAGCGATATGTGCAGCACCGGCTTCTCCGTGTTCCTGTTGGCAAGCAGGTAGTTCTCGAAAGCCCAGAGCGTGTTCCTCATGACATGCTCCGGATTGCCCGTGACATCGGCAATCATGCGGTTGCCCGAAATGATACGTGCCATGGACTCGTTCACTTTCTGCTGGTTATAGATGACAGCCCCATAGAGCGACACGCCCCTGTTGATTTTTGCCACCATGTCATTCCTCCTCCCTCTGTTTTCTGATAAGGTAGGTTTCTTCAAACTCACGGGTCAGCATGATGATCCGCTTGCCCAGCACCACCAGATCTATGGTCGCCTTTTCCAGATTGCGGAGCAGGGCGTATGCCCGTTTCTCCCCGAAGTTGTTCTTGATTGCCTTTACCGTCTGGTTGTAGTTGTTGCCGATGGTCTGGAACTGATGGTAGAAATTGGTAAGACGGACATAGTAGTCCATCGTCGCCTTGTCGATTCTGACCACCTTGATTTCCCTGTTAAGTAGTACCGATTTAATAAACCTTGCACGGTAAGCCATACCCGATTTCTGGAACGAGAGTTCAAATTGCGCGTTCTCCCGTGAGTTGAATTTGATACCGTAACGGTACACGGCAGGATCGGATTTTGATTTCCGGCCTGCACTTTTTCTTGTTTTTCTGTTCTTGTTTTCTTCCATACGCATTGATGTTTTTGTTTCTGATCTTCCGTCCCGGATTCACGACTTTGGAGTGAATCCCACCCCGAGCCGTCAGGCGAGCGGCAAGTTGTTTTGGGTTGCCCGAAATATTTCGGGCTGCCCAAAACACAACTTGCTATTACCGCTTGGTAATGAATTTTCCTTCGTCAAATTAAATTTTGACCTTCAGCCTCATTCTTCGGCTTCGGGAAACCTCCGCAGCGGTATCCGTTCCGTTGTCGGTGCAAAGTTATGGCGGTTTATCCTGTTGTAAAATAGCGGGTTATATGTAACGTGATGACATATGGTGACACAGGTCGTCACCTCCCTTGAAACATAGTGATGATATGAAAAAATACCTTTTTATTTGCAACATAAACGGTAAAACAAACCAATAGTCAAGTAACTGTCCGTTGTATTGCTGGTTAGCGAAAACACTTGTTGCAACAGGTGGGCAGTGATTGTTTACTTGCTTTGTTAGGGCAGATAACTATCGGTTGGTCGGTTTGCCGGTTGGTGAGCACAAAGTAACCATATCACTAACAAACCTTGTCACAAAGTAAACAACAGACAAGTAAAACAATAGTGTAATAAACTATTAAAAAAGTTCAGTTATGAAGAAGAATCCGTTATTCGTTGCGGTCAGCAACCAGAAAGGTGGGGTCGGCAAAAGTACCATGCTGGTAACGCTTGCCAGTCTCCTGAATTATTCGATGGATAAGAGTGTGGCCATCGTTGATTGTGACTCCACCCAGCGCAGCCTGTTCAATCTGAGGGAACGGGACATGGAGATGGTGGAGAAGAACAAGAAGTACATGGTGCTGTTGGAAGAGCAGAGGCTTAGGGGGTGCAGGATTTATCCTATCAGGCAGGCAAAGCCGGAGAATGCACGCCAGGTGGCCGGAGAGTTGGCGGCAAAAGCAGATTTTGATATCGTTTTCATAGATTTGCCAGGGTCTATGGACATATCCGGTGTGTTGCAGACCATTTTCAATGTGGATTATGTATTGACCCCCATTGCTGCTGACAATTTCGTTATGGACAGCAGTTTTGTCTTTGCCAAAAGCGTCATGAAGTTTTTGGAAAACCGGAAGAATATTCCTTTGAAAGACGTGTTCCTGTTCTGGACCAAGGTAAAGAAAAGAAGCAATACTGAAGTGCTTGACAACTATATGGCACTGATGAAGAAACAGGGGCTGAAAATTCTGGATTCAGCCATTCCGGACCTCTGCCGTTATGACAAGGAACTCTCATCCCGGACCCGCACCTATTTCCGCTGTTCACTCCTTCCACCGCCGGCAGGACAACTTAAAGGCAGCGGATTGCAGGAACTGGCAAATGAACTGATTGTAAAATTTAACCTGTAATTGAGGTATGGCAAAGAATATAGTAAAAGTAAATGAAGAGGAAATCAGGGGGTATATGGTCGGTAACATTCCTGATGCCATTGAGAAAGAGGATGTCATCGTGGTAGAAGTTCCAGCAGAGGAAACCGATAAAAGGCCGGATAAGGAAAAGGAAACAGCCTCGGAAAATCCCGAACCTCACCCAAAGCGTAAAAGTGAAAGCGGTTTCCGTCAGAAGTATCTGGTGAATACCCCCATGCCCGGACGTATCCAGGTGTACCTGAACCGCAAGCTGTACGACGAGATAAAGAATTATCTCAATGTGATAGCTCCCGAAGTAAGTATCGCGAGCTATATCAGTAACATCATAGCCGAGCATATAGAACTCAACATCGAGGAAATCACCCGAATGTATAAAGACCGTTTTTCACCCCCTAAAATTCAATAGTCATGGAAACAACATTAATTTATTTTTCAGTAAAAGCCATGTCGGCAACCTATATATTATATAAGGTATGGATGTTTATATTCAGTCCGAAAGTTTATAAATTCTGGGACAATCAGCTTCGTTATATGCGTATGGCACGTATCCGGTTATGGAAATCACGTAAAAAACGAATGGTGGAAAAAGCAAGGAAAGCCCGGTATAGGGCAAGACTGGACAAGGCTGAAGCATGGATCGCACAAGCGGAGAACGATATCCTAAAAGTCGGGCATGAAAAGAAAACCGAAACGCAGCCGAATCCCCTGGACGAGTACAATGAAGTAATCGGCAAGACGAAGATAGTCTATCTTGAAGACCCGGAAGTGGCGAGAAAAACTCCCACACGTTCTGAACCTATGAAAAAGGAACCCATAGAGGAGGATAAGGATATAAATACGGATGACGTGATTGATGACTTTACTCCCAAAAAAGGACTGACTGAATCAGAAAAACGGGAACTCATGTCAAATGACGGGTGCGTTCCTGACCCGGATTTTTCAAGGGCATTGACTTTTGAAGAACTGAACAATGTCGCTGATGTGCTTATTTCGGGAACGGATGACAGAAAGAAAATCCGAAATGCTGCCGAAACCCTGTACCAACTTCAGGATACAGACCTGTTCAGTTTTTTTTCAACCGAACTGAGTACTCAAAGCCAATTGGAAAAACTGCTCAAAGAAAATATGCCAAATGGAAAAGAGACATCAAAACAGTCTTTGGAACAGATTGGAATTGATTGGAATAAATACATGTAAATATGGAATCGAATATGAAGGACAAAAAACAACAAGCAGTACCGCAGTCAGAAGCAGAATCTTTTGGCATAAAAAGAAATCCTGCAGTTCGTGCCCCACGCATCTGTCTATCTGAAGAAGAAGTCATCAGAATTATGCGGAATGAAGACGCTATCAAAAAGAAGATAGGAAATCTTATTGATAGTATGCTTTGTGATGACTCGCAAATTTCAGAAATGGATAATACAAAAAATAAGACAGAGGCATTCGATATAGATGAATTCGTTTAATTGTTTCTTTTTGCTGTCATAGTTTCAGAAGGCATGTCGATGTGATATCGGCCTGCCTTTGATTTTTAAGTATTATTCAACTCTTTTGGCATTATCTAATCTCCTATGACAGTAAGAAATCAAAGACAAAATTTCTAAAGCATCTTGTTCACTCACTGGCCACTCAATTTTTGGTTGATGAGCTTCTGGATTCCTAAACATATTGCACAAACCTTCTAAGATTGCCTCGAAACCTTTCTGTTCATCTTTTTCCTGTTTGGATTTATACGAATTGATTACCAATATAGGATGATTAAACACATATTCCACTAACCGTATTCCATCAGTATTAATTAATGACAGTTGCCGTATTCTTGCAAATAACCCTTTGCAAGCTTCAAATACAGCATGAAAGTAGTTCTTATCAACTAGTTCTGTTGTGCAATATTTGAATATTTCTTGATGTGCATTCCTCATCTGAAGATTTACTAAAAGGTCATTTGCACGTTGTTGGGCTTCACTAATAGTTTTTGCAGTAGTAACGACCCTAAAACGGCCGTTTGATTGTAATTCATAACCTACATAAGATAGGCATTCATTAATCGCCTTTCTTTTTGTCTCAAAAATTTGATTATCTGTAAAACGCGCAGGGTTCAATACAATTTGGATGAATCTCAATATTTTGTTTGAACATTTATCAAAGTTCTGAACGGATGCAAGTGCACTGTAAAGCCTTTTCCATTTCGTTATTTCAGGAGTCACATCTTTAATATTACACTGCTGAAGGAAATAAGATATTTCAGATCCAGTAAGTCCATTCGATGTATCTCCTAGTATTTTTGAAATACGTTCCAATATACCTTGGTTTAAGCAATATCTTAGTTCCATAACTGTCAATATATATAAGTGTTATCAATAAATGTTGAACAAACTAATTTCATCAATGTCTATTACTGGAGTGTAACTATCCCTTACCCATTCAGTGCAAATTTTATATTGAGGAAACGCACCCTTATAAGGTTCATCTACCCAATCATTATTCCATAAATTAACGCCAGTCTCACCATTTACGATTTTACATATATTTTCAGTATATGTAACAGGGTGAGGCAAATTAAATGCTATACGTTGAATCCATATTTGAATTTCGCCAATATTCGGAAACCTCTGAAACTTCGCATAAACATTATTAACAATTCGCTCTCTTTCATCTGTCGAAGGAATTTTACTAAGGAGTTTACTGATGATAGAAAGAATTACCTTGTACGTTTTCGGACTATATAGTGCTATTTCTGTGAAAATTGATATCATCACAAGGTAATCGCCACAAATCGCAATTTTTTTGTTCAATCTTTGGGCAAAAGTTGTTAAAAGTTTTATTAGTGTACCGCTGTTTGGATGTTTTTTGGAAAATTGGTATATAAAAAGAGCCTCCTGCTGAAGATTGGACATTGTAGAGTATATCCTTTTCTGCGTTTTCCTATAAATTGGACCTTCTGAAATATATGCTTTCTTATCAGGTTTTATAGAATCACTGATGACATCTTCTGTCAGATATGTCTTTTTCCCATTCAATTGAAAATTGAGTTCTGCAAGAACTTCTTGAAGAAAGAATGCTATTCGTTCTGTATCCTCTTTTGAATTGCAAAAAATACGATAGTCATCTCGGTATCTTACTATATGATAGTTAGATATTCCATTTGTATTTAGTCTTTCGCTAAGTAGCTTATCTGCATACGCAAGTACTATTTCTGCAATAAAGTCAGATAACGTACTTCCCTGAGGTATACCATTTGTTTGACCATATTGCATACCTTGCATATAGTTGTCAATAATATTTCCCAATAGTCCTGACTTATTGCGTTTTTCTTTAGCTTGTTCTTTTCCCATCAATGCCCACGCAATGGTATGAGTATATATAGCACAGTAACAATTCGTAATATCGGTAACAAACATATATCTATAAGACAAAGCTAACTCAAGGCTTCTTTGTTCAACATTTTCCCACCAAGAACTTACTGATGCTGACATATGTGATTTGTCTGTGTCTCCTTTAACTTTAGGAATACTCGCAACTTCTATGTTTGGTACTTTCAGCTCAGCAAAGCGATCTTTTATCTCCTTCCAACTACTCTTATTTGTCATAGCCTTGACAAGCAGATAATAAAGGTATGGATTAATTAACTGAATAGGCCTATATGAATACTGTGCATCCTTCTTGACTAACATCTTATGATTTACGTTTTCATAATCAGAAGGCATTCTCTTAGGATCTTTTAGAATGTCTCTCAATTCTTTATTTCCGACAGAATTTTGGACATATTCTATCACGGGCTTAAAATCTATGTATTTGGGAAACTGCATATTACAATAGTTTTGCGATTCCAAGAAATACTGTCTTGCTTTTATATGCGAAAGTTCAAGAATGGTCTTCATCGACAATATTTTACTATATTTTTCTGATTGACTTTTATTATTGACGACACTTATGTGTTTATATATCTAAACTATCTTCTTTGAGTAAGAAATCAAATAACCCGACTGTGAGAATCCCTTCCTCATTTCGGCGAGGCATAATGTGATCTTTGACAACAATGATTTTCTTGAATGAATCATTGATATTCGTCAACGAACGGGATTCCTGTATTTCTTTCTCTCTATCCGGTATAGACAATGCCGACTGTATATAGTACTTCTTGCTGCCAAGAGTCGCTATAAAATCCACTTCAAGGTGGATGCGAGTCCACTTCCCGTCCTTATCCGGCTTCTTTATCTCCACCATTCCAACATCGACACTATAACCACGGACAATCAATTCATTGTAAATGATGTTTTCCATGATATGCGTTTCCTCTTGTTGGCGCATATCAAGAATGGCATTTCTTAAGCCAATGTCCGTAAAATAATACTTGGAAAGCGTATTGATGTACTTCTTTCCTTTAACGTCGTAACGTACAGCCCTATTCAAGAGGAACGATTCTGACAAGTAGTTCAGATATTTGGAAATAGTTTGACTGCCAATTTTCACATTTTTCAAACTTTTGAAAGTATTCGACAATTTTGTAGGGTTGCATGGAGCACCTATAGATGATGCCATAATGAGAAGTAATTCACGCATTTCATTCTCATTCTTGATTTTGTGCCTCTCGATAATATCTGCCAAATAAACAGTCTCAAAGAGATTTTTCAGATAGTTTATCTTCTTTTGTTCGGTTTCAAATGACTGGACAAGAGGTAAACCACCGTAGGTGAAGTATTCGCGCCACGCATCTTGTTTGTCTCCACCTTTAGCCAAATAAAATTCAGAAAAAGACAGAGGATTTACATGAATCGTCTCTCCCCGGCCTCTAAACTCCGTTGGAATATCGGATGACAGGAAATGGGAATTGCTTCCTGTTACATACGTATCGGCATTTTCGATATGGCGGAAACTGTTCAATACATCGACAAATTCATCCATCAGCTGTACCTCATCAATAATGATATAGTAAAGTTCCTTGTCCTTGATTCTGTCGTGAACATAGTGAAGCATCATATCCGGATTCCTTAAATCCTTGTTCATCCGATCTTCAAGGTCAATCCGGATAATGTGATCATCTGCAATTCCATTTTCCAACAAATAGTGGTAGAATAAAACATTCAGCAGGTATGACTTGCCGCATCTGCGGATTCCTGTCACTACCTTGATAAAACCATCTTGACGGCTTTCTATCAGTTGCTGAAGATATCTGTCTCTTTTTATTTCCATCATCACATTAAATTTCTGCCAATATTGGCATTTTTTTACAATACAAAGGTAATGACTATAATCCGTCCATGCAAGGATTATATTATTTTTTTGCCAATATTGGCACTTATATATTATGGACTATAAGATAATGCTGACAAACAAGTATTTAAGAGAAATCAATGCAAAAATTCTATCTTTGCAAAAAAAATGAACGATGGCAATGACAAAAGCGATATTGGAAAAATGGATGGTGGCGCAGAAGCGTCACCGCCTTTCGGACAAGCAGGTACAGATGGCCCGTGTTATGTAAACTAAAATATTATGTAAAGTCAGAACGACACATCTTCGACAAACAAGCCTGTAGTTACATATATATTTGAAATACTTTCCATTATATTTTGTTTTTATCATTAGTTAGCCAACTTTCTATATTTTTGGAATCACTATCATTGGGGTATATCATATTACGATCAATCTTTTGAGGAATAAGATATTTGCTTTGAATATATGGTCCCAATTCTTTTCTAACATCAAAACAATCAATTAAAGGGGAGACAAAACGATGCTTCTCTCTCAATAATTCTCCAAGGGATTTGTCTTCTGATGTGTTAAGAATAAATAGGCCTTCTTGATTTTTCAAATTAGGATTAGTAATATCATAGGTGCAAGTAAATCCCAGCAGAGGAATTGAGATGTTAGTTATTCCCATTTTATCCCCATGAATAAGAATATAATCCAAGGATGAATAATTAGTATAGTTTAAGTTAGCAATACTTGTCGTTACAGAACTGGTATCTATTTTAGAAATTGGAATATCAAGCTTTTGTAGTTCTTTTTCAAGATTCAACACTCCATTCGTATTAACCTCTTGAATGCTGCAAAAGCAAGGCTGGTCATAATTAATTCGGTAAATCGAAACATAGTCATCAATCGTTCCATTATTTGAAGGCGTCATCCTATCAAAAGCGAAAAAGAGCGTGGTAAGTGGATTATAAGTAAAATCGATTAATGGTGAAGGTTGGCTATAATGTTGTAACAATGCCAAGATAACAAAGTCATTTGTTGGAATTTTATTGGAACTAAAAAAAGTGGTAATATTACTATTTTGTTGTATTTGACTGATTAACGACAAAATGTAATTATTGAATGAAGTATGTGCATTAGATAGATCGTTCCATATCCATTGCCTTTGGGCGGACGAGTACAACTTAAATTTTGCTTCATTTATAGAACGAAAGGCATAACCATTAGAGTTGGTTTGAATTTGATTGAAGTAATTATCAAACTCTTGTTCTGTTTCAATCCTTATGCAATTATAGAACTGCTCCTTCTCTGCCAAAGTCTTGTATTCATTTAAACTTCCCATATTCCATTAGAATTTCAGTATTAATTAGCGATTATTCTTCGTCATCCTCTTCATTGTCTGTATTCAAAGTATCAATAAGCAGATATGATGGCTTTTTAAAATAAGGATATTTCACATTAAGAATCATTTCATTTTCAGTCAAAATAGTATATTCTGGATCTACATATCGTTGCGAGAAAACATCAATAATATCATCGACAATGTAGATTCTATAATCAGAATTAAACATATAAAAAGTCGGAGTATTGATTATAAATATACCTTCAACATTATATCCGGTTATTTCAGGTTGTTCTTTACCATATATTTGTTTGTTATGATAGTTTAATTCCTCAAGATGTACTTCTATAAAACCTACTTTTCTCTGAATCTGCTCATCATACCCTTTCTTTTTTCTAAAATTAGAAAAATCATTTTTCTGAGACATCATATCATATCTCCCTTGTAAGTGTTTACAATCAGCTACGTATATTTTCTTGAATTCGTGGCTAATAACGATAAAATCAATTTCTCCAACATTTTCGATATTTAGGCTTAATCCTCCTTCCTTTGTAATCAAAGCTGTAATATTTCTATAATAAGGTAGCCCTACTTTTAATAATCTACTTTCAACATCATCATCTAGCCATTTGTCATGAGCATCTTCTTTCGAATGGACATACTCTTTAAAACATTTATTTTGCATCCATTCGCTTGGTGCTTTTCCCCAAGGAATACAGTTGGACGTTAATTGCATAATACTTTCTTTAAATCCATTAATTCCAACAATGGCAAAATCTTGTCCCTCTATATTCCAAATCAATATCGGCCGATACAAATATCTATACATTGAATGAGGTTTGCATACCAAATCATGGAACTTCAATTTGTTGTTTCGATCTAATGTTAGCCCTTCAAATAACACTTTAGCCTGTTTGTAATCAGCATTAAACATTGATTGAGCATTTAAAGGAAGAGCCTCCCAGTCAAATCCACAATATTGACCTCCTTTGGGCATATTAGTTCTATGAATTTCTTGAATAACAGTTGTGAGTATTGCATATTGAATTCCAAAACAATTATCAATAGCTTCATACATATCTGACATCCCATTTTCATCCACAACATATTTGTAGGATTGATTTTTAAAGACTTTATTAATTTCTTGAATAATGTAGTTGTAGTGATGTTTATGATTAATTACATACTGATTTTCTTCGTCAAAAATAATTTCAGCAACATCTTCAATCATATCTTGTTCTGCATAAATATTAGCACAAGTAAAAATCATATCGCCCAAAAACATCAATTCATTGAGAAGGGACTTTGCTCTTTTAAGAAATTCCATATTTGAAATTTCTTTATTATGTAGCTTTATATCACATGCTTGTTCGAGTATCCATTTCAAGACTCTTCGGTACAGTGCAATATATCCTCGATCTAACTCAGCAGGGTAATCTGCATCACTAGCAAGAACTGCAACTTCTGTTGCTTGTTCATGTTGTGACAAAATTAACTGATAAAATCTAACGGATTTTTCTGAATGGCAAAGTTCTAGAAACTTATCACAAAAATAATTATAGGAGAATGTTATGGCATTTCTTACGAGATCATGTGTAGAGTATGGAGGTTCTCCAAAAGTATCCAACAATAATTCTGATAATTCATTTCTATATTTGTCCTCTAACTCAACGGGATAGTTACTCTTGTATATCGTGAGATTTAACACTTTGTATTCTTTCATATTATAGGAATTTAATTTCTTCAAAATAGGACAGGCTGTTTTATTTGCTTTTTTCCCTATTTTTCTATTTACATATTTTATCGGGGCATCTTCTAATATCGCAACTAGGTGTTTAACTTTGTTCACCATACCTAAAACAGAAGGCGTTTCTTCATGCTCAACAATTTGGTTGATCTTTCTCAACCCTAAAGCATCTAATGTCCTTTTTTGGTCTTTAGGACTTCCAATACGACTTCTTATTTGTTTTATTTTTATCGTTGCCATTGTTGATCTTATATTTTTCACAAAGATACGGATTTAGCACCAGTTGGCTATGTTATTTTGATTATGTTTTTACCTATTGGTAATTCTTCCTTCGTCAAATGCTGTGTCACCATGTCACAGAGACATAAACAGCCATCATCTTTTTATGATGATAGCTGTTTGACAATATTCAAATAATCACTTAAAGCCTTTCAACCAAGATAGAAGGTCATCATTTGCAACCCATTTTGGAGATTCTTTACTAACCACACCAACATAGGCACTTTCTATTGCTTCCCGTTTTTGTTTCGAGTCGACTCTTGCATAGATCTCAGTCGTTAGAACTGATTCATGACCAAGAATATCACGAATGTAAACCAGATTGACACCAGCTTGTAAGAGATGCATTGCCTTCGAATGCCTTATAGAATGAGGGGATAGTTTAGGAATTAGTGTTGAATCCTTATCCCTCGCTATGCTGGCATAAGTTTGTAGAATATTTGCAACACCCTGCCTCGTAAGCTTTTCATTACGACTATTGAAAAATAATGGATGGAAATTATTGCGATTTTCGAGCAGCCTATTTTCCGCCAAATAATGTTTCAAATGGAATACTTGTTGTTCCATTAATGGTACAATTCTCGGTTTGTTACCTTTCCCTATAATTTTCACTGTATAAGGTTTGGTCAAGCGTATCATAGCTGGTGTCAAATCTATTATTTCCTGTACTCTCGCTGCACAATCGTACATTAGTGATAGCATGGCTAAATCGCGTCGCCCTTTTGGGGTTGATTGATCTGGCTGCTGTAATAAAAGCTTAATGCCATCAATAGTTAGATAATTAACACTTTTCTTAGACGTCTTTTTTGCCTTGACAGATAATATTTGCTGCCATTCGTATAGATTTTCCGGCAGTTCATATTGAAGGTAACGGAAGAAAGAATGTAATGCAGCAAGACGTACATTTCTTGTAGCAGTACTGCAATGTCTGTCAGATTGCAGCCACTCTAGAAATGCTACAACGCATTCTTTTGAGATGTCTTTTATAGCTAATTTATTGACTTGTATCTTTCGCTTTTCTTCCATAAAAGTAATGAACAAGATGAAGGTGGTCTTGTACGACTCAATAGTATTCGTACTCAAACCTCGTTCTCCCGGAAGGTATTTTGATAACAAATCCGTAAGACTTTTTGAAAAATCAGTTGGTTTCATAATTTTATTGTTTTATAAATGTCTGGGAATAAATAAGGATATAATTCGTTGGTTTTATGAAGTACTAATGGAAACATTTCTGCCGTTAATCTCACATACTTGTCAGTTGAAGTGACTGACTGATGTCCGAGATAAGTCGATAAGATGGGCAGAGAATAATACATATCTAACCCGTCTTCCGCCATTGAAGCAAGTGTATGTACACTGAAAGTGTGTCGCAAATCATGCAATCTTGGCCCAATACCTCTACCTTGATAGGATATTCCGGCCTCATATATTAATTTCCTAAACCACTTATATGCAGCTTCACTGCCAAAAGGTTTTCCGTTAGGCTTTATAAAGAAGCGCCTCGAATCGTAATTGGTGCGATATTGCTGACTGTGTTTAAGGTATTCTTCGCATACAATAGTGAGAGAATTTGAAATTGGAACCATGCGATCCTTGCCGTTTTTATTATCGTGTAAAACAAGGTATTTATCCATAAGATTAACGTCTTGGCATGATAAACGTAATGCCTCATTTATTCTTATGCCAGTACCATAAAGGAGTCTGAACAAACAAGGAATAGCAAAAACCGAAGAATTAGGACTATTTTCTGCCGGTTGAAGACAATTACTCGTCAGAAAAATATTTTCTATTTCATCCCTTGAAAAAATATAAGGTATAAACGTACTTTTTGCACGTGGCATCTGTGGAACATATGATTGATAGCCAACGCTACATAAATATGCTGAAAATACTCTTATAATCTGAACCCTATTGCGTCTGGTTTTGACCGATTCGTTTGGTTTTTTAGCACACCATTGAGTTGCCAATCCTTTAGATATACCAATATCATTCTCATCGTTATCATATGCAAACCTATCGAACCGGGCGCATTCCTGTTCAACCATTGCATATTTATACCCAAAAGTTCTTTTGGCATCTATGAATTGCTTGATTAACGGGCCATAGACACTATAATAATACCTGCTCATATTACGCCCCTCCTCTCTTGTGCATAAAACGATTTTGGAACTAACGGGACATTAAGGGCACATTGCCTGAGAGTAGTTATGTCGATCCGCAGATAATACATAGTTGATTCTGTATGTGAATGTCCTAAAGCTTCAGATATAATTGGCATAGGGGTTTCTGCTTTTAATAGATTGCCAGCGAAGCTATGTCGCAGAGCATGTGGACCATGTTTTCTATTTGTACAATCAATTTTTGCCTTTTTTATATTGGAATGCACTATCCCTGTGAGGATGTGTGGATTTATTCTCCTATACGGAGCATTAGCCTGTAGAAATAAATAGCTTTCTTCTGAAACAGGACGGCCATGTTTCAAGTAATTGATAATCGCATTGCCAATTTCGGGTAAGAGAGGGAGGGATATATTTTTCCCTGTTTTTTGTTGCGATAGTTTAATTAGCGATTGTTCCCATAGAATATTCTCAAACTTAAGCGCAACTATGTCAGAAGCTCTTAGGCCTAATTTTGTAGCCAAAAGTATCATTGCATAATCACGTTTACCTTTCGCATCACCTTGATCAATGGATGCAAGTAAAGTTTTTATCTCTTTCTCTGAAAAGGTTGATGGTAAACGAGGTTGTTGTTTATAAGTACATTGGGGCAAATCCTTTGAATAATCAATATCTAACAAATGTTGGTCGTGTAAATATTTTAAGTAGCATTTGACGACTTGTAATGCATGGCTCTTAGCGGAGAGTTGTAAAGGATCAAGTTCTTTAAAAAACTGGAGTGTGTTTGAAAGGTTAATTTGCTCAATACCAGTCACACCTTCCTTATTCAAAAATGTATAGAATTTGTACAGATAAGTCTTATATTTTGTAACTGTTCCACTTTTAAGATTGTACATTAATGTAATATCGGAGAGAATATTCATCATAGTGATTCCTAGCGCATTTTCAAATATTTTTGGCTTGGTATCTCTTGGTCCTGTTCTTTTTAAAACTCCTGTTTCCTGAAATTTCGCAAAAGAATCGACCATATTAACCAGTTTTTTACTTAAACGAGGAAGTTTAGTATATTCAAATTCACCCAAAACAGATGAAAGATAACGGTTTCCTACTGTTCTGTTATAGAATTCTATCTGATGTAACGACATGAATCTTTTTATTCTTTCCCATTCATAACGATAATGTCTGATATTGTCGGCGCACCGATTTATACTTAACAAATAATTGTGGTACTGTTCGATCAAATCATCGAACGTCTGCTGTCTTCTTTCCATATTTTATTTTAATTAATTTGGCATCATTGCCAATATTAAAACAAAATATAATGGAAAGTATTTCAAATATATATGTAATTATGGGGCTTATTTATCGCTGATGTGTCGTTCTGACTTTACATAACACTTTAGTTCACATAACACGAGTTATGTAAAGCTTGTCATAACCCGTGAACTGGGTCTGAACCCCGACAAGCTCGGCAAGATAGACAACCACAAGCAGGAGGCATGGAAAGCCCCGCTTCCGCAGTTCATTGAAAGTATCTATTTCAAACGATTCAAGCGTGAAAACCCGGAAACGGTCAAGCCCTTAAAGCAGATTATGGCTGAAATGGAGGTCAAGAAGAAGCAACAGAAAGCGAAGAAGGAGGAACGGAGGAAACAGCGTGCCCTCTCTTCCGGTTCTGAGGAATAGGTAATGTATATATGAAAAGAAGCGAAGTGTGAAGGCCGACCGGCTTTCACACTTCGCTTTTCCATTCCAATACAGACAGCCGCTATTTCATCCTTTCATAAAGATTGATGACCGACTTTCCGCTTTCCAACGCCTTGTTCACCGTGTAGAATGTTCCCCCTTTCGGTACAAGATCCCAATAGGCTATGACTGTATCCGCTTTACGCACCATGTATTCATCCCTGCGAAGGTAGCAGCCCTTGTGGTAATTCTCGGAAACCATGACCACCCGGTCCATCCTTTCCAACAGACGGGCATACAACAGCTGGTCTTCCGCTTCAAACCACAAGGGCTGTTTCCGAAAAGGTACTGCCGCTATGAGCTTGATATCTTCGTATCTCTCCCTGACCTGCAAGACCGCCTCCGCAGCAGTCATATCAAATCCGCTGGCCATCCCGGTGTAGTATTCCTTGTATCCCTGCCCGTACAGTTCTGTTACCACTCCGGTCACAGCTTCCCTGATTTGTGCAAGTATCCGGGAATCGTTTCCGGACCCTTGCAGAATACGTCCTTACGGTGTCCCGTGAAAGCCACTGTCTGATTGTTTCTTGTTTCCATGTTATCTTCTGTTTTTTGTTTTTACATATATCCATTCAAACCGAACGGTATTTTATTTCCTGAAGGCTTTTCCGCCCCGGTCCGGAATCCCGCAAGGCTTGCCGTGAAAAAATACCGCAAGCGCAGCGAGGATGATTATTTCACGGCAACCAGCCCGCAGGGCCGCCTTGCCGGGTTTCCCGGGACACGGGGCTACCTTTGCCGGAAGAAATGAAATGCCGCTTTCTCCTTATCCCTGTTTTTACTGTTTCATATTGCCGGGAAAACCCTTTTTGAATGCTTGAAAACCCCTTGCCGATGTAACGTGACGTCATAAGGTGTCACAAGTCGTACAGTTTGTAAATCAATGGATTAAGCACTATATATTCGCAGTCGAAATCATTTTTGTCTCACCAATTAAAAGTTTCGACACATGAAAAAAAGATTCTTTTTGGCAGCCATGACGCTGCTGGTTTCAATGGGGGCTTTCGCCCAAGGCAACGGTATCGCCGGTATCTCGGAAGCGACCAACATGGTCACTTCGTATTTCGATCCCGGAACCAAGTTGATTTACGCCATCGGCGCCGTTATCGGCCTTATCGGGGGCGTGAAGGTATATTCCAAGTTCTCGTCGGGTGACCCGGACACTTCAAAGACCGCCGCCAGCTGGTTCGGTGCGTGTATCTTCCTGATTGTGGCTGCCACCATCTTACGTTCATTCTTCCTGTAATATGGCGAAGTATCCTGTCAACAAGGGAATCGGTCGCAGCCCGGAGTTCAAGGGACTCAAGAGCCAGTACCTGTTCATCTTTGCCGGAGGGTTGCTCGCCCTGTTCGTGGTGTTCGTCATCATGTACATGGCAGGCATAGGCCAGTGGGTCTGCATCGGTTTCGGGGTCATCTCCGCATTGGTGCTGGTCTGGGCGACCTTCAGCATGAACACGAAATACGGCGAATGGGGGCTTATGAAACTCCATGCGCTGCGCAGCCATCCCCGCTACATCATCAGCCGGAGAAAGTTCCTCCGGTTGTTTTCTTCAACTATTAAAAACAGAAAGGCATGAAAAACGTAATGAAAACAGCCACGCTGGAAAGCAAGTTCCCGTTATTGGCCGTGGAGAACGGCTGCATCATCAGCAAGGATGCGGACATCACCGTGGCATACCGGGTGGAACTGCCGGAACTCTTCACGCTGACACGGGCCGAGTACGAGTCCATGCACTCCACCTGGGCGAAGGCGGTCAAGGTATTGCCGAACTACAGCATCGTGCATAAGCAGGACTTCTTCATCGAAGAGGGTTACAGGCCGGACATCTGCAAGGAAGACCTGAGTTTTCTGAGCCGCAGTTTCGAGCGGCATTTCAACGAACGGCCGTACTTGCAGCACACCTGTTACCTTTTCCTGACGAAGACCACGAAAGAGCACAGCCGGACAACCAGCAGTTTCAACGCGCTTACACGGGGATTCATCATTCCCAAAGAGATGCAGGACAAGGAAACCGTTACCCGTTTTATGGAAAGTTGCGGGCAGTTCGAGCGCATCGTGAACGACAGCGGTCTGATCCGTATCATCCGCCTGACGGATGAGGAAATTATCGGAACCAAGAATTCAGCCGGCATCATAGAGAAATATTTTTCCATGTCCCAGGAAGACACCACCTGCTTGCAGGATCTGTCTCTCGGTGCAGGGGAAATGAAGGTCGGGGACAATTACCTTTGCCTTCATACGCTTTCCGATCCGGAAGACCTGCCGTCAAACGTATCCACCGACTGCCGGTATGAACGGCTTTCGACAGACCGGAGCGACTGCCGCCTGTCCTTTGCCGCACCGATAGGCATCCTGCTCACGTGCAACCATATCGTGAACCAGTACCTCTTCATCGACGATTCGGCGGAGATTCTCAGGAAGTTCGAGCAGACCGCCCGGAACATGCACTCGCTTTCCCGTTACAGCCGTTCCAACCAGATCAACCGCGAATGGATTGAGGAGTATCTGAACGAGGCGCACAGCAAGGGGCTGGTTTCCATCCGTGCGCACTGCAATGTCATGGCATGGAGCGATGACCGGGAAAAGCTCAAGCGCATCAAGAACGATGTGGGCAGCCAACTGGCGTTGATGGAAGCCAAACCGCGCCACAACACGGTGGATGTGCCGACCCTGTTCTGGGCGGCGATACCCGGCAATGCCGGAGATTTCCCGTCCGAGGAGAGTTTCCACACCTTTATCGAGCAGGCCCTGTGCCTGTTCATCGGGGAAACCTCCTACAAGGACTCGCTCTCTCCGTTTGGCATCCGCATGGTGGACCGCCTGACCGGAAAACCCGTCCATCTGGATATTTCCGACCTGCCGATGAAGAACGGCACAATCACCAACCGGAACAAATTCATCCTCGGCCCTTCGGGCAGCGGGAAATCTTTTTTCACCAACCACATGGTACGCCAGTATTACGAGCAGGGTGCGCATGTGCTGTTAGTGGATACCGGAAACTCCTATCAGGGACTGTGCAGCCTTATCCATGCGCGTACACACGGCGAGGACGGGATTTATTTCACTTATGAAGAAAAAGACCCGATAGCTTTCAATCCTTTTTACGTGGAAGACGGGATTTTCGATATCGAGAAGAAAGAATCCGTCAAGACGCTTATCCTTACCCTGTGGAAGCGTGACGACGAGCCGCCGACACGTGCCGAGGAAGTGGCGCTATCCAATGCGGTCAATCTCTTTCTGGAGAAAATCCGCAGGGACAGCAGCATAAAACCCTCCTTCAATACCTTCTATGAATTTATCCGTGACGAGTATCAGGATATCCTGAAAGAGAAGCGAACCCGTGAGAAGGATTTTGATGTATGGGGATTCCTGAATGTGCTGGAACCCTATTACCGTGGCGGTGAATATGACTTCCTGCTCAACTCCGACAAGCAGTTGGACTTGCTGAACAGACGCTTCATCGTTTTTGAGCTGGACAACATTCGCGATAACAAAGTGCTGCTTCCGATTGTCACCATCATCATCATGGAGACTTTTATCACCAAGATGCGCAAGTTGAAAGGTATCCGGAAAATAATCCTTATCGAAGAGTGCTGGAAGGCATTGGCATCCGCCAATATGAGCAATTACATCCGCTATCTTTTCAAGACCGTCAGAAAATTTTTCGGCGAGGCCGTGGTCGTGACCCAGGAAGTGGAGGACATCATTTCTTCTCCGATTGTCAAGGGTACCATCATTAATAATAGTGACTGTAAGATTCTGCTTGACCAGCGCAAGTATATGAACAAGTTCGATGAGATCCAAGCGTTGCTCGGTCTGACCGACAAGGAGCGGGCACAGATACTTTCCATCAATATGGCGAACAATCCGTCCAGAAAGTACAAGGAAGTCTGGATTGGTCTGGGCGGTACGCAGTCGGCGGTCTATGCCACGGAAGTCTCACTTGAGGAGTACATATGCTACACTACTGAAGAAACCGAGAAACTTGAACTTATGCGGCTTACGGAAAGAATCGGTGGCAACATCGAACTTGCCATCAAGCAGTTGGCAGAAAGCAAGCGAAACAAGTGATAGGGATTGAAATCATATGGAAACCGAAAAACAATCATGAATCATGGGAATGGAAGAATGGATAAAAGAACAGCAACGCCGCTATCTGGACGAGCCACGCCTCAAGGAGTTGACGGAAGTGATGAAACAGATAAGAAAGTTCGTCCGGGAAAAGGAGTACCGGAAGCTGACGGAACTGGTCAGGCGGTACAGGAAGTCCGAGGATGTGATTACCCAAGTTGCCTGCCTGTTGTCAAACTCGCACCTGTTCCCGACACCGGAAAAAACGGTGGAAACGGACAGGTCAGAATTGATGACGGCATTGAAAAACACGTATTTCATGGAGAAGAACGGTTGCCGGCTTGCGGATGTCAATCCCGAAAAAGCCGATTCCGTCCACGGAATGCTCGCCATGCACACGTTCATGCGGGATGCTTACTTGAAGGTATATCCTGAAAGCAAGCAGGAACGGCCGTCACCGGAAGAAGTACGGTCATCTGTACGGATTCTGGATTTCCATCGGAAAGAGAGTGACGTGTGGGAACTCTGCAACCTGGCTGTGTATCTTATGCCGCCCTCACGGTATGTGGCACTCAGGTACGGGCTTGCGGATGATTATGACAGGCTTGACAGACTGCACCGTTCCGGACCGGAACCGGCATATGACGAGGGGGTGGCATTGGAAAGCCGCCTGTGCAGGAATGCGGAAAAGGCAGCGGAAAGCATCGGGGATGTCCGTCTGCCGGATTTCTACCTGGAAAAGCTGAATGGGGAACTGGAGAATTTGGGACGGATTGCGGCCTCGCCGGATGCCGTCCACGACATACTGCATATCAGTCCTGACTTTCTCACCAAGTACGGCATAGACAAGAACGCTTCCGCGACGGAACGCTCGTGCCAGGCGGAGAAAGCCTACCGGGAGCTGGACGCCCGTTTCGTCAGAATGACCGGACGCAGGCCGTATGCAGACGAATTCTTCGCATTCCTCAGACACGGGAAAGAAAAAGTGGCAGAGGTAGACCGTCCGAGACCGGTACACAAGCCTATCCTCCGGAACCCGCCGTCCAAAGGACGGAAAATGGGAATCTGACTTTTAACAGAATTATTCACAATTAAAAACAGGAACATCATGAAAAAGAAAATTCTTATGCTGTGCATGGGCTGTTTCCTTGTCAGCCTCACAGCGAAAGCCCAATGGGTAGTGAGCGACCCGGGCAATCTGGCGCAGGGAATCATCAATGCCGCCAAGAACATCGTTCACACGTCCTCCACTGCCACCAATATGGCGAATAGTTTTCAGGAAACCGTGAAAATCTACCGGCAGGGCAAGGAGTATTACGACGGGCTTCGCAAGGTCAAGAACCTTGTCCGGGATGCCCGCAAGGTTCAGCAGACCATCCTGATGGTGGGCGATATCACGGACATCTATGTCACCAGCTTCGAGCGTATGCTCAGCGACCCGTATTTTACGCCGGAAGAACTGAGCGCGATTGCTTTGGGGTACACCAAACTGCTGGAAGAAAGTGCCCATCTGCTGAACGATTTGAAGACGGTGGTCAACGAGAACGGGCTTTCCATGAACGACAAGGAAAGGATGGATATCATCGACCGCTGCTACAACGACATGTTGCAAAACCGCAGTCTGGTACAGTATTACACCAACAAGAACATCGGGGTGTCCTACCTGCGCGCCAAGAAACGGAACGACCTGGACCGCGTGATGGCACTCTACGGCTCACCGAACGAACGTTATTGGTAATTATTCCTAATCCGCTTTCATTATGTTATTGTTGGCTATAGATTTTGACAACCTGCATCAGATTTTACAGAATCTGTATGTGGAAATGATGCCGCTCTGCTCAAAGATGACCGGTGTGGCAAGAGGCCTTGCCGGTTTGGGAGCGCTTTTCTATGTGGCGTATCGTGTATGGCAGGCTCTGGCCCGTGCCGAGCCTGTGGATGTCTTTCCGCTTTTGCGTCCGTTCGCCTTGGGGCTTTGTATCATGTTCTTTCCGACACTCGTTCTGGGTACGCTGAACAGCATCCTCTCGCCCGTCGTGAAAGGGACCCATACCATATTGGAGTCGCAGACCTTTGACATGAACGAGTACAGGGCGCAGAAGGACAAGCTGGAGACTGAGGCGATGAAACGGAATCCCGAGACAGCCTATCTGGTCGACAAGGAGACTTTTGACAACAGGCTGGACGAGCTGGGCGCGTTTGACGCTATAGAAGCCTGCGGAATGTATGTGGACCGTGCCATGTACAACATGAAAAGGGCCGTGCAGAATTTCTTCCGCGAACTGCTGGAACTCCTGTTCAATGCGGCGGCGCTGGTCATCGACACGCTGAGGACATTCTTCCTGATCGTGCTTTCGATACTCGGTCCCGTTTCCTTTGCCATCTCCTGCTGGGACGGTTTCCAGGCTTCTCTCAGCCAGTGGTTCGTCCGCTACATCAGTATCTACCTGTGGCTTCCCGTAAGCGACCTGTTCAGCAGCGTGCTGGCGAGAATCCAGATATTGATGCTGCAGAGGGACATCGAACAGCTTTCCGACCCGGATTTCATCCCCGACAGCTCAAACGGGGTTTACATCACTTTCCTCATTATCGGCATCATCGGGTATTTCACCATCCCGACCGTATCGAACTGGATTGTGCAGGCCGGAGGCGGTGCGGGCAATTATGGAAAGAACGTGAACCAGGCGGCATCCAAGACAGGCTCCGTGGTGGCCGGGACTGCCGGAGCGGCGGTGGGAAACATTGCCGGCAGGCTTATCAAGTAATAACAGTATAAAACATTTACAGAATGGAATTCAAATCATTGAAAAATATCGAGAGCAGCTTCCGACACCTGCGTCTGTTCGGAATCGTCTATCTGTGTGTATGCACCCTGCTTGTGGGATTTTCCGTATGGAAGGCTTACAGTTTCGCGGAAGCGCAACGGGAGAAGATCTATGTGCTGGATGAAGGCAAGTCACTGATGCTGGCCCTTTCACAAGACCTGGAGCAGAACCGCCCGGTGGAAGCAAGGGAGCATGTCAGACGGTTCCACGAACTGTTCTTTACGCTCTCGCCCGACAAGAATGCGATTGAAGGCAATATCCGGAGGGCCATGTTCCTCAGTGACCGTTCCGCCTATGCCCATTATGTGGATCTGGCAGAGCAGGGATATTACAACCGGATAATTTCGGGTAACGTGAACCAGCGTGTAGGGATTGACAGCGTCAAGTGCGATTTCCATACCTATCCGTATGAGGTCGTGACCTACGCGAAACTCTCCATTATCAGGGAGAAGAGCGTGACCGAGCGCAGCCTCGTCACGCGTGGCAGGCTGCTGAACTCCACCCGCAGCGACAATAATCCGCACGGCTTCATCCTCGAAGCCTTCCGTGTGGTGGAGAACAGGGATATAAGAGTGTATGACCGTTAAAATTCAGAATGTATGAAAAAGATGTTTGTAAAAATCAAGGAATCCGTGGAAGAAAAGCTGCGGAAGCTGTGTACCGGGCTTAGCCCGGAAAAGAGAGTGCCGGCAATTGTCATGCTGGCTGCCCTGTTTGCCATCGGAAATTTCTATATGATTTTCCGTGCCATCCATGACATCGGACGGGAGGATGTACGGCCGGAAATCATAGAGATACCCCCGATAGAAATTCCGGATGTCGTTCCTGCCGATACACTCCCGGATAAAAGGGTGCAGGAAATGGAAGAGTTTTTTAACCGATTCAATCAGAAAGAAAATGAGTAATGACGTCAATAAATTGAAACAGAGGCTGGAAATCAGGAAATACCTGGTTTTTGCCGGGATGTTCCTCCTGTTCCTCGGAGCGATGTGGCTCATTTTCGCACCGTCCGAAGAGGAAAAAAAGAAAGAGGAAAAAAATGCGGGATTCAACACCGAGCTTCCCGATCCGAGGGAAGCGGGCATAGAAGGGGACAAGATTGCCGCCTATGAGCAGGCTGACATGAAACGCAAACAGACGGAAAAACTGCGTACGCTGGAGGATTTCTCCGGGATGGCAGACGGGAACTCCGGGACTGTCGTGGAATTGTCACCGGATGCGGATGCCAAGGATGGCAGTTCTCGTGAAGGTGACAGAAGGAATGAAGCCTGTTCTTCATCCGTCTCCGCCTACAATGACATCAACAGGACGCTCGGCAACTTTTACGAGTCACCGCAGGAAGATCCGGAGAAGGAGGCGTTGAAAGCCGAGGTGGAACAACTCAAGCAGGCGGTCGCCGCACAGAACGCGCAGCCGGGTTACGAGGAGCAGGTAGCTCTCCTGGAAAAATCCTATGAGCTTGCGGCCAGGTATATGCCGGGCAATGGCAGTGTGAATACGGACAGCCGTTCCGATAATGAAAGTCCCGGGCGGAACGGAAAGGCGAAAGCCGTTCCCGTGGGGCTGGTTTCCACACCGGTGGTATCATCGTTGCCGCAGCCTGTCAGTGATTCTATACAGCTTACAGGAATGGTACAACCGGAAAGATTCCACACGCCAATCGGTCATAAAGAAGAGAGAAATGTGAGGAATACCATCCGGGCCTGCATCCACGGGGAGCAGACCGTCATCAGCGGTCAGGGAGTGAGGATGAGACTGCTGGAGCCAATGCGTGTAGGGAAGCATATCCTGCCCAAAAACTCCCTGCTTACCGGAGAAGGGCGCATACAGGGTGAAAGGCTTCACGTCAATATCCTTCAGGTGGAATATGGCGGTACCATCATCCCCGTGGAACTTGCCGTGTATGACAATGACGGACAGGGCGGCATCTTCATTCCGGGGTCAATGGAGGCTAACGCCGTCAGGGAGGTTGCCGCCAATCTGGGGCAGAATCTCGGCACGAGCATCTCCATCACCAACCAGTCGGCAGGTGACCAGCTGCTTTCCGAACTCGGAAAGGGTGCCATACAAGGTGTCTCGCAGTACATATCCCGGAAGATGCGTGAAGAGAAGGCGCATCTCAAGTCAGGCTATACCCTGATGCTTTATCAAGACAACGATCAATAACAATCCATTAAAATTCAATCGACATGAAAAAGTTTTTTGTAATGCTTGCCCTTGCATGGGGCACTGTGGGCGCTTTCGCCCAAAATGAAGCCGACAGCGTAGCGGCGGTAAACAATGCCGTCACACTGGCCAAGGAAGTGTATCCTCAAAAAGAGGAGGACGGAGACCTCTATCACGGTCTGACCCGTAAACTCACCTTTGACAGGATGATACCTCCATACGGGCTGGAAGTGACCTATGGAAAGACCACGCACATCATTTTCCCGTCATCGGTGCGTTATGTGGATCTCGGTTCTCCGAACCTCATTGCAGGCAAGGCGGACGGTGCGGAGAATGTCATCCGTGTAAAGACCACCGTGAAGGACTTCCGTGAGGAGACCAACATGTCCGTGATTACCGAAAGCGGAAGTTTTTACACCTTCAATGTGAAGTATGCGGAAGAGCCGCTGCTGCTGAATATCGAGATGAAGGATTTCATTCATGACGGAAGTGAGGTGAACCGCCCCAACAACGCCCTTGACATCTACCTGAAGGAATTGGGCTGTGAATCGCCTAAATTGGTACACCTTATCTCGAAGTCCATCCACAAGGACAACAGACGGCACATCAAGCATATCGGAAGCAAGGCGTTCGGTATCCAGTACCTGCTCCGCGGACTCTATACGCACAACGGCTTGCTTTATTTTCATACACAGATAAAGAACCGGTCCAACGTGCCTTATGAGGTGGATTTCGTGACTTTTAAAATTGTGGACAAGAAGCTGATGAAACGTACCGCCATTCAGGAACAGGTGATATTCCCACTGCGTGCTTACGACTATGTAACGTCCGTCGCGGGGAAAAAGGACGGGCGCACCGTTTTCGTCTTCGACAAATTCACCATCCCCTCGGACAAGGTGCTGATGGTGGAGATGCACGAGAAAGGCGGTGGCAGACACCAGACCTTCACCGTGGAAAGTGAGGACATCGTGAGAGCCGGGGTTATCAACGAACTTAAAGTGAAGTAGCCATGAAGAAGTATCTGTTCCTTTTTGTTACAGCCGTGTCGCTTGCCCTGTTTTCAGGGCGGGCGCACGCCCAGCGGTACCTGCCCGGGATGAAGGGCGTGGAACTGCGCGGAGGATTTGCGAACGGCTCAAAGTCCCCCTTGAATTATTATACCGGATTTGCCGTTTCCGGATACACCCCAAAAGCCAACCGCTGGGTCATAGGCGCCGAGTATCTGATGAAGAATTATGGGTATCGGGATGCGAGCGTACCCCGTGCGCAGTTCACGGCAGAAGGCGGCTATTATCTGAAATTCCTGTCTGATCCGACAAAGACGGTCTTCCTCTCGGTCGGCGGTTCCGCACTGGCCGGCTATGAGACCGTGAACTGGGGCGAGAGGATACTGTATGACGGTTCGAGGCTGCTCGCCAAGGATGCGTTTGTCTATGGCGGCGCGATAACCCTGGAACTTGAGGCATACGTGACAGACCACATCGTCCTTCTTGCCGCTATCCGGGAACGTGTATTGTGGGGAAGCTCGCTGGACCTGTTCACGACACAATTCGGTCTGGGTGTCAAATTCATAATCCATTAGAACCGTATCGCTTATGACTATAGAAGAGATAAGAGACATTCCAATCGCCGTTTTTCTGGCACGGATGGGATATGAACCGGCAAGAAGACGGGGGGATGAATATTGGTATCTGGCCCCGTACCGGGAGGAGCGCACCGCCTCGTTCCAGTTGAATGTCCGTAAGGATATATGGCATGACTTCGGTACCGGACAGGGAGGCGACATATTCACCCTTGCGGGGGAGTTTATCGGCAGCGGGGATTTCAAGGCGCAGGCCAGGTTCATCACAGGGATATGGGGCGGTCTTGCTCCCGAACACAAGACCGTTTCCCGTTCCGGGGAAAATGACAGGGAGGATTCCCATAGGCAGGAAAGTTTCACGAAGGTACAGGCCGGACCGCTGCACAACAGCGTCCTGCTCCGTTATCTGGCGGAACGTGGCATTAGCGGTGATGTGGCTATGCCGAACTGCAAGGAGATCAGGTACACCTTGCACGGGAAGCGGTATTTCGCCATCGGTTTCAGGAATGTCAGCGGTGGGTACGAGGTGCGCAACCGCTTTTTTAAGGCCAGTCTCTCTCCGAAAGACATTTCGCTGATGGACAACGGTTCGGATACTTGCAATCTCTTCGAGGGGTTTATCGACTGCCTCTCGTGGATGCAACTCGAATTGGGATGTGGCGACGACTATCTCGTACTGAACTCGGTGGCATTGCTGGAACGCTCGTTCCCCGTTCTTGACAGATATGAGAGAGTCAACTGTTACCTGGACCGGGACGAAGCCGGACGGCGCACGCTGGAGGCGCTCCGCAAACGCTATGCGGATAAAATAGTGGACTGTTCCTCTTTGTACAAAGGATACAAGGATCTGAACGAATACCTGCAGAACAAGTTTCTGTAAAAATAGAATTAAGTATAACGTATTAAAATCTGATTGAATATGAATGCATTGAATAAAAAAAGAGAATTGGCCGGAATGATGGCAATCCTGTTCCTGGGTCTGGCGGCTTGTCTGTTGTCCGCCTGCAATGATGAAATGGATGTACAGCAGTCCTATCCGTTCAAGGTGGAGACCCTGCCTGTCCCCACACGTATTGTGAAAGGTGAGACGGTGGAAATACGGTGTGAACTCAAACGTGAAGGACGGTTTTCCGATGCCCGCTACACCATCCGATATTTCCAGCCGGACGGCAAGGGTACACTCCGTATGGATGACGGGATGGTGTTGCTGCCCAATGACCGCTATCCCCTTGACAGGGAGGTGTTCAGGCTATACTACACTTCTGAAAGCGAGAACCAGCAGACGATAGACATCTATTTCGAGGACAACAGCGAACCGGCACAGATTTGCCAATTGACTTTTGATTTCAACAACGAGGCGGAGGACGAGGATTCCGTCGTGACTGCGGATAGCAAGGAATTGCCGGTCACAATTGTCGGACACTAAGCCGGTCCTGCCTATGATGAAGTTAAAAGCAATATGGTTTGCGGTGCTTTCCATCACGGTCTTTTTTCCGGGTATGCCGTCGAGGGCGGAGAATCCGATAAAGGCAAGTCCGGACAGGTTCAGTATTGCGGTCGAGTGTGTCAAGCGATTCGAGGGTTGGCATGGAGAGAAAAAGCATTGGCCTTATGTCGGGTGGGGGCACAAAGTTCTTCCCGGGGAGAGGTTTACCAACAGTATTACAAAAGCACAAGGTGATTCCATTCTGAGAGCAGACCTCCGTAAGTTGTGCCGTATGTTCAGTTATCTGGGACGTGATTCTTTGATCGTTAGTGTTCTTGCGTATAATGTGGGCTGTTCCCGTATCAAAGGGTATGGAAAAATACCCAAGAGCCGGCTGTTGAAAAAACTGGAGTCGGGTGACCGCGATATCTATAAGGAATATGTCTCCTTCAGATGCTACAAGGGGAAAGTGGTTCCGAGCATCGAACGGAGAAGGAAAGTGGAATATATGCTGCTTTTTGAGAAGTAAATGAAAAAGGGAGAATCTTTCAGTTGTTTTCGACTGTCAGGTTCTCCCTTATGCGTATTGTCGGAATCAGGCCATTTGTGCGGCTTGTATGTCAGCTTACCGGAACGGCATCCTGTACTTCAGCTGCTTCCGGCAGATGGGAAAGCAGTAGTTCCGCCATTGCTCCGTTTTGTGGAATCAGTGCCGGGAAGTCCGTTTTTCCGGGCTTGTATATCTCTGTGGCTATATTGTATAGCTCCCAAGCGGTAATCTGCCCTTTGGTCATAGCCAGTTTAAGCACCTCTTCCGTGAATATAGAAATTTGCCCTTGGTTCAGAGGATAGGTTTCCACGGAGGATGACAGATTCCTGTCCGAACTGTCGTGGGAGACGCGCAACGCGGTCAACAGACCTATATACATATAGATTTCCTCCATAGATATAACCCGGCGTTTCAGCCGTTGTATGCGTTCGATGTCCTCGTTCATGTTCACCTCGAAATTGGCAAGCCAGCCGTCCACGGTTTCGAACACCTCTTCCGTCGAGACTTTCTTCTTGCCGTAATTGCAGACACTTCGCTCGGGTGAAAGGATACACTGGTTATGACAGATTAGCACGCAGGGACCTATGGCTGCCTGTATGCCGTCCTGGTGGTAGGCGACGACCAATGTTGTGGTCAGTTCGTCCGTCTCCCGGTCCTTGATCCGGATGGTGGCGAAGATACGGCGCAGGATGTGCGCTTCCACGGCTTTTTCGCCATGTGTCTGTTCCACCTGCGGAAGGATGCTTACTCCCGGCTGCGTCTTGTTCCTGTTCTGGGCCGCGAAGATTTCCTCCACCTCATAGTCGAGATTGTATTTCTCGCAGATGTCCATCATGCGCCGGATGACCTGGTAATGGTAGATACCTTGCACCGGGTTGTTGTAGATGTCGTTTTCCTTGTAGGTACGCTGAAGCGTCTCGAAGTTCATCACTTCAATTCCGTTTTTCTGGAAGTCAAACTGCTGTTGTCTTTCCATTACTGCCAATGTCGTTTCCATAATCTTGAATTTTATGAAGTTAATACTGTCGTTTGTCTTTTATCAGGTGTGTATCTGCCATCCGTGGAACGGTTGTAGTGTTACGGCAAAAGAGCGGTCCGGTATTCCGTGATAGAGCAGACCGCCCACGATGCCTGTCCTTCCGTCGGGATAACATTGTGTAAAGCCGAACGAGTACGGGGCATGGTCATAGTAGAGTGAGATTTCGCAGGGATGGTCGGGATTTTCTTCCCAGCTCTTCAACCGCTCCAGGCATTTTTGGAGCGAGGTGTCACCGATGGATTCGGCATAACGCTTTACATTCTCGAAATGTTCTTCATTCAGGATTTTCATGACTTTTGAATTTTATCTGTTAAACACGTCCGGCTCCGGGAGCCGGTATTTTTATTTCTCGCCTGCCAGACTGTCCCGTGATCGTACCCGCAAGGTTTGGCGAAAGAAAATACCGCAGCCGTCAGGCGAGGATGATTTTCTTTCAGCCAACCCCGCAAGGGGCCTGACCTTGACAGGGTACACCGGACACGGGACTACCTTTGCAGGGTGGGAAATAAAATACACGGTAGTGTGCTTTGCATGGTCTGTGGCGATTCTCTTCCTGATTTGTTCGCCATTGCCGGACAAAAGATGTATTTTTGCAATTCTAATTTCAGTTTTATGGAAAACTATATAAAGAAAGCGGCGGATGCTTTCCTTGTGGAGCGTCCGTACGGTATGCGTGTGGATTACAGGAAGAAAGGATTCGTGCTGTTTAACCGTAACCTCAATGTGTTGGGAAATGCGGAACAGACCCGTCTGGAAGAACTGCCTCTGGAGCGGTTCAATGTGGAGGAGATTCCGTTGGAGGGTGAAGTCGTGGAGGAACACTCAGGATTTACCGATGTATTCTTCTATACCGATCTGACCAATCCCTATGCCGGATATGTACTGAATTTGCAAAAGCTTAAAGCCTATAACCGGTTGATGTTTCCGCTGGCAATGGCGCTGAACCGTGAATTGTGAGGCCGGAAGCCGGTAGCGGTAACAGCTGCATGGAGCAGACCGTTACCGCCCCGGATTTAATTATTTGCCCTCTTTTTCTGTAATGAACGCCAGATAGGCGGACACGGCCTTATGGCATCCGGTAAAGTCCGGAGTCCGGCAGCCCTTGATTTTCCGGAAACTGACGGTGCCGTTCCTGTCAATGCCCCTCACATGCCTGTTGAATGTCCCTTTGGTTCTGATATGGATGTCAAAACCGTCCCTTCCGGTGATTTCAACGAACATTTCTCCCGTGATCCGTTCCCCGTCCAGGAATTTCTCTTTCTGTTCATTGAGTAGCCGCTGATGTTGCTCTTCCTGCACTCTGCGCTCTTCCGCCTCTTTCTCCTTCTGCTCCCTGCGTTTCTGCTCCTGTATTCTTTTATATTCCTCACGGGCTTGCACCAGGGAAGTGGTGTCAAGTCCGAGAGCCTCGAACACGCGAACGGAGATCAAATTGACGAAGGCTCCTCTTTCCGCACTTTGAAGCGTATCCGCAATCCAGTTCCTGCAATAGGTGGCGGCTTCCTCTCTGCAATCTTCTCCCTTGAGAAACCGGCGTGAATACTGCCCGCTGGAAAAATAAACGTTTTCAATCCGGCAGACCACATGGAAACAGTCATCGTCTTCATTCCCGTCTTCGTTCTTTCTTGACAGGGAGAGATATACATTCTTCGCATACGGCTCCAGTTCCATATAAGAAGCCACGACGGTATTCCCGTCAGACTTGTACTTGAACACTTTTGCTTTCATTGTTACATTTTTTTTGATTGTCCGTTCATATAATCCGTAATTCTCATTTCCAGTTCATCGTATATCCGGTTGAACAGTTCCTGGTACTCTTCCAGAAAAGCCCCGTCCGTATCGCACATGTCTTCGAGTGTCTTTCCATTTGCACGGCACAGCTCCGTATCGGCCAGCTCACAGACAATCTCGCTGAGCATCGAGCGGTCCTTGTCTTCGGGAAGCAGCCCTCCTTTTTTCAGAAGGCAGTAGTTACGGATATTGATTCGCAAATACAGGTCCGCCTCTTTCCACCGTCCATCGGGAAAAAGAGAGAATGCCTGTTTCAGTCCGTCGGGCTGTCCGCCCCACCATTCGTTCAAATTGTTCGGTTCCATATTGATAAGTTTAATTGATTACTGTCTGTTTGGTTTGCCATTGCCGATGGGCGGTGATGTATTCCTGTCGTTCCTTCTCCAGTAACGCTTCTGCTTCGGGAGTGTAGCCGATAAAACGAATGTAACCGCCGTTATAGCCTGTAAGCTTGCACCGAATACCGGCTTTCTCCAATTTGTCGATCCGTTTCTGAGCCAGTTTCGCGCTTGAATAATCCTTCGGCCAGAAATAATGCTCTCCGTGTGAGCCGTAATGGTCTTCTCCGAATATCATTTCGCCGGAATGCCTCCTGTGCTCGATAAAATCAAAGCGGGCTGTGCCCAACGCCTGCCTGATGGCCTTGTGTGCCGGACCTTCGGGATGCTTGAACACTTCCGGCTTGTCCTTCCCCTTACAGTCAAGTTTCGGCAGTTCCACCTTGTAAGGCTTCCGGTAACTCCCTATAGCCAATGTCAGGTAGAAATTGGTATGGAAATAATCCGTCATCGCATCGCTGTCATCGAAGTTGTATGACATGACAAAGTCACAGACATTCAGCATCACCTCCTTGGCACGGTCTGTAAGATCGGGGTTTCGCTCTATGTTGTAGTGGTTGATATGATCCTGTACTTTGCCGGATTCCCTGGTGAACGCCTCAAAGTCCGCGCTCATCAGTTTGATGTAAATGGAATTGTAGTTCTCCCGTCTGACGGAGAACTTATATCTCGGATAGATTTCCTTTAGCCAAGTTCTCACAAGTTCTACGATTTCAGGGGCATGTTGCCCTTTGTAGTTGCGACCTTTCCAACGGTATTCATTATACACGTACTCGGTATATTCCTTTGCCGTGGCACCCGAATAGTCATGTTCATACCCGGTTGATGCGGCAGAGACATCCGGTTTGTCTTTCCAGACTTCAAAAAGCCTTTCAAACTCGGTGTTCACCTGTTGCATGATGGCAGTGTTGCCACCCTTGTCCGGGTGGTGCTGCAATGCCAGACGGCGGTATTCCTTCTTCAGGTCCGCCAATGAATGTATGTTATGAAAATAAGCCATAGCTATAGGTATTTATGCCCCTGCGAGGCGGTTGATAAAATATTCCTGGTTGTCAAGGTCAAGTCCGAGGTTGCTGCACGCCATTTCGATGTCATCTTCCCTCAGGTCGTCCGCCTCCTGCAACTCGCGCAGGTACCGGATTTCAGAATCCAAGTATTCCTGCGCTTCCATATGGCTGCAACTGCATGAGTTGCTAATCTGTTCAATGATGTTAATCTGCATATTATTCGTTTTTAGAATTATACCTGTTGTAAATTTCCCGTTTATGTTCGTAGTCCCGGCTGTTCCACCATTGGTCTGCCGCATCAATGAATGCCTGCGTGTTTTCGGAAGGCGGAGAGTCACAGACTTTCAACCCTGTGATTTGTTCCTTTGTTTCAAAACCGCACGACTCCCACCAGCCCTGCATCTTTTGTGTGAACTCCGCCTTAGTACAGAAAAAGACCTGAACGCCACATTCTTCGCACCATTTCCCATCGCACCACAGCCCGTTATTGTCATCATGCACATAGCTGATACGTTCATCCGTATTGGCGTTTATCCATGCTTGGATTTCCAACTGCCGTGAACCGCATTCTTTACAGACAAGGATGTCGGAATCGTCCGGCTCTTTTCTGAAAGCCCTGCCGTCATAGAGTGTAACGGCACGTTCCACGAGCAATTTCTGGTTGTTTTCCGATAACTCGGCAAAGAACCGTTCCGCCGCGCCGAATATGGACTTGTCCGCCAATGCGGACCATTTATCCCAGAAGTGCCGGTACATATCTCCAAATACGGCCTTGCATTCTTCCTTGCTCCAGGCGTTCCACATATAGTAGAAGAAGCTGGAGACTGCGTTTTCCGCTTGATATTTCATTGTTCTTCAGTTTGTGGTTCTACTTTTTTGCTCTCTTCCAGTTGCTGCCATACAGCCTCATACATTCCGGAAAGCCAGTCGATGTTACTGGCTCCGAGTTCGAACGGGCTGTAACATTCCACTTCATCACCGCTTTCTTTCTCTTCGGCAAGGACGGTCAGGCTGCTGTCCGTTACCCGGAGTCCTGTCACCCTGCATTCGTAGGGGTCTCCGTTCTTGCCAAACCATATCACCCAGACCGGGTCATAATCCTCTTCCGGAAACCGTATCGCGTTCATGGCATGGTCATGGAGCAACTGCCGTATCGCTTCGATGATGTCTTTTCGCAGTTCTTCGATCCTGTCTCCGAACACCGACATGGGGGATTTCCCGCCTCGCTGCCTTACGGAGAGAACCTGCAAGTCCGGATGACAACCGAACTTCCAGTCCGTCACTTCATCGTCATCCCGCGTTGTGTGGATGTTGCCGCCCAATACCAGACCGCAGTCTTCCGCCACCATGCTTTCCGCTTCTTCACGGTCTTCCGCCACCACTGTGTAAGTACCCTCGAAGATGTACCTTACTTTTACATCGTATTTTTCCATAATCTTCTATGATTTGATTGTTGATTAGTTGATTTTATCAGGATACAATGCGAACCGCATCTCCGAAAAAGGAGTCGTCCACCCCATATACATGCCGGACCGAACAGTCATATTTGGAACGTTCGTCATCCAGCCGGAAGCGGAAACCATGATAGTCCTTGACTTCCAATTTCAGCTTTACGTCCCGTTTCAGTTCCATTTCAAGCAGGCTTCCACCACCATACGTCGAACTGAAAAGTCCGCAACAGTTGCCTTTGGGGATAATGACCTCTTTCAATGAAAAGTCGGCTTCATACAGCTCTTTCAGGCTTACCCTGCCGATGTAAGTCAGCAGGTTCGCCCCGCAGCAGGAATTGATAAGTTCCTCGTAGAATTGTTCGTAGGAAACCTGCTCCTTGCCGTTCCGGTTCTTACGGTTCGGGAAACGCCCGTAAGCCCTGTAGCCGTGCTCTGTCAAGATTTTCTTTACTCTCGCCGGATTGAGGTTCAGGCTGTCCACCATGTCCCCGAAGTAGGATTCCTCGTACCTGTAACCGCCTTGCGATTCAAACCAGTTGGAGTTGATGCAGTCATAGTTGGAAAGCATCTCCACACGGATAGGAATGTCGTCCGTGTGCCTTACCAATTCCTTCACCACGTCCGAATCGTTGCGGCTGTAAATCTCGTCACGGATTTCATCTTCGTATTCATCGAAGAAGTCATCGACCGCTTCCCCGTCAAAGTCATGGAATACGGCACATTCCTCTTTCAGTTTCGCAATAATCTCACGGACAGCTTCCCATTCGGCATCGCTGTACCACTCGTCTGCCTTTTCCCACAAATGTTCGCGGCTCTTGCTGTCAAGGCATTTTTGAATCAGTCCGCAATGATTGTCAAGATTGTCATTGTAGTCCGTCCATATTAGTGTATAGGCCGGTTCCATCAGGGATTTGATGAAATCCAATGTCAATGTTTTCTGTTCATCCATTTCTGTTACCTGTGTACGGCAGGATTCCTTTTCCCGTACATACCGTTATAAATGACGGAAGCGGCCTTCAAGCCGCCTCCGTGTTGTTTCCTAACCATACAGTTCCTTCACGATCTTGTCATATATTTCCTTTGCCATTTCCGTATTCCGGTTGAAGTGGAAATAAGCCGTGTATCTGTATCCTGTTCTTGGCACTCCTCCGCACTGCTGTATTGCCCTGTCTATCTCCCAGTCGATATCACCTATGCCAAGAGATATGCTTGTGCCATGCAGCATACACCGTGCGAGTTTCAATGCGGAATCTGTCTTGTCTTCCTTGCGCAACCGGTCGAAAGCCATCAGCGCGATTTGTCTGTTTGAAATCTTTATCTCTTCCATATATTTTGCATCTGTTTGGGTCAGACAATCCCGGTAAGTTGCCTGAATCGCGCAACTATTTCATTGCATTTGCTTTGGGCAAGTTCCTCATATTTTTTGCAAATGGCACAGTATGCCTTCCAAGGTTGGCCTCTAAGCTCGTGCTCGTATGAGGACCTGACCAATTCCGGATATTCTTCAAAAAGTGTCTTGAATGCTTTACGCCATTTGCGCCCTTGCCACAATCCGTTTGCTATCAATGTTATGAATTCAAACATCTGTTCGTCTGTTTTCACATCCAATGCATAAAAATGGTCTGTTGTCGGCCACACGTTGTTGGAATGCTGCCAAGTTTCTATCTGCTTGGTTTTGGCATTGTATGCCATTCTTGTAATTACCTGGTGACTCATATTGATATGTTTTTAGTTCATTACCGTATTGTCTCTTTTCCTGTCACGGCTTGCCAGCATCCCGAAATGGATGCTGAATATGCGCCGGCTGAAGCAGAGCGGCGAGTTGTATTCCACCCGTTGCCACAGGGTAAAGTGGTTGTCGGAGAATGACCATCTGAAATATCCTGACAACGAGCCGAATAGCGGATTGGCATTCCTGTTTATCAGGAACCTGTTCACATCCACGATGTGCCCTGCCGTCAGGAGAATGTTCAGTATCTCCACAAACGCCATTTGCGAATAGGGGTCAACCGGCATTACCGGTCCTTTGAAGTTGATTTCCATCTTGTATATGTTTATACGCTTTAATCGTAATTGTCATCGAATACCTCGAAGCGGGGAATACCCGTGTCGAAATAGTTGCTTGATATGCCCGGATAGTACAGCAGGCTGTCATCCCCGCTGTCCGGGCAAGGCTCATCGTCGATATAGGCCGCATTTCCATAAAGTTCGATATAGTGCGCCACCAGCAGGTGCGGGTCTTCCGTACTGATGTCATGCCCGTAACGGTCACACCAGTCGAAGAAGCAATCCTTGTCGGGTTCCTCCAGCTGTTCCATCGCCTCCCTTATCTCGAAGAAGTTGGAACACAGCCATTCCCGGTTGATGAGCAGGTCCGGGATTTCCTCCCATCTCGTGTACCTGTATTCCGGAGTTTCCTCTTCGGGAAACAGTTCGGAGCAGGTGCACAGGAATTCCCCCATGTCGCCGAAGTCGGACATTTGCAGCAGGTTGTCTTTTTCCTGCCCCATGTCTATGAGATGCTGCGTGGTCACTGCCACTTCTGCCTGATTCAAGTCCATGATATTCTTCATTATAGTTTATGATTCGGAACCGGGGATTTCATTCCACAGGCTCCAAAAGGTCCGCACCCCGGCAGTGCAGGGTTTTTCGGGATAATACCGGAGCCTCCGGCGAGGATGATTTTCCCGAAAACCGCTTGCGGCATGACCTTGCCCTGCCGGTAAGGGGGCGGGCTACCTTTGCCTGTGGAATGGAATCTGCGGTTTCTCATTTGTTTTTCCATTTTTCAGTTCATGATGCGCTGGCTTCCCCAGCTGATGTGTATCTTGCCTTCGCTGTCCTGTTCCCTGACCAGCAGGCTCTCGATGACGGACATGGTGACGTCGAACTCCTCGAAGATTTCCGACTGTTCCTTTACTTCGCCCGTCTTGATGAACTCGTTCAGCCGCTCTTTGGTAAGCACCAGCGCCATCAGGTTCTGCTCCACGGAGTCCTTGTAGGTGACATAATGCACGTCCTTCAGCTCTTTGGAGTCGAGACGGATGAAACGGAAGTAGAACTGCTCCATCTTCGGGATGTTCCATTGCAGGGATTCAAGTATCACGTCGTTGCAGGTGGGTATGTTCACCGAACTGCTCAGGCTCTGCTGCGTGCATACCAGTATGCCGTTGATGGTGGAATCGAACTCCGTCACGATGCTTTGCCGTTTCTTGAACGCCACGTCGCCCTTGACCACAAATACGGGACGGTCAGGAAAACATTCGCGAAGACGGCTCTCGTAAAGGTCGAATGCGGCTATGGACGTGCAGCCGACAGCCACCTTGCCGGGTATCTTCCGTACCAGCCTTTCGATGTACCTTGTCTTGTTCGGAATCCCGTCTCCGGAATAGCCCTCTATCAGGTGTGGGACGGAGCAGGCCTTGATGAGCAGCTTGATCTGGCGCATAAGCCGGAGTCCGGCATCCTTCTTTGCATCCCCCGTGCTGTTGTAATACAGTTCGCAGATGCGGCAGAACTCCTCGATGATGACACGGTAAACCTCACGCTCGCCGTCGGACGGGCTGACGGTATGTGTCCGTATCTTGTATTTCTCTCCTGCAAAGTCCCTGAACTTGCGTGTAATGACGGTCTTCCCGATAAGGCCGGCCAGCTCCTCCTTGTTATAGACATCCTGGTTCTGCTTCTCAATGCCGAACACGGTGGATTTCCCCGGACAGTGGCAGGCACGGAAAAGCACATGCCCCCTGAAAGCGGGGAACGGCTCACCATAGTGCGGATTGTTATCTTCCTCTATCTCCTTGTCCCTGTTCTCGTGGTACACACGACTGCTCCAACAGACCATGTTTATGGAATTGTTATATAACAGCTCAAACTGGCTGTACAGTTCGGCGATGTTGTTGCGTGTGGTCGTACCGGTGTCGAGTATCTTGTATTTGAGGCGGCGGAAGAGACCGAGGATATGCCTTGTACGTTGTGACGACGGGTTGGTTATCTCGTCCGACTCGTCGAAAACAAGGCACAGTTTTCTTGAACTGCGTTTGACAAACCTTGCCATGCCCCGTTTCAGCTTGCCGAGCATGGAGGTGGATAGGACGATGAACACGCCTTCCGGCACAGCTTCCAGGTCGGCATTGTTCCTTGCCACCCGGAACTGTTCCCTGTTTATCGAGAGGAAGGGTATCCATGTCATATTGGTGGCGATGGCAGGAGCCAGTATGATGACATTCCGTACTTTGCGGAATTTGAGCAGGTATTTGGCACGATGGTACACGGCGGCTGTCTTGCCAGAGCCTTGCTGCCAGTTCAGCAGCGCGTGGCGTTTCTGCAAGACGAGGTTCAGGTCGTGTTTCTGGAGCGTGGTAAACTCGCAGGTCTCGCCGTCCTTGTTGATGAATGCACACCGGTCCAGGTATTCTTTCAGCCTGCCATCTTCCTCCATTTCCGGGAACTGCCGGTTCTGCATTTCGTACTCTCTCCGCTTGCGTCGGATCAGTTTCTCCGCCGCACGGATTTGATGCATGTTCTTTTCTGTCGGCACTTCCGGCATGGGCAGTTCAGTACGTTCCAGCACGAGGTCGTTGATACTTGCCGCCTTGTGCGGAACTTTGTCAAGGAGTCGCGGAGCATATTGTTTCAGTTTGAAGCCGTATGAGGTCTTCACCAATGCCACTTCCTTGCGAGGTACGGTATTTTGCGAGGTGATGTACCTGCGGATGACGGCAAGCACTTTCTCCGGGGTCAGTTTGTTCTTCTCCCATTGCTCCACCTGCTCCCGCGTGGCGTTCTCAGGCGGTTTCTGGTTACGGAACTTCGTGACCAACGCTTCCGCCTTGTCTATATGTTTGTTCAACTTGGCGTGCGCCTTCAGCTCGTACATGTACTTGGCAAGTTTGTACTCGAACAGCTCAAGTTCTTCCTTGTTGATCCGGTTGGTTTCGCGCATCAGGTCGAAACGCAACCGGTGTTTCATCGCCCTTGCCTCGCCGATGCGCTTTTTCAGCTCGTCCGCCGTTATGAATTCTTCCGCGTTGTAAGCCTGCATCTTGATGTGGCCCGATTTACGGAGAAATACCATGATTTTCGTATTGAAGTCATGGACTCCGACTGCGGCAAAGGCTGACGGGCCCAACTTCGTCTGACCGACAAATGAGAATCTGCCGTTTATACCGGCTATCCGTGTCTTCTCCCAGAACCCGCTCTGCATGAAGGAACAGGGCACGATGACCATCAGGATTCCTGCCGGATTGAGCACATCGTAAGCCTTGTCCATATAGTATTCCTGCGACAGTTTGTAGTCGAACTTCAAGTTAAAAGGAGGATTGCCGATGATAACATCGAAACGTTGTTCCGGATAGTATTGCCGGATGTCGCATTTCTCGATATGGGCTTCCGGGTAGAGGTATCGTGCGACAGACACGGCCTTGCCGTCTATGTCGAAGCCGTAGGCATTATGCGGGTTGGGCAGATGGTTGAAGAAATTGCCCATACCGCAACACATGTCAAGAACCATTTCGGATGAGACAGGACACAGCATATCCACCATGTCCCGGCATATTTCATGCGGGGTGAAGAACTGTCCCATCTCGAACTCCTTCTTCGCTTCGGCATACTCGTGGTAGCTGGCAAAGTCGGACTGTTTGAGGTTGTGCAGCCCTCCGATACCGGTATAGCAGTTGTAGATGCTCTCCGCCGGAATGAGGTTCTTGCCGGAGTCTATGGCGAAAAGTATCTTCTCGTTGACTTCGGCACGCATACCTTGCGGTATCTGTTGGGGGATGATGGCATACATGACTTTATCTGTTTATCGTTAAAAATGAAAACACCCCGCAAGGATTGCCTTACGGGGTGCTGTGTAAATCTTATCATGGTCAGTTTTCTCTTAGGGTGATTTCATCCAGATGCAGACGCTTGAAACAACTTTCGGCTGCCGCACTGTCCTTGAACCGGACATCGATACGTCCGTTCTTGTAGAATCGGATTTGCTCGGCATTGGTGGTCGTAAGGTCGTACCAGTCTGTGACAGAAATGTCGTTGTCATCAAAACGGATAATCATCTTTGAATTTCCATTCAGTATGTCATCCGCACCGTAGGCAATGCCGGCACACAGGGTTTCCAGTTCTCCGCCGTAGTTGTAGGAGATTCTGTTCCTTTGGTTGTATTGCATGGAAAAATCGTCGAAACGGATGATTTCGGGAAAGATTATCTTGTCCTTCTTCAACTCCGTCTTGACTTTGCTCCAGTATGCCGGTCTGACAACTTTGCTCAGGCGTGCGAGCAGTTCTTCCACGGCCGTTTCCCGGAAACTCTTGCCGCCCAAGTGTTCGATGACTACATCTACATATGTGTCATAAACAGGACGGAAGCCCATCGGAAGGGTCTTTTCGTCTATTTTATACTCAGGAACCGACACTTTGTAAGTCCTGTTGAAATAAGAAATGATGCGGTTCGCAAAATTCGCGTTGGCGTTTCGGTTCTTATCTACCAGATCGTTAATCAGGTCAAACGGTTTGAACTCGTTGTGTGAATAGTCTTCCCTGTCGTTATGGTAAGTGTAGAAATCACGCATGGAAACCTTGCCGTTTTCTTCGTAATGGAACTTACGTTCGGCTTGGTATTGTTCGGCTTCTTCCTTGAAGACGGCGTACCAGCGGTCAATCTGGTCGAGTGTCTTGTAAAGCAGGTTTTGCTGCGTCTGGCAATAGACACGGTCCTGTTCCGTAATCTTGTCCTCGTTTCTCGCTTGTACGCTCAGAATGCCTTGAAGCAGGTCGGGAGCGTTGCCGGCCTTGGGTGCTGTTGTCGTTTGCATATCTGTTAGGGTTAAATGTTAAAAATTATCCGGTTTAATCCGGTAGAAATAAGTGATGTGCTTTTCCATGTCCTTGACTATCTTGACCTGCTCGGGATGGAAGTTGAGCTTTCGCTCTACGGCAGGGATTTTTATCTTTTCCCATTCGGCGGAAGGTAAGAACACATATTCCCGACGGAAACACCATAACACGATTTGATTATCCCAATTTCCCTTGAACACCGTTCCTTCGTAGTCCTTCAGGAACTGCCGGAACTCGGCTTCGTCCCGAAAAGCGATGTCAAAGCCTTGATAGAGATTGCCGTTTTCCGATTCCTCCCTTTTGTGTAGGTAGAACTTCCGGTAGGTCTCGGTCGTGAAATCTCCATACCTGGGATTGGGTTCGGCATAAAACCATAACGGTACCTTAGCCAGAAATGACACCGAACCGTTGGCGCAAGCACCGCAATGCCCCCAGTCCTTGAACACCCCTTCCGTCCATTTCAGGAATTTCAGTTCCTCCGGATTCACGGAATGGAATGCGCCTCCGCTGACACTCAGACGGATATTGCCGTCCTCTTCCCACACGAAAGGCACATACGGCTGTTCGCATACGGAAAGATATCCTTCTTTTGCATTCCTGCTGTCAATAAGGGCGTTTCCGTAATAATCCCCGTGTTCGGTTACATATACCAGCCTGTCTCCGATTTGCGGTGTAATCTTAGAGCGTGTCCGCTCAATGAGTTCCACATAACTGTTGGCCATATCCACATCTTCCTGTGTCAGCCAATGCTGGTGGTCGTATGAAACATTCCGCTCTCTGAGTGTTTCGATACTGTACTTTTCTTTTGTTACCTGCTGTGACATAACAATTTATTTTTAGTGATCCGGCTTTTCGGGGCCGGAGTTCCCGTAACTACAGGCCATAAAAGGTCGTGTCCCGTACATGCAAGGTTGGCGGGAAAAATACCGCAAGCCCTCCGGGCGAGGATGATTTTTCCACGACACCCGGAGGGCTTGACCTTGCTTGTACGAGCAGGACACGGGTTACCTTTGCCTGTGAGTTACGGGGATTCGGCTACGGTATGGCTGTCATGTCCGCTGTATATGTTTCTTGAAATGACCGTGATATTTTATGCCCGAAAATTACCGGCAATCACGAAAAAATGCTACCTTTGCATCAAGAAAAAAGAGTTATTTGAAAGCATGAGGAATATAGTGATTCTAAACAGCTTGGAATTTTCTTATCCGTTGCCCGTTCTCATGCGAGTTTTCTACAAAGCGTTGATAATCAAATAAGATACTTCAGATTACAACAAATATA
>OERW01000053.1_pt1 | contig 61853 bp, 49 predicted proteins | sample 1540091 | NCBI WGS metagenome assembly OERW01 (sample SAMEA3891889, study PRJEB23780) | metagenome | biome: terrestrial biome; feature: animal house; material: Caecal content | place: Italy | collected 2015-05-05 | reverse complement strand
GGCAGCGACGAACCGAAAGATTGGCTTCCGTCGGCGAGAACGGTGCAATCCGTTTTCATGCCCTTGATTACCCAAAAACACTTAACAGGAGGGAACTACTATGCGAATGATGGATGTAATCGATGAGTCTACTGGGAAGGTAGTCGGCAGTGTCCCCAACTACACCGGCGAGGAAATCGCAGCAATGGTTGATACCGCTTATGCAGCACAGCCTGATTGGGAACGTGTACCGCTCTTCGAGCGCGGCCAGATCCTTTATAAGTTCTGCGATTTGATTGATCAGAACCGCGAGGAAATCGCAAACTACATGTCATGCGAAATGGGTAAGCCGATCCTGCAGTCGCGCGCGGAAACCACCTACGCTGCTGAAATCGGCCGTGCCAACATCGAAGTCGGCAAGCATCTGTACGGCGAAGTGCTCTGTGACAGCTCTGAGGGTTATGAGGATCATGTCGTCATGGTACGCCACGAAGCGCTGGGCGTGGTTGCAGCGGTTATTCCGTTCAACTATCCGGTTGAGCTGACCCTTCAGAAACTTGTTCCGGCACTGCTTATGGGCAATACCATGATCGTTAAGGCTTCGACGACCGCGCCGTGCTGTGTCAAGAAACTCATCGACCTGGCCTATGAGGCTGGTGTACCCAAGGATGTACTCCATTATGTGACCGGCAGCCGCGCTGATTGCACGGAAAACCTGCTGAAAAACAAGAAGGTCGCCTGCATTGCTATGACCGGTAGCACCGAGGCTGGCAGCGAAATGATGCATGATGCAGCGCCCACGATTAAAAAGGTCGTTCTGGAGCTTGGCGGCAATGATCCGCTCATCATCACTGCAGAAGCGGCGCATGACCCTGAGCTGATTGCCAAAGCAATTGAGTGCCTGTGCTGGGGCCGCATCAACGAAAACAATGGTCAGGTTTGTGCTTCCCCCAAGCGTACGATCGTTCACAAGGATGCGCATGATATTTTCGTCAAGTGCCTGCTCAGCTTTGTAAAGACCCTAAAGCGCGGCCACGCGACCGATCCTACCGCACAGCTGACCCGCCTTGTTTCCACCAAGGCCGCCGAGCGCGTTGTTCAGCAGGTACAGCACACGATTGATCAGGGCGCCACCCTGCTGTATGGCGGCAAAAACAATGGCCCGGAGATGGACGTTACCATTCTGGACAACGTAACCAAGGATATGGATATTGCATGCGATATGGAAGTCTTTGGCCCAGTCGTCCCGATCATCACCTTTGAGACCGACGAAGAAGCCGTCGCGATTGCCAACCAGAGCAAGTACGGCCTGAGCGCCTGTGTGATCACCAAGGATCTCAAGAAGTCCTTCTACTACACCGAGAATATCGAATCCTCCGCAGTTTGGGTCAACGGTTCGTCCGCGCTGCGCCACAATGACCAGCCGTTCGGCGGCTGCAAGGGCACCGGTATCGGCAACGAAGGCGCCGGCTACTCTTGCGCTGAGTTTACCCGTCTGAAGACCTATGGCTTCTGCGATGTATCCCCGAAGAAGCGCCTCTACGAGCATGGCGACGGCATGGGCGACTTCCTTTCCAATTTCCGCGCGCAGGTTATGGAGCAGATGAAGGATCTCTAAAACTCCCTCTTTCTATTCTCTCTTATCAGTACAACCCGGGGTGGGGATGCTTTGGCATCCCCACCCCGGGTTGTTGGCAAAGTCCTAACCTCATAATACAAAAACCGGGGCACTCCGGCCCCGGTTTTTCGCATTATAAGCATTATAGAGAGTTTATATTATGATACTAAAGCCGCAGCGCAATCCATTATAACGTCGCCCCTATTTCTTCGGCACGAGAAAGTGCATCTGTTCTTTGAATTGCGCCACATTCAAAAACGCCGTCCACAGTGACTGTACCAACCGTTTTCCAATCAAAATACTGGTTGATCCCTTCATGAATCGATAATGATTCCCGGAAAATCTGCTGCCCCTCGCATTCGCCGCATAGCAGCAGCACTACTTCCTTCCCTGTCAACGGGCGGATAGTCTTAGCGGAACAGTACGAATACAAACGGTCAATCGCCGCCTTTATCTGCGCGGGCATGGTCGACCAATACAAAGGATATGCGAAAACCACTACGTCCGCATGCTCCAGCTTGTCGGAAAATTCCTGCCAATCATCTTTTATGCAACAGGCCCGGCCATCATCCCAGCATCGGTCGCACGCTGTGCAGCCGGCAATATGATGGAATGCCATGTCAAAGCGCTCCAGCTTATGCCCCGCTTCCTGTGCGCCGCGCATAAATGCGTCCGCCATCGCAGCGCTGTTCCCATGTTTTCTCGGGCTGCCCGTTACTACCAGAATATTTTTACGCATCATCATTTCTCCTTTGTCCATCAGTTTGGCTGAAAATACTTCCTGAGGTTTCGGTAGGCTTCCACGCATACCTTCCACTTTCTTCCGTTTTCATTTTCCTTGCAGCTTTAATTTATTTAAGTTTATAATAAATATAAAAATAATTCAAGGCATTTTTCGGAACATTATAAAAAACTCTTTACAATGTGATTGATTCGATATATGATAGTAATATAATATATTTTTATATTGTTTAAATAAATTGCGCCGCGGACAAAGCGGTTCAGAATGGAGTCATTTTGTTATGATTACGAATGCGATTGAGATCCGCCAATGGAACAAAGAGCGAATCCGTGATGCAGTACAAAAACACGAAACCTGTACCAAGGCAGATATTTCACATGAAACCGAATTGAGCATGGCCACTTGCTCAACCGCTCTGAACGAAATGCTCGAGAGCAACGAAATCCTGAAAGTAGATCAGATTGGTGCCGGCATCGGCCGTCCCTCCGATCTTTTTGCATATAACAGGGACTATCTCCACGTGCTTTGCATCTGCATCTACAACAAGGATGATTCCAATACGATCGAACTGGCCGTGGCAGATGCGCTCGGTCAGAGCATCCGCACCAAAAGTTTTTCGTGCGACAATCTGTCCAGCGCCTCCATCGAAGCCCTGGTGTCGGAATATATCGCAGAAGACCCGCTGATTCGCACGGTCGGCATCGGCATTCCCGGTGTTGTAGTAGACGGTGTGATCGAGTTTTGCGATATCAAGCCGCTTGAAAAAGTGAATTTCGTGCAGCTGCTGGGCGAACAGTTCCACGTTGATGTTATCGTCAAAAACGATATGAATATAATCACCTATTATCTCTATCGGCTGCAGCAGCCCCGCGGCGATTTTGCTGCGATATATTATCCGGATGTCGGCAGCGCCGGATATGTTGGCAGCGGTTTTATTGTTGGCGGCCACGCATTGCACGGTGCCAGCATGCTGGCAGGCGAGATTTCGCATGTTGCCGAAGCCTTTGGTACACCGCTGGACGAACAGCGGCGCATCCTTGGCGACCGCGCAGCCTTCCGCAAATTTGCTGCGCAAATGCTGGCTACTGTATGCTGCACCATCAATCCATCCGATGTTGTGATTATGGGCAACCATATCACAGAAGAGGATGTTTCCGCCATCAAGACCCACTGCGCATCGTTCATTTCCGAGCGCCACCTGCCGGACATTCAGTTTTCCAACGAAATTTATGAAAACTATGTCAACGGACTGATCCGACAGACATTGGATTCCATCCTCTTCCCCTTTATCGTATAAGCACACCGCATCGTTTTCCTGTGGAGGTTTGCGTATGCCATATATTCTGGGCATAGATACCGGCGGAACATTTACCGATGGCGCTATTGTGCGTTTTCCTGAAGCCATCGTGCTCCATCAGGCAAAAACACCCACAACGCATGACAATCTATGTGACTGCATCCGAAACTGCATCCGTTCGTTCGACCCAACTGTACGGGATCAGATCCGTCTAGTTTCCCTTTCCACCACGCTGGCAACCAATGCACTGGTAGAAGGGCGCGGTTGCACGGAAGGGCTTATTCTGATTGGCGGCCGGCCGGAAGGCCGTCTTCCAACAGAGCATATTCGTGTCCTGCCCGGCAAACCGGACATTCTCGGCCGCATCCAGCAGCCGCTTGACCCCGCTTTGGTCGATGAAGCAATCGAATCTTTCCGCGGCAAGGTGCAGTCCATCGCAGTATCCGGCTATGCTAGTATCAGAAATCCGGCACACGAAATTTATGTGCGCGACCGTATTAGGCAGCTGTTGGGCATCCCTGTTGTCTGCGCACATGAATTGACCGGCTCTCTGGGTTTCCTGGACCGGACCGTTACAGCCGCGCTGAACGCCCGACTGATTCCGCTGCTCTGTTCACTCATTGACGCAGTCAGGCAGGCTCTTCTCGACTTTTCCATCCATGCGCCGCTGTTCATTGTCCGCGGCGACGGCATGCTAATGTCTGCCGAACAGGCCTGTGAGCGGCCGATTGAGACCATTTTATCCGGACCTGCCGCCAGTATCGCAGGCGGACGCTTCCTTTCCGGCCTGCAGGACGCTCTTATTCTGGATATGGGTGGAACCACAACAGACCTCGCAAATATTTCCAACGGTGCAGTACCGCTACGTGCCAATGGTGCCAATATCGGCGGATGGTTTACACAGGTGCGCGCAGCAGAGGTATATACCATCGGACTGGGTGGGGACAGCCGCATCCAGTTAAACTCCAAGCAAGAAATTCTTGTCGGTCCGGAACGCGCCATTCCCTTTTGCGTGGCCGCTCACCGCTTTCCGACCTTCTCCCATGAGCTGCTCACCCTCTGTCGCAGTCCACAAAAGCCGTTTTTGCGCTTCTGGCAAAATGATGCCGAGGGCTTTTTGCTTCGTCATCCTTTCACCCCGGAAAGCGAAAACGAGCAACATCTCTTGGAAGCGCTGCAAAGCGGCCCCCATACGCTGTTCAACCTTCGGGAACAAACAGGACTCGGGAATCTATCCGTACTGTTGGATCGCCTGATCGCGCAAGGGTTCGTTATGCGCATTGCCCTCACGCCGACCGATTTGCTCCATGCCGACGGCAGCTATGTAGTCTGGGACGATGCCGCCGCAAAACATGTTATTGCGCTTTGGTCGGAACTGTTCAGTATTTCTCACGCTGATTGCCTTTGCAAAATCCGATCCGCAGTCGAACGCAAGCTTGCCAGCGCATGTCTCCAAGCCGGATTCTATTTTGATGGGCAAAACCCACATACAGCCCCCGCTTTCACCCGCTATGTCATTGACCATTTGATGCTTGATCATAGCAGCTCCCTTTTGGATATTTCATCCTCCGTGCGCAAGAAAATTGTCACCATTGGCGCTCCTGCCGAGGCTTGGACCGCCTGTCTACGCGCCGCTTTGCACACCCAAGTCATTTCCCCTGTCCACGCACAAGTCGCCGGTGCAGTTGGCGCTGCCATAGGGCAGCTGCTGGAACGCACGGAAGTGCTGATTCGTCCCGACCCTGTCACCAAACAATATACGGTATTTTCCGTCGATAACCGCCGTGCCTTCTCCACGCTGGAGCAGGCAACTGCATTCGCGCAATCTGCAGGGCAGGAGCAAACACTCCGTCGGCTGCCCAGTATGCAAGGTGACACCACTTGCGAAATCGATGATATATATACGGACGATCCCCTGACCGCCGAAAAGATTTTTATTGAACGCCGTGTTCGCGTAGTCGCCACCGCACACATACTTTGGGATACATTGTCTTAATTATTTTTATGATTAAATAAAATATTAATTTTACTATTGACATTTTTATAAAAGGGGTTAAAATAAAGAGTATAAAAATGCTGCGCCTACGTTTCTCCCTATAAATCAACTTGCAGCAGCCATTCCGTGATTTGCACAGAAAGGAAGAATTGACATGCCAAACCTGTATAACCCCTACGACAATGTATTGAAGGTAGTCGATCATGCGGCCTCCCTGCTTGGATATCCGGAAAAGGATTATGCGTTCCTAAAATATCCCGAACGCGAGCTGAAGGTCTCCATGCCTGTTGTGATGGATGACGGCAGTATCCGCATTTTTGAAGGATTTCGCATCCAGCATTCTACGGTGCGCGGTCCGGCAAAAGGCGGCGTGCGCTTCCATCCCGGTGTAAACCACGACGAGGTCAAGGCGTTGGCCACATGGATGACCTTCAAATGCGCCGTTGTCAACATCCCTTATGGCGGCGGCAAAGGCGGCATCATCTGCGACCCGAACGAATTAAGCGAGCGTGAAAAGCATAGCCTGACCAGCAAATATATCGCACAGATCGCACCGCTGATCGGCCCCGAGCAGGACGTTCCGGCGCCGGATGTCGGAACCAACGCGCGTGTTATGGCGTGGATGATGGACGCTTACAGCATGCTGAAGGGACATAGCGTACTCAGCTGCGTCACCGGCAAACCCATCGGTCTCGGCGGTATTCTCGGCCGCAGCGAGGCGACCGGTCGCGGCGTTATGTTCACCGTCAATAACCTGCTGGCTAAGCAGGGACTTGACCGCACGCAGGCCAGCGTCGCCATTCAGGGCATGGGCAATGTCGGCAGTGTTACCGCAAAGCTTGTGCACGAAGAAGGTATGCGTGTCGTCGCAGTTAGCGATGTTTCCGGCGGCATTTATGATCCCGCCGGTCTGGACATTCCCGCTATCCTTGCATATTTGCGTGAAAACCCCAAGAACCTTCTCAAGGACTTTACTGCTCCCAACATCCAGCACATTTCAAATGCCGAGCTGCTCGAGCTCGATGTCACCGTGCTCATCCCCGCAGCGCTGGAAAACCAGATCAACGCGGACAATGCCGCACGCATCCGAGCAAAGTATATTGTAGAAGCTGCCAACGGTCCTACCACGCTCGAAGCCGACGATATCCTGCACGAACGCGGAATTATGCTCGTTCCCGACATTCTGGCTAACGCCGGCGGCGTTGTGGTATCCTATTTCGAATGGGTACAGAATATTCAGGAGCTGTGCTGGACGGAAGAGCGTGTCAACGGTGAACTGAAAACGATCATGGACACCGCCTTTGAAGCAGTATGGTCCATCGCACACGAAAAGAATACCACCCTGCGTACCGGTGCATATCTGATTGCCGTCAAACGTGTAACCGAAGCCAAGCTGGGACGCGGTATTTTCTAAACCGGAATCATTTGTTCATTTCACGGCCGGTATGCGGCAAAGCGCGCATACCGGTCGCCTGTCAGCCATTGTCCAGGAGGTGCAGCAATGGATCAAGCACTCAAAGAGTATATACAAAGCCTCATCCCGCAAGGCTTTCCCGATGGGCGCACCGTACTGCAGGAGGGCGTCGAACTGGGTCGGCAGATCGAAGTCCCGCGCTCTATGTTTCTGGAAAAGCACGGCTGCAAAAGCTACGCCGAGTATCGCCGCAAGCGCTTAGCCGAAGGTAAACAGACATGGCAGATTTTGCTCGGTCTGGCAACGCTCGAAGACGAACTAAACGGCATCCGAAAAATATATGAATTTGGGCAGCGGACCGGTATGGAGATCTCCGGCGTGCAGTCCATCCCATCGCAAATTGTCGGCCTGCCGCATGAATATTGGGAGCGTTTCCCCAAGCAGACCAGCTATGAAATGCACGATCCCGCGGACTGGATCGCCCATAACCAAACAGTCCCCATTCAGGTGGCATGGCAAGACTTCCATCTTGCCAGCCCGGCCGCTTTGCAAACGACCATCAACGCTTTGCAAGCCGGTACCGATCGGCTCGGCTGTGTATCCACGCTAATTTGGGACTATACCGGATATTATGATGAAGTGAACCGTTTTTCCGATATGGTGCGCTCCCTCGGCATCCTTTCGACAAAGAAAGAACAGGAAATCGACGTTGTCACCTATCCCGAGGACGGCCTCCCCGGATATTTCTTGGATATTGCATCCTGGGTCGGCTATATGCTGGTGGAGAACTATATTGTGCACGACCTGTGCCACGCCTTGTTTAGCATTAGTTACGGTGGGCTGCTGACCGAAGTACAACCCCGTATGGCATTCGCCCTGGCAATGCACCGACTCCTTTCCACCGAAGATCATTGCGCACTGGTATATTATAACGGCGGAACGATCGACCAGCTCCCCGACGACGTTAACTGCAACTATGGCACCGGCGTGCAGGAGATGCTGATTCAGGTTTTGTTTAACCTCAAATACCATACGCCAATCATCATCAGCCCTGTCGCTGTTACAGAACGGCTGCGCACGCCTTCCTTAGAAGAACTGCTGGATATTTCCGCTGCAGGCATTCGCGCCGAAAGCAAGGCGCCGGAATGGCTTCCCCTGATGGACTTCAGCCCAATCGAGGCCCTCAGCGATCTGTTGATCGAAAAAGGACAGAAATTCTTCCATAATGTGTTGGACTCTTTTAAGGAAGCAGGCGTGGATATCGAGGATCCGCTGCAAATGATCATGATGCTCAAGCATTTCAATCCTGTCAAATTCGAGCAGAGTTTTCATCCCAGCGTCAGTGAAACCGGTGTATTCACCCCCTACTGTCCCAGCCAGCTTGGTCGCCAGACGATGGAACTGAAAGACGAAATCGTAGCCGGCTTAAAGGAGCAGCATTACGATCTTACCGGCGAGCGCGTTATTTGCGCTTCAGCCGACGGACACAGCTATGGCCTGCTGCTGATCGATAGCGTACTGACCGAACTGCATGCAACCGTCGTAAACGGCGGCGTCGATATGGAACCGGCCACGCTGTTGGATTTGGCGGATGAAGAGGATATCCATCACATCTGTATCAGCACACACTGCGGACAATGCCTCACCTATGCGCAAAATCTACGCCAACTTGCCGCAGAACGCGGCAGGCAGTACCGCATTACCATGGGCGGCATGTTCACAGCGCTGCTGCCAGGCAATAAACTCCCCGTCGATGTACAGGATCACATCTTAGAAACCGGTGTGTTTGCAAACAATAACTTGAAGGAGCAAATCCAATTTCTATTTGGACGCGCCTAATCCCATAACCAGGAGGATTCCAGAAAATGACTCACCCAAACCTATTGCCGCTTCCCGCCCACTGCTTGTGGCACGAATACACAAAACGTGTGCATCTGTCCACCAGCATCAATATGGCCTATATGGAAGCCGGCAACCCTGACGGCCAGCCGTTAATTTTGATCCATGGCTTCTCCGATTCCAGCCGCATCTGGAGGCTGGCGATCACGCGATTGCAGGAGCAGTTCCATATCTTTGCTGTTGACCTGCGCGGTTTCGGGCAGAGCGATAAGCCTGCGCAATTCATTTACTCCATGCCGCAGCATGCGGAGGATATTTTGGCTTTCATGGATGCACTGCACATTCCTCAAGCTGATTTTATCGCACATTCCATGGGCACGATGATTGCGCAGACTGTTGCATTTTCGGCGCCGAACCGCGTCAAAAAGCTGGTGCTCGCGTCGACAATGGCGCGCATGCACGAAACCCCCGCCGATATTTTGGCAATGGAGCAGCTGTATGCCGGTCTGGACATGCAGAATGCTTCCGAGCTTGTCTTGCAGCAAACCTTCCTTCCGTTTCCTGAGAATTGTCTTGATAAGGACTTCCCTGCCGGTTATTTTTCGACGCTCCGTCTGCTTAGCGGCGCATCACTGGCCGCTGCATGGCGCGGCATGTCTTTGACGGATAACCGAAACTTCCTCCAATTCATCCAGGCTCCCATCCTGATCCTCTGGGGCACCAACGACAGTATTTTCACACAGCCTTATCAGGATGAAATCCGTTCATTCCTTCCGCAGGCACGTTTTATCACACTGGAGAATGTTGCACACGAAATCCCCAACGAGGCGCCGCTCGTTATGGTACGGTTTGCGCAAGAATTCTTTCTTGAATAAGCAAATAGCCGCGGAAAGCAGGTGATACCATGTCTGTCATCCGTAATGATATCATCAAGGTAAAAAAGACCAATATCGAATTGATTAAATCCGCCCTCAAGGCACATCCCGAATCTACAAAAGCCCAAATCGCCGCATTGACAGGCATCAGCGTGGTGACTTGCGGCAAAATACTGAATGAACTGAAAAAAACAGGTGAAGTATTGGAGGGCGCACACATCAACACCGGATGTGGGCGCCCTGCCACAACTTTTCGTTTCAACGCCAACTATGCGTCGGTCGCCTGCCTTTTCCTGTGGTCCGACCGCGGTCGGTTGGAACTCGTTTCGGAAATTGCCGACTTGATCGGGCAGGTCATTTTCAGTGAAGTCACCGCCTTGCATGTGATCGACTATAACGTCTTGGAACAGAAAGTCGACTTACTTCTGCGCAAGCAGCCTTCTATTCAAGCCATTGCAATCGGCGTACCCGGCACAGTACATAACGGTGTTATCTCATCTTCCTATCTCCTGCCGCTCAACGGCATGGCGCTGCAGGAAAAACTCAGTGCTGCATTCCCGCATGTACAGATCATGGTCGAAAGCGCTGCCCGCGCAGCAGCTTATGGGTACAGTCTGTCGGAAAATATCACATCGGAGGATATCTGCGCATACTTTTTCATCCCAACTTCCGTACGCACCGGCCGATCGCCTCATGAAATTCTCACGCCGGCCACGCCGCTTTCCGAATCCGAATCAAAAACTAAGCCGCTTCTGATAGATGTGGGATTGGTTTGCGACCACAAAATTATTCGCGGTGCTTCGGGCCTTGCAGGTTCCATGGGGCTATTCCTGCCGCCCGATCTCTACGGTGAAATACCCGCGGAAGTGATTGCGAACCTATTCAGCATGCTTATCCCCATCCTGAACCCACGCACTATCGCTGTAACCGGAAGCGGCCTGACCGAAGAACGCCTACAGCACGTCCGAATGCTTTGCGAAGACTATCTTTCACCGGAATATCTCCCACAGCTGAAGCTGCGCCCGGATTGCCGGCAGGACTATGCCAACGGTCTGACCCTTATCGCCCTGCAAATGCTCTCCTGCGGAATTGAGTTGGTGCAGAAAAGAATATAATACAACGACCGTCCGGACACACTACCCCGTCCGGACGGTCGTTTTTCCCCGAAACAGTCAGATAAGCGTATCGATCAGTGCAAGTATGTGAGTAGGAGGATCCGCCAATATCTGCTTCGGGCGCATAACGGCATTCTCTGCCTTGCACTCTCATCATACCCCAGCTTTTCATTTTTGTCAACCATTAAAATATTACTTATATTTACCAATTCTCTTTATGCCTTGCTGCCAAAAATGAAACGTGTTATAATAAATTATGTATTAAAATATTAGCTTAAAAGGGGGGGTTCTTTCATGTCTGATCAACCTAATTTCATCCTGATTTCGGGTGCTTACAAGAACAATCTGAAAGGGATCAGCCTGCGAATTCCTCATAACAAACTTGTCGTATTTGCTGGCATTTCGGGTTCCGGCAAGTCCTCTTTGGTATTCGACAGCATCGCAGCTGAAGCAGGCCGTCAGCTGAATGATACCTATCCTTTATATGTCCGCAATCACCTGCCGCATTACGAGCCTTCCGACACAGAACAGATCGACCACCTGACCCCAACCATTGTGATCCAACAGCGGCAGTTTACAGGGGATATCCGGTCCACAGTCGGCACGATGACAGATTGCGCGCCTTTGCTGCGGCTGTTGTTTTCACGCTGTGCGTCGCCCAGGCTTCCTGCGTCCAGCGCATATTCATTCAACGATCCACAAGGCATGTGTCCCGCTTGCAGCGGATTGGGGAAAACGGTCGCTTTTGACCCCGACCGCATTCTTGACCGAAGCAAATCGCTCAATGAGGGTGCTATCCTTTTTCCCGGCCATCAGGTAGGAACCTATCAGTGGCAGCTTTACGCCCATTCCGGGCTGTATGACCCGGATAAGCCGTTATGTGAGTTTACACCCCAAGAATGGAACGACTTGTTGCACGGCAGCGGCATCACCGTTGATATCACAAACAAGACGGGAAAAATCTGGGGTGACTCCTATAAGCTCACCTATGAAGGGTTGCTCGACCGGATCACCCGTCTCTATCTCAACCGGGAACGCAATACGCAAAGCGCTGCCAACCAGCGCATTCTCCGCACTTTTACCTGCGAAAACACCTGTACAGCCTGCCACGGCACCCGCATTAATGATGCTGCACGCCGCAGCTTGCTGCATGGCTATAACATCGCAGACGTAAGCGATATGGAAATCACGGAACTGGCTTCTTTTCTAGAACAAATTACCGACCCTATCGGTAAACCACTGGCGCAGCAACTGCAACGCATTTTACACCATATCATAGATATGGGGCTGGGATATTTGCAGCTGAGTCGCCCCAGCGTCACCCTGTCCGGCGGAGAAGCGCAGCGTTTAAAGATGATCCGTCATCTGGGCAGCAGTCTAACCGGCCTGACCTATGTTTTTGATGAGCCTTCTGCCGGGCTGCATCCCAAAGACGTCGAGCGATTGAGTCGGCTTTTGCTGCGGCTGCGTGACCGCGGCAACACCATTCTGGTTGTCGACCACAACCGGCAAATCCTGCAAATGGCAGACGAAATCATCGAGTTGGGGCCAGGCGCTGGATGCAACGGTGGATATCTGATTTTTCAAGGCGACACAGATGCGTTACTGCAACAGGATACCCCTACTGCCCAAAGTCTGCGCCATCCGGTCACGCTCAATGCAGCGCCCCGGGTATCCGATGATTTTCTGCATGTGACACATGCCCGACTGCACAACTTGAAAGATATCCATGCTCGCTTTCCGCTCCATGCCCTGACTGTGGTCAGCGGCGTTGCCGGATGCGGGAAAAGCAGCCTCATCTGCGGCGAACTTCCGCACCGTTTCCCAGACGTTCATATCATCAGCCAAGCTCCGATCGGTCTTACATCACGTTCTACGCCCGCTACCTACATTGGCGTTATGGACGAGATCCGACGCGCATTTGCCCGCGCCAACCATGTCAGTGCTGCGCTTTTCAGTTCCAACTCAAAAGGCGCCTGCCCGATATGCGGCGGGAAAGGCACGATCAAAACCGAAATGGCGTTCATGGACCCAATTATTATGCCTTGCGAGGCTTGTGATGGCAGCCGTTACAGCAGCGAAGCGCTGCAGTATACGCTGCACGGAAAAAACATTTTGCAAGTGCTGCGCATGACCGTCGAGGAAGCCATTGACTTTTTTGATCAACCACAAATCCAAGAAAAGCTCAGCTTACTCCACCGGATCGGATTGGGATATCTGACACTTGGTCAATCCACCAGCACGCTCTCCGGCGGCGAGTGCCAGCGCATCAAGTTAGCATCTCATTTACAAGAAAATGGACAAATCTACGTGCTGGATGAACCGACAACCGGGCTGCATGCCAAGGACATCGCGCTGCTGCTCACATTATTGGATGAAATGGTTTGCCGCGGGAACACCATGATCCTTGCGGATCACTCTACCGATGTGATCGCTCACGCGGATTGGGTGATTGATATGGGTCCCGGTGCCGGGAAAAACGGCGGTTCTATCCTGTTCCAAGGCCCTCCGTCCGACCTGCTGCAATGCAAAGCATCCATTACCGCTTCTTATTTACAAAAAGATCTGACCTACACATCCGTTTCCAGATGACAGAAGGAGATTACCATGCGTGTATTTATTGCAGATGACGAACCGCTCGTGTTGCTCGGCTTTCAAAAAATGGTTCTTGCATGTGGTCACGAAGTTGCCGGTGTTGCAACAACCGGTCCGGAGGCGTTGGAAGCAATTATCCGCATTGTTCCCGATATTATCATGATCGATATTAATTTGCCCGGCATGGACGGGATCAGCGTGATTGAATCCATTCAAAAAACGCTCCATATTCCATCCATTGTTATTACTGGATACCGTGACCATAAACCCATTGAGCGCGTTACAACTGCCGGGATCTTTGGTTACCTTCAAAAGCCAGTCGATCAATATGAAATTGAATCTGCTCTTTCCATCGCTGCCGCCCGTTATCGTGAGCAACGCACTGCGGAGCAGGAGCGTGACCATGCGCTGAACAAGTTGTCCGAACGTAAACTTGTCGAGCGCGCCAAAGGTCTTCTCATGGATCAATTCGCTATTAATGAAGAGCAGGCGATGCGTTTTTTGCAGCGCAAAAGCCGTAATGAAAACAAGAAGCTGGCCCTTGTGGCGCAAGAAATATTGCAAAAGAGCGACCTCTTGAAATAAAGCCGAGGAAATACGAAAATGAAAGCATTCTTTCACAATGAGCTGCTGTCGATGCGCCAATTATCATCATCTATCGGCGAGGATGAAGAACTGCACGACCTGTCTTTCCAGTTGTATCCCGGTGAAACCCATATTGTTTTAAGCACATCGTCCTACAATCATCGCAATTTCTGCTACCTCCTTTGCGGCAATATTGTCTCTTATACCGGCCAGTTTCAAATACTGGGTGAGCCTATGTCCGCCCATAGGAAGCTGGAACGTTGCATACAGGTGATCGGACTGGAACCTATCATTTTTCCCGCCCTGTCGGTTGCAGAAAATGTCGCAGTGTGCAGCCTGCATCCGCGATGGTTTGTGAAATCCAACGCAATTTCGCAGTGCCTTGCCCTAATGAACGAAATTGGTGTCTCACTGGATATCACAAAGCGCATTACGCTCCTGACGCAAGATGAACAGAAAATTGTTGAATTGCTTCGTATCTGCTCAATGGAGCCGCCGATCGTCGTTTTCTTCGATGCAATCAATTATCTCAGTGAAGAGCGCCGTGGCCTGATTCCTCGTGTAATACACTGGCTCAAACGCAACCGCTGCGGCATCATCTATCTTACTTCCAGCTTTGAGGAAGCGCTTGAACTTGGCGATCGTATCTCCATTCTGGACAGTGGAACCATCCGCGGTACTTTTTTGGTGGAGGATGCGCGCAGCAATCCGGGGGAAATCGCGCATCTGCTTTCCGGCTGGCAGCCTCTCACAGCCGCCACCGCCGAGGATGCGGACCCCTCTACCCGGGAAGCCATTGCAAGCATCGACAATATACTTTATTCCAGCAGCGAATTGAAACGGATGCTGGGACACGTTGCAACTGATCTGGTCAAAACGCTCAACGCATCCACTTCGATTGTCTATCTGGTGGATGAAGCACGTCTGAATGTCATTGATGTGATATCAAGCGAAGAGAGCAAGCACACGGTTCCCATCCTGCAGCCCGCTGAAGTACTGTCGCTTTTATTACAAAATGGCCCTATTCTATACCCCAGCAGTAAATGCGAGAATCTGCGGTTTTCTAACTCGACTGGCTCGGCAGAAACCATTGTCTTTCACCCTGTCCGGCTGGATGGAAAGAAAAATGTTTTAATTCAGCTCTGTTTTGCATATCACCGAGAAGCAGATCCCCAGCTCATAAACTATCTGAAAATTTTCTCGCGTGAAATTGCCATGGCAGTCGAAACCTCCCGTTTGCTTGGCAACTCTGTTTTGCTGCAGGAAACACACCATCGAATCAAAAACCACCTCCAAATGGTGCATAATCTGCTCTATCTGCAGAAAATAGATGTACAATGCGCCAAAGAAGTCGATGTCAGCCAAGTATTGGATACCGCAATGCACCGTATCAAATGTATTTCTTCCGTGCATGCCCTGCTCTGCCAAGACTGGTACGGCCGGAATGTAGTCAATCTGCGGACACTGGTATGCGAAATCCTGAACATGTATGAAGACATGGATGCGCATATTCAGGCCGATTTGGATGATGAAAGCATTCCCTATAACGATGCGATCTCGTTCGGGCTTGTGACCAGCGAATTGCTCAGTAATTGCATCCATCATGCTTTCCCTCATAATTGGCCAGATCCCCAAATCCATCTCCGCCTGCTGAATACTGGTATCGAAATTATCCTGATCGTACAGGATAATGGTATTGGAATCAGCCCAGACTTTAATCCGAATACCGCGACAAGCGTCGGCATGTCAATCATTCGCAGCATCATACACGATCTGCACGGTACGCTGCGCTATACTCGCTTGCAGCCGCACGGAACCGAAGTGCAGGTACGCTTTTCCCGATCCAGCACGCACCCCCTTGTTTCTGTCGATGATTAATCGTATTTTTGTAGGATTTCATAAAATTTATGTATTATTTTTATACTTAAATAAGTGTTGACAAGTTATTTCGCCACTGTTATAATAATCCCATAAACTTTATATCGTAAAAGCTGTTTAATTTGGTCATGATTGCCAAATCGATCAGCAGGATCGTAAAGCCATGAATGCTTCATCCAGTCGATGGGGTATTTTTGGCTTTTTCTATTTGCACAAAACAAGGGGAGGTCATAATTGATGAAAAGAAGAATCCTCAACGAACGTCTTGCCGCAATCGTCGCATCGATCCGGCATGGGGAAATGCTGTTCATTGCCGATTCCGGCAGCGGCACCTGTTCCAAGGCTCTTTACCCGCTCGATCCCAGCGTAGAGTATCTCGATGTTGAGGTTGTCACCGGCTCCCCAACATTCGAGGATATTGTCCGAACGCTGGTAGAAGCCGGTGATTTCGAAGGTGCAATCGTAACGGAAGATATGCCCGACCAGAATCCGAAAGATTACGGCATCTTATGCGAACTGTTCGGAGAAAACAAAGTGCGCCAGATCAATTATGCGCCTGAGTATTACCAACTTCGCGATCGTTGCAAGGCAGTAATACAGACCGGTGATATCGGAATTCATGCGCAAGCAGTGCTGATTGCCGGTTACCCCAGCGCCGATATTGACATCAAGGTTTTGCTCGGCGAGACCAAATTTACAACGATCCCTAAAAAGGATCGCTGAGAAGCGGCCATCTGCCAATCCACCCTTGCAAACAATCGGAGGTGAGCGTCATTGATGAGCACACAGGTAGAACAAGTTGTTGATACCCCCCGGACTCCAATTATGTCCCTGCGGCATATTTCCAAATATTTTGGTGGTGTTCAGGCACTGATCGATGTGGATATGGATATCTATCGCGGTGAAGTAATCATTCTGGTTGGAGATAACGGGGCGGGAAAATCCACCTTCCTCAAGGTCATTTCCGGTGTCAATATTCCGGAAGACGGCGAAATCGAATTTGACGGAAAACCCGTCCATATACAAAATACACTGGATTCCGTTGATCTTGGCATCCAAACCGTTTATCAGGATCTGGCGCTCTGTGACAATCTGGATATCGTCCAGAACCTGTTCCTTGGACGCGAAATCACCAAGGGCGGCCGCTTGAATGAGGCGGAGATGGAACGCATCGCACAGGAGTGTCTGGACGAGCTCGGGATTGAGATTCAAAGCGTCCGCGCCAAGGTAGGCGCGCTCTCCGGCGGCCAGCGTCAGGCAGTTGCCATTGCCCGCGCCATGCTTGGTTCCCCCGATGTCGTCCTTCTGGACGAGCCGCTCGCTAATTTGGGACTGATGCAGCGCCAGCAAGTCACGCGCCTAATTATGAACCTGCGGGAAAAGAATGTCGGCATCGTCGTCGTTTCGCATGATCTGGCAGAAGTTTTTCCGGTGTGCGACCGTGTTGTCGTCTTTCGTCTTGGCGAAAAGGTGGCTGAGATCCAGCGCGCCGATATCACTACGGAAAAGGTTGTCGCTGAAATCACCGGCTCGGATACGTTTCTTGATGACGACTGAGGTGCCGCTATGAAAAAAGAAAATCCTATTTTATCTATCCGCAGCCTAACCAAAGATTACGGCGGCGTCCGCGCACTCAATAACATCGATCTGGATATTTACGAGGGCGAGCTGCTGTTTATCGTCGGCGATAACGGAGCGGGAAAATCCACGTTGATCAATATCCTTTCCGGCGCTGTCGCCGCAAATCCCGGCTATGAAATCCTATTTGAAGGGAATAGCGTACATATCAACACACCTCGCGAAGCGCAAAAGCTTGGCATCTATACGGTTTATCAGGACCTTTCGCTTTGCAACGAACTGAACGCCTTCCAGAATATCTTCCTCGGGAACGAGGTCACCAAGCACACCCGCCTCAACCACGAGGAAATGGAGCGGCGGACGCGCGATCTGTTTGAAGAAATCGGCTCCAACGTCCCCAATCCGCAAGCGGCAGTCGGAACGCGGTCCGGTGGCCAGCGGCAGGCGATCGCCATAGCGAAGTCCCTTTTGCTTCCATCCAAGGTGGTTTTGATGGATGAACCAACCGCTGCGCTCGGTGTGATTCAGCGCAAACAGGTTTCTAAACTCACTCGTTCCTTACGCGATTCCGGGCACGCAGTTGTTGTTGTTTCGCAGGACCTGGGGGAAGTTGTTAAATCCGCCGATCGTGTTATCGTATTCCGTATCGGGGAAATCGAAAGCATTTTGGAAGGGGGCACTTTTACTCGAGACGATTTAGTTGCGCATATTACTGGTATTCATTCAGCAGAATAAAAACAGGAGGGTTATCATGAAAAAGCTACATAAAGTGTTCGCGTTGTTTCTTGCGATGTGTATGATGTCCGCTGTACTTTTGAGCGGCTGCTCCAGCACTGGCGACAGCAATACGGATTCGGCCGAAGGCGATTCCGCCACCCCTGCTTCAACTGCTTCCGGCGATGTCATCTATGACGGTTCTGCCAAGATCTATTTTGCCATTCCAGATGGCACCATTTCCCGCTGGCTGAAGTTTGATGCCCCGATGATTGAAAAATGGCTCAAAACTTATGCCCCGAATTGCTCTTTTGAAGTGCTGGACGCTGAGGGCGACGCCCAGAAGCAGCTACAGCAAATCGAAGGCGCCATCACCTCCGGATGTGACTTCCTGATTTATGCCCCTGCTGAAGAATTGAGCGCCGCAGGTGCATTGCAGGTGCTCAACGAAGAGGGCATCCCGTTCTGCGCGCTGGCACATACGCCTTATGGCGGCAACTGCGAGATGATGGTATCCATGCCCTTCCCCTCCATTGCTGAACAATATATAAATTACATGGAAGAAAATATTCTTCCCAATGCAGATGGCCCTGTAAAAGTTGCCTGCATCTGGGGTGCGACCGGCTCTCCGTTCTACAATCAGCTGAAGGAAACCTACCACGCCACGTTTGACACCTGGGTCGATGAAGGCAAAATCGAAATCGTATTCGAAGCAGACACCAACGACTGGACGGCCGCATCTTCCGCTCCTGTTGCGGAACAGATGCTGACCCAGACCGGCAATGATGTTGACGTTGTTATCAGCATGAACGACGACCTGCTGACCGGTATCGTTTCTGTTCTGGAAGAGCAGAACCTGATTGACAGTGTTACCCTGCTTGGCGGCTGCGATTCAACGGTAGAAGGTCTGGCCCGCGTACAGGAAGGCTGGCAGGCCGCGGACGTACTGCCCGACTACGACACGCAGGCAAAAACCGTTGCTGAAGTATGCTCGAAGTGGCTGCGCGACAGCAAATGTCCTTCGGATATGGCAGAAGGAACCTTTGACAATGATTCTGAAAACGGTCTGCCCATGATTTATGTCGACCCACTGCTTATCACGCCGGATAACATCCAGTCTGATGTAATCGATATCGGTGTTACGACGCAGGAGGCTATCGACGAAGTCGCAAAGACGCTCAAGTAAAACCATACTGCACCGCCCTGCGGTGAGCACAATTACCGCAGGGCGGCGCGCAACATATTCCGGTGCCGATCAGCAGCAATGCCAACGCACCCAAAGGAGGTTCAACTATGGCGGATAAAAAAGGCAGTGTTGTCCTAAGCCGCACAACTGAAATCAAACCGCGCAAAAAGCTGCGCATTATGGAACTGCTAAACGGTCCGTTGCGCATGCTGCCGGTTATCTTCGCACTGATTGTTATTTGGATTATTTTCACCATTCTGAATCCCGCATTCCTTTCCGCCCGCAATCTGACAACACTTTCTGTCCAGATCGTCAATATGGGCGTTATGTCGATCGGTCTGTTTCTTGTTTTGCTGCATGGCGAACTCGACCTTTCCTGTGCAGCAGCCAGCGCGGTCAGCGCATCCGTTGGCGCGATGCTGTGCATTGTGATGGAGCTGCCCTTTATCGTTGGTTTCCTAGCCTGTATCCTGACAGGCATCCTCGTCGGTACTATCCAAGGCTGGATCGTCACAAAATTCGGCGCGCCGGCATTTATCATCACGCTTGGCTCGCAAATGGGCCTCGAAGGTTTACTGCTTGTGATCCTCCGCGAGCACAACCAGATTTCGCTTATGAACAGCACCATGGCGGTTTTCACCACCACCTACCTGCCCATGCCGCTGTCATACGCGCTGCTGGCAGTAGGCGTGGCCGCACTCTTTGTTCTGTCGTATCAATCCTATACGCAGGCAGTGAAGAACAATCTGCCCGTTAAGCTGCAGAACAAGGTCATCCTGCCAACCGTATCGGTTCTGGTGGGCGGCATCGTCGTACTGGAGATCATGCGCCGTTATAAAGGCCTGAATCTTTCCGTACTTCTTCTGCTCGTTCTGCTGGCTGCTTTCTCTTATATGCTGACCCAAACCCGCTTCGGTGTTCACCTGTATGCATTGGGCAGCAACCCCGAGGCTGTCCGCCGCGCAGGCATCAGCGTGAAAAACACCAAGTGGGCGGCTTTCATCCTTTCCGGCGCTGTATTTGCCTTTGCCGGTCTGATCGCCGCATCCCGTGTACAGTCCGTCTCCATCTCTTCAATCGATGACAGCATTATGATGAACTCGATCGCCGCTTGTGTACTCGGCGGTGCCAGCCTGACCGGCGGCAAGGGCAATATTTGGGGCGTACTGCTTGGTTCCCTCGTCATGGGCAGCCTGACCAACGGCATGTATCTGATCGGCGCGGAAACCTCCACCCGACTGATCATCCAAGGCGCAATTCTCGTGGCAGCCGTTGTTCTGGACGCATTCATCGTAAATGCTTCTACGACGAAACGATAATACATTGTAATCCTTATCTCTCTTTTCAACCTCTCTCCTCTTCTTCCAGAACGCCGCAGGATCATCCTGCGGCGTTCCCCCTTTCTCCTCCCCCTAATTGCCATAACAAAAAGGAGCGGTATTCCATTGCATGCCTGCATACTGGAATACCGCCTTTTATAATGTCAGAGTATACTATCCCTTGGACTCACACAGAATATCCACCTTATTTTCCCGACAAAATGCAATGCCAACCGGTTCACATGCCGGCTTCCCCATCAAGCCGATCCGGATTTCATGCTTCTTATGGCGGGCACGTTCAATCGAAAAGAGCAGCAGGGAACCCAATCCCGTCTGGTCAAAGGAGCAAAAAGGACTTTGTTCAAACCAGCCGTTTTTCATATAATAAGAAACCGCATCCACCGCGTCCCCTTCGGATATGCCATACATCTTCTGTGTCAGTGCCTCTGTATCAAAGACCAGAAAATCCGTAAAGCCAATATACTGCTGCACTTCACATGCGGCTTTAGGGGTCGCAATTTCTATCCCAAGGGAACAACATACACAGGACTCCGCCGCGATACCATCAACCAGTCCGCAAAGCAAGCCGATCTCATCCACATTGCCTCCACATGGCAACAGCATAGAGAACAATGTGCACCCGCCGCGTTCCGCGCCATGCATGATCGAGCGGATTTGCAGTTCAAACAAACGCAGATACTGCGCATCAAAATGATAGGCCTCGCAGCAGCACAGGCGGTGGCGCATGGTCAGCCGTTCTGCTTCCTGACGCAGCTCCTCCTCTGCACACTGGAACATCGCCGCAATGCAGGCGAACTCCTCGTCTGTTTGCGGCAGCAGGCAGTCAAACAGCATATCCGGCAGGCGCACCATGATAGTCCGTCCTGCGCACTGGCGAAACAGATCGGTCCATAGCTCGGTCTGGGTTTTCTCAAATTGTTTCTCCAACCCAACATCCTCCTCCGGCGAGAGCAGGATCTTCTGCAAGCTGGCTCGTGATACCCGGCTGTCCTTTAGCCGGTCGTCGCTGCGTAGCAATAGGCCGTTTTCATCCTCCATGGTAACACGTGGCTCACGCCAGTATTGATATCGCTGCATAGTTTCCTCCTGTTTTATCCGGAAAGAACAGCAGCATCACAGCTTATCCTGTGATGCTGCCGTCTTTTTTTACGGGCTTATACCCTTCTGCTTGACGTTACCTTATCCAGTACCACAGCGCCCAAAATAATCAGGCCCTTGAAGATCATCTGGACATTTGTCTGAACATTCATCAGAGAAAGCATATTGTTCAGAACACCGATCAGCAAAACGCCGATCACCGTCTTTGTCAGCTTGCCGGAACCGCCGTTCATGCTCGTGCCGCCGATAACGACCGCCGCAATCGCATCCAGTTCCCAGTTCGTTCCGATTGTCGGTGCGCCAGCTCCGAGTCGAGCTGCAGTAAGTACGCCGCCCAATGCTGCCAGCATCGCGTCGACTACATATACGCTGACCAGAACCTTGACGGTTTTGACGCCCGCCATACGCGCTACGTCAATATTGCCGCCCACTGCATAAACACCTTTGCCAAAAACCGTATGGTTCAGCACAAAGTTGAATATGATGACCAGTGCAATACAAATTAGCGCCAGATACGGAACACCGCTGCTATTCAAAATCAGATACGCTGCGTAGGCAAGAATCAGCAGATAAATAATGCTGATCCAGTGGAACGCCTTTTCCTTGGCTTGCTTCCACATGTTGTACACGCAATATATTGCGGCCAGCGCGATCAATGCCAAAGTAGGAGCCTGCGGCAGGCTTAAGCTGCCGATTGCCAGCGTAACAGGTTCGGTTACACCAATCGCTGCGCTGTCTGTCAGTACCAGCGCCGCACCTTTACATACGTTTGTGCCTGCCAACGTGACGATAAAGGGCGGGATTGCGACTTTGGCCGCGAAGAAGCCATAGCACAAACCGATTACCAGACCGAGCAGCATCATGATAATCAGGGCAGTGAAGAAATTCATGCCCTTTTGCAGCAGCATAGCATACAGTACGCTGACCAGCGCGCAAATACTGCCCACGGACAGATCAATACCGCCAGATATGATTACATAGGTCATGCCGATTGCCAGCAATCCAGGCACAGCCAACTGCCGGATAATGTTGATCAAGTTGCGCGGTGTCAAAAAGCTGTCATTGAGAATGATCGAGATGATACACAACAGGATCAGGCCAATGATTGACGTATATTTCTTCCAGTCAATCTTTTTCAATAGCGTCATAGTTTCAGCCCCCAATCGCGTTTTTGAGCAGCAGCTCTTCGGTAGCATCCTCTCGGTCAATGTCAGCTACAATTTTTCCGTTCTTGATCACTAAGATCCGATCACTGACGCCCATAACTTCCGGAATCTCAGAAGATACCAGAACAATACCCACTCCGTTTTCAGATAATTTGCGCAAAATGGAATAGATTTCTTTTTTTGCGCCGACATCAATGCCTCGTGTCGGCTCATCAAGCAGCAAAACATGCGGATTGTTTAACAGCCACTTAGCGAAAATCACCTTTTGCTGGTTGCCGCCCGACAGCTTTGCCACCGAGCTATTGACGTCCGCTACCTTAATATTGAGCCGTTCTACCATGTTCTGCCGTGCGGCCGCTCCGCTCTTGTCGCTGATTATGCCAAGGGCGTTGGCATAATTACGCAGAGAGGCCAGCAGGATATTATCGCTGACAGAATGGATTAGGCACAATCCCGTTTTGCGGCGATCCTCGGTCACGTACCCCAGCCCATTCCGGATCGCGCCGCTTGCTGTCCGACTGGTTACCTCTTTGCCGTTGATGAACAATTTCCCATCCGACAGGTAGTGCTCCCGATCAAAGATGGAGTTCAGCAGACGGGTGCGCCCTGCACCCATCAGCCCGTACAGACCTACTACCTCGCCGGCACACACACGGAATGAAATGCCATCTACGGTCTTGATTTGATCTGACTTTGCCGTTCCCGTCTTATAAACCGTCCAGTCCTTCACTTCCATCAATACCCGGTCGCTCTGCACCAAGTTTTTATCATGCGGCGGGAACTGTCCGCTCATCTCATGGCCAACCATCCACGTGATCAGCGTATCCTTGTCGATCGCCCCAACATCTGCTTCATTGACATATGCGCCGTCTTTCAGGATAATGACCCGGTCACAAATCTCAAAAATCTCTTCCAGCTTGTGCGATACATAAAGGATCGTCACGCCCTTGGCTTTGAGCTTGCGCATAATTGCAAAAAAGACCCGGATCTCTTTGGCTGTCAATGAACTGGTGGATTCGTCGAAAATGATGACCTCCGGATTGCGCGCGATTGCCTTGGTGATTTCCACCATCTGTTGCAAGCTGGTTGACAGATTCCGGACGATTTCTTTGGGATTGATCTGGATTTCCAGTTCCTCAAAGATTTCCAGCGTCCGTTTTGTCATGGTATCATAATCGACGTGACCATGCTTAACCGGAAAGTCGCCCAGAAAAACATTTTCCTCTACTGTCAGATCAGGGATCAGGTTCAGCTCCTGATGCACCAGAACAATCTTCTCTTTCTCCGCATCAAACGTATTGCGAAAATCCATCAATCGATCGTCCACATAGATTTTCCCTTCATAGCTTTTATGCGGATAAATGCCTGCCAGCACCTTTCCCAGCGTAGATTTGCCGGCGCCATTCTCACCGCATAGCGCGGTAATCGTGCCTTTTTCAAACTGCACCGACACATCCTTCAGCGCTACTACGCCCGGGAACTGCTTGGTGATATGCTCCATCCGAATAAAGTTCATTTACGCTATCCCCCCTTTCCTCGTGCTATGAATCATCTTACCCGCCTCACTTAAACAAGTCGGGATACTTTACCTTGCTGGGCTCAAGGTTATCATAGCCTACCATCGTCAAAGTCGCCCACTTGCACTTGTAGCCGTCTGCGTCGGTCTCATCAAAGGTCAGATCCGCGCCCGTTGCCAACTCGACCGCTGCATCCGTAATCATTTCTCCGTGCGCATACGACCCGCGGTCCACCACAAAAATGTTTTCTGCGCCTGCCAGAATCATCTCATTGGTTTCCTGATCATTGTCGCCGCCATAGAAGTAGATGTCCTGCTCAAGGCCAGCGTTCTGTGCAGCCTTATATGCGCCCAGCGCCATGCCGTCGTTTGCAGCAAAAACAACATTGATCTTGTCACCATATACCGAAATAGCGTCTTCCATGGACTTCATTGCCTTTTCGCGATCCCAGTCCTGAATCGTCTGCTCAAAGACCAGTTCGAGATTCGGATACTTCGCAACCGTTTCCTTCACGCCGCGCTTGATTTCCTCGGCAGCATAGTCGCCGTCAGAACCTGCCAGCATAACGCAGGTCGCGGGCTTGTCCTCGCCCCAGCGCTTGATGAAATCCTCTACCTGCATGCAGCCAATCTCATAGTTATTGCCCGTGATCCAAATATCCGGAGCAATGCCTTCCATCTTCTGCTCGATAAAGATCAGCTTGATACCGGCGTCACGCACTTCCTGCGCCTGCTGTACCATCGATACAGAATCACACGGTTCGATAGCGATTACGTCATAACCTTGGCTGATGAAATTTTCAATAATATTCTTTTGCTGGGCAATATTCAGATCACAAGCCTGCCAATCAATCTGCACGTTCCCATATTCCGCCGCCTTGTCCTCCGAACCCTGCTGCATGAATAGATAGGCAGATTCCTTAAAAGTGCGATTCGCTACGCCAACCTTAATCGTGTCCCCGCCGCCTGCTTCCGCGTTTTCGCCACCATTTCCGCAGCCGGTTCCTACCGAAAGAAACATTGTCAACGTAAGTAATACTCCAAACAGGCGTACAACGTTTCTCTTTTTCATAGCTTTCACTCACTTTCTCTTTTTGTTTGTTTGAAACGATCTGTCTACATAGGTCTATGTGAACCTAAAAGAATGGGATATTTCTCCTCCTTTCCGACGGCGCATTTGCTTTTTACATCTGTCGGACTGCATCCGTCTTGCTCTATGCCCTGCTTATAAAACTATTAACGCATTTTTCACTTAAAATGTCAATACTTATTTTAATTATTTATTTAATATATTTTTCATGTTTCTTACAAATGCCAGATATGGGCTCGCTTTACTTATATGCGCTATGACCAAAAGTTTTAGAAGCCACCGCGTGGCGCACATGCTATATATGATTGCTTGTTTCCGCTGAAAAAGAAGTCTGCCCATTATTCCTTTCAAGCAAAAAACAGGCTGGGAAATCAAATTCCCAGCCTGTTTTTGTCCCCCGTTGATTGCCTACTCTCTTATCGTACATGAAAATGTGATGTTTTATACGATTGCATCAGGGCATAGGATGCGCCCACCAGTACCGCCGCGCCCAGCAAGCCAAGCGCCAGCGCCGGCACTGTAATCTGTCCCATATCCGATCCCCCAGCCAGCAGCAACGACGATAATCCGCCAGCCATACCCAGTATCATACCCAATGTGCGTTTCATCCTAAACCCTCCGTCCTTTTTATAATCCGCCAAACCACTGGCCGGATCCTATCCCTTTTATTGCTTTACCATGAATCGCTGATAGTTCTCGTCTGACAAGCGACGATTCCATTCCTGATTTTAATAATAGATTCTTGGCAGAATGAAGCTCTGCTCCCCATGGCTCTTATCCGTCAAGGTCCCGGCTGCGAAGGTGATCACCACGTCGCCGCTCTCGTTTACTTCAAACGGCAGGTTCTCGTCAATGGTTACATAATCCGTGACGGGGCGCTGCTCCACCACCGGATAATATTCTACCTCCGGCGTCTTGTTCATCCGGTTTTCCATATTCATCGTGATCGTTTCTACAATGTAGTCAATGTAGTCCTGACCCAGCAGATCCTCCAGCGTGAGCTTTTCCACTTCCTTGGGCAGCTCTGCTGATTGTTCCTGCTCCGTTTGCGTCTCCTCCGGCAAGGTCATTTTCGTCGTTCCTTCGACTGCCGCGCCCGCGCTGCATCCCACCAATGCAAACGCGCACACACAAGCCACCAGTTCCAGCAGGAATTTCTTTGTCTTTTTCATGATCCAGACCTCCTTTGCAATGTATCGGTTTTGGTTTCCCTTTGTGTGAGTTTATGATACAAATCCAGCAGCGCCAAATCGAACGAATTGTTCTCCAAAAGATCTGCGGCCTGCATACCGTCCGCCGCCCATGTGCATTGATATCCTGCGTCCGTCAAAACCGTCCGGACTAGGTTCGCAATAGCCTGTTCATCTTCCACAATCAGTATCCGGCTCATCCCCATCACCTCTTGTCTATTAGTATCACACAATTCCATCATTTTTGCATCCTGTTATTTGCGGTTCTTTTCCTATAAGAAAACAGGGGCGGTATAAAGCCGCCCCTGTTTTCTGCCCGCAAGCCAAAGCCCCCGGCCATGCCGAGGGCTTTTCGCACCCATATATCAGCTTATCCTTATTCCAGCACCTCTCCGTCTCCTGTGTCTTCCGCTGCGCGGATTTCCTGCACGAACCGCTCGATCAGATGCTCGCGGTTTTCCGCGCACCACTGCGTATCATAGCGGATGGTGGATACACGGTCGAGCTCTGTCAGGCCTTCCGCCGTTTTGGCGCTGGGATTGACCGGAAGACGTTCCCCTTTTGCGTCAATATAACATTCCTGCCCACGGGGGCTGAGCACCCAGTCCAAAAAGGTGCGGGCATTTTGCGCCTCCCTTGGGTCAGCATTGCGGATGAGCGCCATAGCGCCAATCTCATAGCTTGTGCCATCGCTCGGGAAAACGATTTTGATGGGCAAGCCTTCGTGCGCCTGCCGCAGCGCGTCATGCGCGAATGTGATGCACAGCGCCGCATCCCCCAGACCTACCGCCGAAGGGGAAAATGGCCCGCCCTTGGTATAATAGGCGATGTTTTCATCCAGCTTTTTCAGATACGCAAATGCTGCGTCCTCCCCGCGCATCTGTGCCAGACCCGCAATGATCGTATAGGAGGTGCCGGACAGCGAAGGATGCGCCATCACGATCCGCCCGCGGAACACCGGATCGAGCAGATCGTTCCATGTTTGTGGAAGCGGCAGCTTTTCCCGCGCGAAGGTTTCCTCATTATAGGCAAAGCAGATTGCCCCCACATAGCACGGCGACCACATATGCGCCGCATCCTGATAGATGTCCGCGATCTGCTCCAGCCCTTCCGGCTCATATGGTTCGAGCAGCCCCTGCCCCGCAATGGCGATGTAGTTCTCGCTCGAGCCGCCGAACATCACCGACGCCTGCGGCGCGTCCCGCTCCTGCCACACGCGGTCCAGCATATCCGGCGTGGAAAGGTGTTCCCATTCCACGCGGATACCCGTGTCCCTTTCAAAAGCGTCAAAGTACACCGAAACCTCGGGTTCGGTCAGCGGCGAGTAGATGGTCAGGATGGGATACTCCGGCTGCGCGGCGGCTTCCACCGTAAAATCCGGCTGCAGCTCCACTTCCGCTTCCCCGCTTTGGGACGTGCACCCGGCAGCCAGCAGTAGTCCCGCTGCGCAGGCGCACAGGATGCGTTTTTTCATGCGCCGCCCTCCTGCATGCGGTATTCCCGCGGCGTCAGTCCGGTATTCTTCTTGAAAATGTAGCTAAAATACTGCGGCTCATTATATCCGATATCGAACGCGATCTCGGATAGCTTCCGGTCGGTCTCGCGCAGCGCCTTTTTGGCCGCCTCGATCCGCGTTTTGGTCAGGTATTCGATAAAGGTCTCGCCGGTCTCCTGCGAAAAAATCGTGCTGAAATAATTGGGGGAAAACCCGATGGCGGACGCCACCACATGCAGCGAAATGTTCGGGTCGGCATAGTTTTCGCGGATGAACACACGCGCCCGCTCAATTTCCGCACCATAACGGATGGGGGCGCTCATGCCGCGGCAGCACACGACCCGCTCGAGTATCTCGGTGCAAAAAGCACGCGCGCTGTCCAGATCACCGGCCGTATGCAGCAGCTTGGAGATATCCGAAACATCCTCAAAACATTCCTGCGGCTCCATCTGTAACTCACGTACAAAACGGGATGCCACCATCAGTAGGTCAACCAGCAGGTAATACCGGTACAATACGCTCTGCACGTCCTCTTCGCCTACCGTAGACAGATACGCATTGACCATGTCCGGGATATCCTTTTCCTGTATATGACGGATTTTGTCCGCCAGCGGCGCGTCCGCACCCAGTTCAATCCGCGACGGCGATGCCGCCGCCGACATTTCCTCAAACCCGGTAATCCGGCTCTGCTTTTGTCCCGAACCGACGACCTGTGCCGCCTGCCGCGCCTGCTGCAGCGCATCCGGCAGCGCGCCGATTCGGTCGCACACGCGGCTCAGTCCGATCACCGAAACCGTATCCAGCAGCCGTTCCAGCTCGTGCTGCAAAGCGCGCGCCGCCTCATAGGCGGTTTCCTGCACCTCGTCCGGCGTATTGCCGGTCAGCAGCAAAATACCGCAGTCGCAACCCTTGAGGAAGGCCTGCACGGTATCCCGCGCGTCGAACAGTTGGGAGAACAGGCGGCGCAGCCGCTCCGTCCCCTCGCCGCGGAAGCACGCCTGCGGCAGCGAAACATAACCCACCTGATACTGCTTTGCCAGCAGATTGATGCCGAACCGGCTGCTCTGGTCGTGGATATCGGCCGAGGGCAGCGCGCCGCTGACCACCCGCGCCAGAAAATTCTCACGCAGCAGCATGTGCTCGTCATCCGTGCGCTGTCTGGCCAGCAGCTGCACCTTGTCCGCCTCGATGCGGGCGATGGTGTCCTCGAGCGCCTTCCTTAGGTTGACCGGGTCAATCGGTTTGAGCAGATACGCATCTACGCCGATAGAAACCGAGCGCTGCGCATACTCAAACTCGTCATGCCCGCTCAGGACAATGATATGCACCCACGGCATAGCGCGGCGCACGAGCGTCGCCAGCGCAAGGCCGTCCATAAAGGGCATACGCACGTCTGTGACCAAAATATCCGGCCGCAGCTCCTGAATGAGCGGCAGGGCCATTTCCCCATCCGGCGCTTCCCCGCAGAAGCAGACCGGCAAATCGACGCGGTCGATCGTGCGCCGGATGCCGTCCCGGATGATATCTTCGTCATCTGCCAGAAATATACGATACATTTTCCTGCTCCTTACACGGGATGGTGAACGAAACCGTTGTCCCCTCCCGATAAACACTTGTGATCTGCAGCCCCGTGCCGTAGTACAGCCGGATACGCTGCGAGACATTGAACAGCCCAAAGCCGCCGGACTGCATCGCGGGACGGACGCCGGCCTCCAAATCGGCCTGCAGCGCGCGCAGCTTTTCCGGCTCGATCCCGATGCCGTTGTCCGAAACCGAGAACGTCATCTGATCCTCACCCGTGCGCTGGACGGAAACCACGATGCAGCCGCGCCCACGCTTTGCACGCACGCCATGATAGATCGCATTCTCCACCAGCGGCTGCAGCAGCAGCTTGAGCACCTGCATGTTCCCCAGACTTTCGTCCGCCTCGATGCGGTACTCCATCGTGCTGCCATACCGCGTGGCCTGAATCGCAAGATAGCTCTTCACATGCTCGATCTCGCGCGAGACCGGGATAAAATCCTGTCCACTGCTGAGCGAAATGCGCAAAAAGCTCGTCAGCGCCATCGTGATATCCATGACTTCCTGATTGCGCTCCGCCTCCGCCAGCCAGACGATCGTATCCAGCGTATTATAGAGGAAATGCGGTGTGATCTGCGCCTGCAGCGTCCGCATTTCCGCCTTCTGCAGGTTTTTTTCTGCGACAAGCTGCTCCGCGACCGAATGTTCCAGCCGGCTTGCCATGTGGTTCAGATGCCGTGCCAGACCGCGGAATTCCTCCACCTGCGGCAGCGCGGTGCGCGCATCCCAATCGCCCGCCGCGATCGCGGACGCCATTTTGTCCAGCGCGTCCACCGGCTCGTCGATCGCCTTCTGCACATGCAGATAGCTTTGTCTGGCGTACCAACCCGTCATGGCCAGTAAGGCAAACGAAATGATCACCATGGCAAACGTCGTCGCCTGAATCTGCCGGTTGAGATCACCGATGCGCACGATTTCCTCGCCGATATAGTTTTGCAGCATTTCGTCGATCAGGCGCGCCACGCTGCCGATTTCCTCCATCACGCTTTCGCGATAGGCGACCGCCCGGTTCTCCGCGATATGCTTGCCGAGGATATCAAAATAGTTTTTCATGGTCTCGGTCGCGCGGGCGGCTGCCTGCAAATACTGGCTGCTCTGCGCATTGCTGCTGGCCTCGAGCACTTGGATACCGTTCACGATCCGCGACATATACGCATACTGCTGCCCGTCCTCGAATGCCAGATTGCCCGAAACGATTTGCCACACTTCCTCCGTGATCTGATCCCCGGCAGTTTCGCGCAAGGTGTTGGCGGTTTCGATATTCTGGATACAGCTGCTGTACCGAAAGGACAGGCCGACGATCGTGACGAGCAGCATCAGCACCGGCACAAGCAGCGCGCAAATAATCGTGCGATAGGAACGCTTGAGCGTCAAACGAATGCTGGAAGGGGGCATTTCACTGACCTCCCTGCTCTAAAATCTGTACCGGGCATAGCCGTTCCCCGGGATGCGCGCCGGACAGGCGCTCCTGCACCTCAGCGACCGCTTGCTCGCCCAACAAGACCGGGTCGAGATAGGCCAGCCAACTGATTTTTCCGTCGCGCTGCATTTGCAGCACCTGTTCGCTGCCGCCAAAGGCATAGATCTGTACCCCATCCCCGGGAGTTTCCCCTGTCGCCTCGAGCGCCTCTACCGCGCCGATCGTGATCCCGTCGCTGTGCGCGAGGATCAAATCCATCTCATAGCGGTTGCTTGCCAGCCATTCGATCACTTCTTTGGCACGCGAACGCATAAAGTCCGTGCTGACGCTATAATTAATGCGCAGCGGGGACTTCATCTGACGCAGGCAGCTGCCGAACCCGCCTGTGATCTCCCGCGTGAAGGAAGCGTCCACCGTGCCGCACAGTTCTACCACATTACCGTCGTGCTCGCCCGGCGATGCAAGATACGCCAGCGCTGCGTCGCGTCCCGCTGCGTTATAATCATAGCCAACATAGCTGACCAAATCCTCCTGCGGTGTAGAGGCGCGCTTGTTGACTGTGATGATTGGAATGCCCGCATCATGCGCCTCTTGAAAAACATAATCCCACCCTGTTTCCGCAATCGGGGAAAGCACAATTGCATCCACCTGATAGATGATCAGCGCGCGCACCTGCTCGGCCTGCGCATCCGTGCTGCGCGCCGCGTGGAGCGTAATTACATCAAATCCCTGTGCGGCGGCGGAATCCAGAATGCTTTCCAGCATCATGGCATGCCACTCGTCTTCGCTTTCGGTTGCCACGACACCCAGGACATACTGGTCTGCCGCTGCCGTATCCGACTGCGCATACAGCTGCAGCGCAACCAAAATCAGCCCGGTTGCCAGCAGCAGGACAGCGCAACCGATCAGTCGGGAAAAAGATTTCATCTCAGCCTCCAGCAAGGATATTTCTGCTTTCATTGTACAACAACGTCCTATCGGAAACAAGCCGCCGGATAAACAAACAGCGCTGCCGTTAACCAACCGGCAGCGCTGTTCGCTTCCCGCATGCGCGATGCAGAGGCATGCGGCACGGATTGTTTACTTGTTCTGGTAGCGCATCATAATGGTTGCAACCTCTGCACGGGTCGCCGTCCCTGCCGGGTCGATTGCGCCGCCGTCAGAACCGCTGATCAGGCCTTCGCCGATGCACCATGCGACCGCGTCGCGTGCCCAATCGGACACAACAGACGCGTCCGGATAGCCGTCCAGCTTATCCTCGGAAACCTCGCCGCTGGAACCCTGCGTCTTGGCATAGCGGTACAGGATCGCTGCCATTTCCTCACGGGTGACTGCAAGATCAGGTGCAAACAGGTTTTCGCTGACGCCGTCCACGATCGCGTTTTCTGCCGCCCAGCCGATGGCCTTGGCGTCATAGCGGTTCGCCGGAACGTCCGCAAAGGTGCTCGCCGCGCCTGCCGGCTCCTTCGCCTGACGGTGCAGCACCGTTACCAGCATACCGCGGGTCATCTCCGCATCCGGAGAGAACTGCGTCTCGCTCGTGCCGTTGAACAGGTTGTTTTCCACTACGTAGTCCACCGCGTCAGCCGCCCAGTGCGTCCGGGTATCGGTAAACTTCTGGGACGGACGGACATCCTCGCCGGAGGCCTCAACCGTCATGCTCATATCAGCCTTGGCGGAATAGTCGTCAAAGTCGTTCTCGTAGCCGTTGTAGAAATCCATATTTTCGTGACCGGCCGCGCCCGAGAACGTGCCGCGGTTCCAGTCCGCGATGGTCGACCACTTCGCGCTCTGCTCTGCGCCCTTGAGCGTGTATTCCATCACCTTGGGCAGATCGGTGCGGTCAGTGCCTACCGCGCTGTCAAACGTGGTGGTCAGGCGGACGAACTTCGCCTCGCCCAGCTCGCTCAGATCGAGCGTATTGACGCCATTTGCCAGCGTGTACTGCTTGGAGGAGGAAACGTTCTTGCCGTCCTGAGACAGTTCGACGTTGACCGACAGGCCAGCCTTGCCTTCTACCAGCGCATCATACTGCAGCTCCTGCAGCGCACCGACAGAGACCCACTCGGTCTGATGCGTGCCGGTGGTCACGATGTTCTTGGGGTTGAAGTCCAGCCAGACTACCATCTTATCCGCCTTGGGGCCTGCCGCGGTCGGATTCGCGTAAATCGCCTTGTTGTCCGCGTCGGACAGCTTGGTGGTGTAGAAACGCACCTGACCAACCTCACCCTGCAGCATGCAGTGGTACTTGCCGCGGTTGCGATCGGGCAGCAGATGGCGGGTATAGGTACCGCCGACATACATCGAGCAGCTGGGCCAGTTCTTGATCGGGGAGTCGAACGCCGGTGCAGCGATCGTGCCGCTGACCTCGGTGTTCTGATAGCTTGCGCCGCCGGTTGCGCGGTCGAACGAACCGGTGTACTGCACCCATTCGTTCAGCTGCGCGCCGTATTCTGCGCCGCTTGCGTTCTTGCCGTCGCTGTCGTTCCAGAAATATTCGCCGTTGTCGTTATCAAAGCCTACGCCGTAGGTCAGCTTACCGGTCGAGCGGACTGCCATACGGAACAGGTAGTTCGTGCCGTAGTTGATGGTCGAGCCCTTCATCATCAGCGGGTTGTGATCCCAGTCGGTCGAATCGCCTTTGGCAAGGCGGCCAATATTCGCCCAGACCATGCCGGTGACGCCGTCGTCCACCACATAGTTCTGCCGGTCGGGGATCTCGACGTAGTCGTATACGCCGTCCAGCTTGAGGCCGTATTCATTGTTTTCGCCATAGGTGATCAGGGTCGGCTTGCCGCGGATGATACCGTCGTTGCCCTTACCCGACTTATCCTTGACGATCGGGGTGCCCTGGATCGTGCCTGCAATCGTGACCTTCTTCGGGTCGGAATTGCCGATGGCAACCTCGTGATCGCCATACGTATCAAACTGATATACAAATTCAACCGTCTTGGTCTCGCCAGCCGCCAGCGCAACCTGCTGCTCGGCAAGGCTGCTGCCGTCCATCACAAAGGCGACCGGCAGGTTGCCTGCGTCGTTGCCGATATTGGTAACGTCCGCCTTGACATACAGCACATCCGAGTTGATATCGCTCGTTTCGCCGTCGCCCAGCTTAACGCGCAGGTTGGATGCGGAGTAAGTCGCCGGACGGTAAGTAACGTCCACGACTTTCGTGTAGTCGCCCAGCTTGAGTGTGTGCTTGCCCAGATCGGTCAGCGTCAGCTCTGCGGAAACCGTCTTGCTCTCGCCCGGCTGCAGCGCTACGACGCGCTCCTTGCCGTATTTGCCGAAATGGTACAGATAGCGGGTCGTGCCGTTGTCGTTCACCGGCAGGCTAATGACAGCCAGACCCTTGCCGGTATTGGTTGCGGTTGCCGTTACGGTGACCGCGCCGCTGGACTGCACGCTGTCCGGAGAGATCGTGATGTCGCTCAGCTGCACATCTGCGCCGTTCTGCGCCAGCGCCACAGTTTCGATCTCCTTCTCACCGCCACCGGACAGACCGAGGTTCGTGTAGGTCAGCACGCCGTCCTTGATATGTACGTCGAGCATGTCGCCCTTGCCATTTGCCAGCAGTTCGGGCAGGTTTTCATCCAGACGCTCGTCATCCGAACCGGTCGAAACCTTGCCGTCGCCCACGCGGGCGTCGCCCTGCGTAACGTACAGCGTACCTGTGCCAACCGCCGGGTCTGCCGAAGCAATGCGGCTGTATGCGTGGGTATGGCCTGCAAACATGACATTGACATTGTACTTTTCCGCGATCGGCGGGATGTACTTGCGGGTATACGAATCCTCATAGGGATGGTGCATGGTCAGCACGCGGAAATCCGCGCTTTGCGCCTCGTCCGACTGCAGATCGTTTTGCAGCCATTCGAGCGACTTTTCCACGTTCGCATGCGTCTCCGCGCTTGCGCTGCCGCCTGCCGAATCCGTGTTCAACTCGAACAGCGACCACGGGTTGGAGTTCATCATCGTGAAGTGCGCATTGCCGTAGTTAAAGGAGATATTGGTGCCATCGGTATTGGAATGGTATTCCTGCTTCTGCACCTCGGTCACATACGCGTCAAAATATTCGCCGTAGTCATGATTACCGCAGTTATAGATGACCGGAACGTTTTTGATAAATTCTGTGCCGTTTTTGAACCAGAAATTGAACTGATCTTTCTGGGTGCCCGTACCTTCCACCATATCGCCGGTGTGCAGGATAAAATCCGGGCGGTTGGCCATGATGTAATCACTGACCTCCTGCGCGGTTTCAAACTTATGGGTATCTGAAACCACCATAAAGTGGATATCGTCCGGGTTTTCACTCAACGTTTTGAACGTACCGTTTTCCACCGAACCGTCCTTCAGTTCAATGCGATACTGGTAAAGCGTATCCGGGGTCAGGTTTTCCAGCTTCGCCCGGTAGATGTGCATTTTCTCGCCTTCAAAAGCCGGGCCATCCTGTGAATCGATGCTCAGCTCCTGCATATTGTCTGTCGAAGTGCCGTAATAAATTTTGGCCGCATCGCCGGTTTTGCCTTCAAAGGCAACCACCATGCTGTTGGCCTTGGGCGCCAACAGATAAGGGCCATTTTCAAATCCAGCATTGGTTGCAGGCTCATCTGCCGCCAACGCCCCCACCCCCGCCGACATTGCCATCAATACGGCCAATGCCGCTGCGGTCAGCCGCTTATGCAAGCTGAAAAACTTCTTGCGTGCGCTCACTTTCATCCTTCCTTTCTGTACTCTCTGCGGTATTATAAGAATACGCATTCTGGCCTTTGTTTACAATGCAATAACTTATGAAAAAATCTTGCACAGCGGAAGGATGTCCGGAAAGACTTATACTTTCTTCCGGAAAAAAATATAAGTTTTTCAGTTTTCTAGATCAGGTAGAATAAGGGATCTGTTGACGAAGTCCTCATTTTGCAATCCTTATGGCATAATAGGAAACAAAGGAGGGATGATACATGATAGGACGACAGAGCGGACAAATGAGCATGATGATCATGGATTTATCCAAACTGATTCCAAGCAATCCTTTGCTGCAAAGAATTTCACGAGTCATTTCATTCGATTTTATTTACGATATTTTACAGCCATATTATCCCTCAAATGATCGCCCATCCATTGACCCCGTGAGTATGTTAAAAATGTTGCTGGTTGGCTACTTGTATGGGATTAAATCAGAACGTCGCTTGGTTCAGGAAATCTAATTAAATATTGCGTATCGGTGGTTCTGTGGTTTTGAGCTTGCAGATAAAATTCCGGATCACTCTACGTTCAGTAAAACGCGACTGCGCAAGTGGAATGAAAGCCAGTTGTTTCAACAGGCGTTTTGGGAAATCGTCCGACGCTGTGTACAGAGTGGCTTGGTTGACGGAAAGGAATTGGCAGCTGACGGAACATATCTGCCAGCGAATGTTTCCAAAGATAGCTGGATTGAAACCGAAGTGGAAACGGAGTTGAGCATGCAGAGTTATCTGGATTGCTTAGACGAAGAGCTCTCAAAACAGCCCGGCTTTAAAAAGCCACAGACTAAAATGATTAAAAAGCGTCGCACTACCAGCAAAACCGATCCAGACAGCAGATGCATAAATCACGGAACAAAGAGCGGCATTGGCTATTTGATGGAAACAACTGTAGACTGCAAGTATGGGATCATAACTGGTGTAGATGTAAACCCAGCCAACGAAAAAGAGAGCTTACTGGTTTTACAACACTTAGAGCAACAGATAAAAAGGGGATTCCAATGCAAAGCATTTCATTGGATCGTGGCTACGATACCGGTGCTGTTCATCGCAGTCTGGAGCTACTGGGCATTACAGGATACATTCCAGCTATTCGCTTTTCCAACTCTCTGGAAAAGTATGACTTTTTCTATCTACCCCAAGAAGATGCGTTTTGTTGCCCCGAAGGCGCTAGACTTGTTTACCAAAGCTTGAATTGCAGCCAAACAATCGGCAAATACTTACGATGCTATCAAGTTCAAGGGGAGCCTTGCAAACACTGCAAGCAACAATCAGTCTGTTTTAAGCAGACCGGAATCAGACGTAGAATTCTTGGAAGTAGTTGTTATCCAGCTTTTCACAGAGGGCACGAACGTATTGGAAGCGATGCCTACTGGCATATGATGCGCTTGCGTAAAATATGGGCAGAAGGATCGTTCTCCGTATTGAAACGAGAACATTGTCTTTCTAAGCTCAGAAAGCGGGGCATTCCAGCCGTGACAGAGGAATGCCTCTTATCTGCCATGGCATTAAACCTAAAAAGAATGGTTAATGCCATCCTTTTACCGCTAAAAACACTAAAAATCCGGGCCGCGAACACCAATTTTCGGTCCGGATTTGTTTTTTGTCAACAGATCCAATAAGTTTTGCAAAAAGAAAAAAAGAAACATGATTTGTAGTTCTCTAACAGAATGAAGTCGCGACACACCATTCTGAAAGGAGACGACAAACCATGTCTCGTTTAGTTTTTGCAAAACTTATTACACCTTATCTGGGTCTATGCCCAGCCGCTATGGATGCTCTTTGGGGCAATTTTTACTTGAGGAAAGCTAGTAAAATGTCCATTTTCTAAACATTTTCCATAGTATCTAACAAACAAAAGAGCCAGTTCAGAGGAAAGTCGATGTTTCATCAGGGTTGAGCTTTTACATACGCACCAGCTCCAATGCACTCCACACCTTTCCGACTCGTCTGATACCACCCAATTATCTCATCAATATACTGTGCAAACGTATAAGCTGGTTCCCAACCAAAGGGGGTCGTAATCTTAGTATTATCGATCGCATCGCCACGGTCACGCCCCGTCTCATCCTATATATAAGTAAGTATATCCTCACTTTTGCCGAATGACTGCAAAACCAGCGTGATATTATCGAACTAAGTAGCAAGTATAACACTCTTGAACCTCAGGCCTTTAAATATTAACCTTTTTGTCTTAATGCATGGCTTTCCCAAGAATCCCGCCGAGAATGTCATGAATTTTTTTTGAAAGAAGCAAATTGGAGCCGTAATCATGCGATTCGACAAAAGTTTGAAAATATATAAGTGCTTGTTCCAAATTATTATGCTCATCATATTTCCATGCACTTTCCTGAAGCAACTCGCACACTCTATCCTCCGAATTATATAAATAACAGCGAACTGTCGCAGTCGGATCCATCACATCAAAGCATATGCTTCCCTTTTCACCGTAAATATAAATGCATCGTTTTTTTTGTGGGCAAAGCAAACTACACTCCAATTTTACTTGCATTCCATGCGCGTCTTCAAGCAATACACTTTCTATATGCCCATGCACTTTTTCGTGACCCATGCGCTGAATTTTCTCAATCTGTAAATCAGGGAACCACGAACAGATTACTGAGATAAGATGAATCCCAATATTCTCCCATATGCTGTCCCCCTGATAAAACTTACCAAATTGCAATAACTGCCCTTCAACCAAATAGATGTTACCTAGTAAATGCAGTTTCTCCTTTATTAACTGAATAGATGGAGAAACCGTATAGATATAATCTGTGAAAAGCACCTTTTGCTTGTTCTGTGCAAGTTCCACTAATTCCTGATGATTTTGGTCGTATTTCACCAAAGGTTTCTCGCAAAAAACATGCTTGTTACTTTGCAAGGCCATCTTGCAAATATCATAGTGCTGCGAGGATGGTAGACAGATAAAAACTGCCTCAATATCAGAAGCATGCATAATGCCGTTTAGATCATCTGTAAAGATATCTCCTTTGTGCTTCTGCATGCTACGCACATAAATTTTTTTCAAATTCATTGTTGGACTTTTGCGGATATATTTTTCAATGATTTGTCCCCAATATCCATACCCAAGCAACGCTACATTCATTGTTTTCCCTTTCTGTATTAAAGTTTTTCTACGTTTTCTACAAGATAGCTTTGTTTTTTAAACGAAAGCATAAGGATCAACGACAGGAACTTTATCATCACTGCAATTAACGCAAACATTCCGGTCATGCCACCTGTTAACACCAGCATGGTAGTCGTCCAACCTGAAACCGGATTCCCCATAAGATAGACTGCAAATGTGTAGATTAAAATGGCAAGCGTGCCCAACAGCATGATTCCTGTTAATCCCACACTGAATTTGTATCCAAAATCAGTGTATAACGCCAGACTATCCACTGCAAGTTCAAATTTATCGAATTTCCGTCTTTTGATTTTTCCCTTGAACTCAATCTCTGCCATTTTAAGGCCGCTTGCAGCGTAAGTTGCTTTTCTATACGGAAGGTTGTTACTGATTGCATGCGCGCGGTTAATTGCTCTTCTGGAAACCAATCTGAACGCATCGGAACGCAGTTTATATTCCGCATTGCTATGTCTATTAAAAATATGATAGAAAAGCTTGCTTGTAAATTTTTCTTCCGAAGGACATACGGTAACGATATCATTGCCTTTCATTGCAAGCTCATACGCATTCCAGATTTCCTCTTTTGCATAAGGCATATCGGTTGTATCAAACTCATATACATAATCACCGATAGACACATCCAGTCCCGCGTTCATACATTGCTCATGCGGCTGTTTAAGTGACATATGCACAAGCGTCAACGGCATGTTGATCTCACTTGCGAAATCACGAAGTTTTTTATCATTATGATTGGCCTCATCTGCTGTAACTGCAATCAATTCATACTTCAAAAAATGCTCTGCAAGCACTTGATTAAGCGTACGAAAAAAACGCATATCTCCTTCATTAGCGCGATCGACATATACAACCGCAGATATATAGTTCTGCTCTTTATTTTTAACCGCAGACATCATAATTCAAGCACCTCATCTAAATCATATACGGTATTAATCTTTCCTGACAAAACACTCACAAAAGTGGGTTCATCAAAAAACTTTCGAATCACTGTTGGACGAGAGTCATCGATTTCGCTCGCCTTTAAGATAGGTTTCATACTAAAAAGGCTCTCTACATATTCAAATTTCAAATCCGGATGGAGATATTTCTTTGCCAACTGACTCATATTAGGCCATGCGCTTTCCGGTTTTGCAACACATTCATTACAATTGAACAAGCATCCTGGTTTACATACCCCGCCACTCTGCTCTTGGCACGGAAATGTTGCTACTGTATCATACGATGTTTGATGTGGTGTAAATGCAACACTGGTCAGGCTGTGATAGCCAGTTTTGCCAAATGGCATGATAGAGAAAAACGGTCCGTCCATCACCGTAATACCCGTATCCTTAAAATTATCAGATACATTGCATAGAATAATTTCACAAAGCTCGTACTTGATCTTAAATGGCTCTACTCCAACCATCTGATGAATTTCATTCACACCCGCATAAGTAGCATTGAGGATATACGGTGTTTCTGCATTGACATCTCCTGCTTTGATCGTCCATGTCGCCGCATTTCTTACAATTTTCTCCACGCGATGATTATACAAAATTTCAATATTGCTGTGTTTAGAAATTTGCTCCAAAAACCATCTTTTCAGGATCTGCGCATCATACGTATATTCAGTTGTCAAATAAGCACCATCGCACATTCCCGGATTAAAATATTTTGTCGGTGCAACATCATCACAACGGATATCTGCATCTTTACAAAATTTGCGAAATGCATCTGCATTGGTCCAGCTGAAATTCGCACTGGTTGCATACACTTGATCAAATTCTGTCAGAATACAAAATCCATAATCTTCGCAAAACCGCTCGAAATAGTGCGCGCTCTTAATGGCCGTAGAGTAACTGCGCGGATAGTGATATCCCATATGCACACGCGCTTGGTTAATATAAGTTGCTCTTGAAAATGGCGCACTGTCACATTCCAGCACAAGAACTTTCTGACCAGCTTGTCCGCATTTCAGCGCGCTATAAAGCCCATATAGCCCCGCCCCTATAATCACCTTATCGTAATTCATATTACTTCCTCTTTTTCAGACGTTTTTTCAATGCAATAATTTGTCGTAAGTACTCCTTAATAAGTGCACCCGTTTTCACAGTCGTGTTTTTCGCATCATCTTCCCATCTTACCGGTAATTCCTCTATATTAAAGGAATATTTTTCAGCTAAAATCAAAAGCTCAATCAAATAAAACCATCCATTTTGCGGCTCTGCATACGTCATTAGCTTCTCAATAGAATCTTTTCTAAAAAACTTAAAGCCACAAATTGCATCCGATGCCTTCATGTGAAACGCTAGTTTTAAAATCGTAACAAGTCCAATCGAGGTAATATTTCGGTAAAACTTTCTTCCACTTGTATCCGATTTTTTATTCCAGCGTGATGCATTCACCATATCGATTTCCGGTTTTTTTTGAAAAATCTCCATCATCTCAGGAATATGCTTGATATCTGTTGCTAGGTCTATATCCATATACCCTATAATATCACTGGTATTCTGTGCAACGCCGGCGCGAAATGCTGCACCTACGCCTTTTTCGGAAATTCTGATATAATGCACAATTCCCTCATACTGAGCACAAAGCTGCTCCGCTATCTGCTGTGTTTGATCCGAAGATGCATTATCTACGATTGTCAAATTATAATCGAAATTGGCTTTTTCTGCTAAATACTTTTGCGTTAGCTCTACTCCCCGCCGTAATCTTTTTTCCTCATTATATACGGGTAATAAAATGTTTAATGTCATAATATCGCATATAGTAAAACCATCTTTACAGGGATAGTTCTACATTTTCCCCTTTCCTTAAAAAATAGTTATATAACATGCGCAATTCTACCTGCAACAAAAACTTAGTCTGACATCTTGGCTCCGCCGAAATAATTCACATACGATTCGGTATCATTCCGCCTGTGATCGCATTGGTTTTTACAAATCGATTTGCTGCATTCCGACAGCAAGTAGTATCAACTAACAATAGTGGTAAGCTAAACGGCGATCTGTAAATACTCCATATTGCTGTTTATTGCCTCGCAATTAAACTAGCGGCAGGCTATCATAAACGTGCAGAGCTACTATTCAGAAAACTGATCACTACATGGATGCGAGAACAGATCATTTTGTCTCCCAATAACACTGTTAGGTAGCCCATACCAGTCCATATTCGAGAGAAAAATCGCAATCGGTATGAATCTTCTCCATGCACCTCTCCACCTTCTTGGTGGTCTCCTATTTCATATTTAGCCTTTTTCTATCACCCTTTGTACTTTTCTGGGCGTTAATCGCTATAGCGACTTTACCTTGGAATCAAGTGTTATGCCAAATATATCGCAGTAGATAGTGACCCAGGCACCGCTGGTTTTATCCAAAGAACTACATCTCCCATAGTATACACACCATACTAAGGCATTTGTATCTTCCACTTACTAACTTGTCTCGTCCAAACCACGGCTATGTAGCCACTGGAGGAAGCTAACCCTGACCTGCTCGCTCCCCTTTCATATCACCTGCAGAGCCAAAAATATCATATTATCCATCCGCATTTATTGCAATAGCAACAAAAAGGGGGCATTTGCAAGCGCTACTTTCCGAGAAGTGATACCAGTCGCTGTGCAACTTTGGATCCTTCTCATTTAACTCCACAGGCGCTTCTAGGATAGTTTATTGTCGCTTTTCGAATTTGTGACGTTACTTTATTCTGCCGAAAAACTTCAAACCATATATCTTTTGTTTTTTATTTAGTTCATTATGCTTAAAAGCCGGCATTCACCTATATATCCGTATGGCTACTTTCAGAAACAGTACAGCCGCAAAAGACATCCACCCCTGTTCAGCCCACCCGTTTGCTCGTTCAAAGACTTGATCGCGAAAGTCATCCTCTTGTCCTAGAAGCGAATTAAAAATGAGTTTCAATATACTTATCAAAACGATCTCTAAACAAACCTGTGTCATTAGGATATATTTTGTCATACAAATCCCGGACATATATAATATCTTCTTCTGTCAGCGATGACTGTTTTACAAAAATATAAGCTACCACGCCATCATCTAAAGTATATGTTTTTTTGCAAACATAATTATCGCTAAACTCATTTGAATTTAACATAAGGTTATTCATCGTAGTAATAACCTCTTGTCCATGTGTAAGGTGATATTGTACCGGATCGCAAGCAATGATGACATTAGCATCGAACACATCAGTATTAAATCCATCTCGCATATCTACATGTGAAACACTCATTAAATCAAAAGATAAAGCCAAATCCGGTGCATCAATCTTTCGTATGATATCATCGTTTAAGATTTCACTGCTTGCTAGACAATAAACATGCGCATACCCATTAATATCCAATTCCTCCAAATAATTTTTCATTTGGCGTAGTGTAGATATATCGTTTCGCACTTTAGGAACTGCGGTTCTCTGTGTCCATAATATATTTTTATACTGTGAACCAATGCCAAAAGACATGGAGAAGTTTGCAGCCACCAAAATAACCATCATCGCGCTAACTGCATATCTTAAAAAGGTTTTACCTTTTGTTAAATTTAATATGCTGGTAATCCCTATATAGCTTAAGCAACATAATGGAATCGAAATTGTGTAATAGTGATGCTGTCCCATGTCTTGTACTCCAAAGAATAAAATGCAAGTGACCAATCCTCCTCCCAAAATACTTAAAACCAAATGCCTATTCTTTGTTTTTATATTCAACAGGACCCCCGCGATGACCAGCGCAATCAGTATGAGTCCAATATAACGGGTTAGTAATACAAATTCACCCATTGTTGTCGTTGATTTATAAGCCGAATATGCATAATCATAATTATTGAACATCGATTTCATAAAGAACTTTTGAAATATGGTTAACAATAATATTGTAGGAACACAAATCGATGCACACGTATCCAACAATCTTTTTTTAATATATTTTTTTAAGTTGTTTTTTTTCAAACCATACGCTATCCAATACCATAGTCCCAAAAAGGCTTCCCCCACTATCGCATAGGCATAATATCGTCTCAGAAGTAAAACTAGTAAAATTGTAAAACCTAAAAGTATATCCTTGGCAATTTCAATTTTCTCAAAATCTCTGTCTACAATTAAAAGAAATGATATGGATAGCGGAAGCATAGCAATAACATCTACATACCCGTCTATGATTGGGAATATCATAATAGAAAACAATAAAACATACGGATATACAAATATTAGCCTAGTGTAGCCTAGTTTAAAGCGATTAACAATAGTATTGATTGTATATGCAATCACGAAACATGCAGGTATATAAAACAACAAAAATGTTAAAATTACAAATGCATAATAGCTGCTTCCAAATAAGCGCAAAGGGATAGCCAGTATTACGCATGCAAGGATATTGTATTCATCCGAATTGATTGATTTAAGTATCATACCTAAAAAATCAAATAAACTTGTAGAATTCATTTGATTGGATATATTTAATGTCCAATGCCAATATGAACCACTATCCCAGAAATAAATGTATTGTTCTTTCGACATATACGACATAATAAATGCAATCGACACGACTGTACATGCTATAATAAAAACGCAGTCATTTTTCTTCGAATTTTTATAAGCAGTAAAAATCCCAGCCTCTCTTAATGAAACGCCTGCTATCGCATAATAACCCAACATACACACTAATGAAATAAAATAACCCATTTTGTCCACCAACATTATAATTATGTTTTTAGCAACTCAATTTACAGTTAAGTATTAATCACTCATATTTAATTAATTCTAGAAAACAGAATAGAGCATATCCTTTATCTAACACTAGAATCAGATCACAGCAATCTACACTAATTGTTTTATGCTCCCAAATAATTTGTGCCGGCGAATTTCTTCACTATTTAATAGTTCCTATTGATTTCTATCATGAGATGTTTGCCCTATGAAGAATTACGGAACTCAAAGTTTAATCACTGATCAAAGTACAGATAAGGAAACTCGCTCTCTTTAGATAAACTATCAAAGCAAATCAGAAACTGGAATACTATACAAATCAGCCAAATACAAATCTCCGGATTACAAAAAGAACCCTACTGCACTGCTACACGGGCGGATTTCATAGTTCATAAAGTTTTGCATCTGATATTTAATTCCATCTGCTGCATAGCACGAAAGAACTGAAACGTTCCAAAACATTTTCCGCAAGATGAAGCACTTTAAGAAAACAATATTTATATGAGAGTCAAAAAACGAACGGCTATAAAAGCCTTGCACTTGTTCACTCAGTCCTTTTGTAACCTTACTACAAGCCAAGGGAATACTTTTAATTCCAAAACTCCTGACCTATTTTTCATCTTACGGATAGATGTCTTCTAAGAAAAAGTTTCCTATACCTTTTTAAGCAGCATCTCTTAGCTGAACTTGCGCTTATACCAAAGAACCGAACGCACCTATTTGTCCTTGTTTTAGTGAGACATCAGATGCCTTATACTCATAAAACATTTGCCAAGGTATAGCTTTCTACAAAACACTTAGTTGGCACCAGGAAAGTTTCAATAATATAGTGACAGTACACTTTTACTCGATAGATTATATAGAGTCGTGATACAGCAAATTTCATGATAGCAAGAGATATCTCAACGTACCAACTAACACTAGCATCAGGAGGCAAGTTGCATTTACGAATCATTTCCCTCTTCCAGCAAATGAGTGCAGAGCCTCTGAGCGTGTTCCACAGCCGACGCCAATATCCGCGATGATTGACCTTGTGTACTGCTGCTGCACATTTAGCACAATAATCGAGTCTACGGCCGTCCCTATCGTATTTCTACGTGATGCACTGAAGTTCAGGTCTAAGAATGGAGAGAAACTGCAATTGATAATTTGGTCGCCCGCATAATTTTTTCACCCTTTCTTTTTGCTGAACTTAGAGAGTTTTTTGCTCTTCTGCACACAGATATTATCTCTTCTTGCGTTTTATAAGCATTATGATGGAATAATATTGAACTAAGACGATCAGGTTTTTCTGTCATAGACTTTCATATAAACTTTATTCTGCCAAATCTCTGTTCATTCTGTATCTTGTTATATTTTTAAAATTATTTATTGTATTGTGAGAAATTATTTCTAACAATTTTATAATTTACCCTTATTAAAACATAAGATTATTACAAACTCCCAGCGCACGCTGCAAAGCTTGATCCATATTATAATACTTAAAATCAGCTAGTCTCCCACAACATACAAGATTGGGTATTTTTTCTGCAAGTGTTTTATATTGGGCATACTGCTTTTGGCTCTCTTGGGTCAAAACTGGATAATATGGCTCTTGATTGTCATCTTCAACATATGGTAAAGGAAACTCTAATGCATAGCTTGTACCAGATTTATTTTGTTCGGGCAATTTTTTGTATTCTGTAATGCGGGTAAAGCCTGCTTCCTTAGGATAGGCTACCACAGGTGCATCCTGAAAGCTGTCAATTTCCGCATACTTCCATTCAAATCTCAAAGAACGATACGGCAGTCTGCCATACACACAGCCAAAAAATTCATCTAATGCGCCTGTATAAATTACAGGATAATCAACATCATTTCCGGCTATTACTATTTTATTATTTTTAATAGCTAAATGTTCTAATGCATCTATACCAAGCTCGACCTCGATATTAGCGTGATTTAACAAATTCTTAAAGAAATATGCAAATGAATGAACAGGCATAACCTCATACTCATCATCGAAATAACCTACATCATAGGAAAAACGAAGTGGCACACGTTTTAATACACTTGGATCAATCTCGTCAGGTGATACCCCCCACTGTTTTGCGGTGTATGGCGCATAATCATTTTCAAAGAGATATTCTGCATATCCACGAATATCCTCATCAGTATGCTCAAGCACTTCAACGACAGTGGCTGTACTGCGTCCAGAGAATGCTTTTTGCAGTTTTCTCTTTAATTCTTCTGCCTTTTCCTCAGGATAAAATGTATCAATAGTAGTAAAGTTAAATGGTGTTGGAGTGTATGTATTGTCCCATACCGCTCCACAGGTCAGCTTATACTTCTGCCATTGTTCGTATTTACAGATATAGTCATAGAGTTCCTTTTTTTGGGTGTGAAATATATGCGGACCGTATTTCTGAACCAAAAAGCCATGCTCATCAATATAATCATACATATTTCCACCAATATGATCACGTCTTTCCCATATTACAACCTTCTTTCCCCGCTCAGCAAAGTGCCTTGCAATAACAGCACCAGACAGGCCGCAGCCAATTACCAAGCAATCCATAATTCATTTCTCCTCACTCGAATATAACTCTTCCTTTATTTTTAATATAACCTGTTGAATTCCCTTATCAAATGGAATCTTGGGACAAAATCCAGTATCCTTTTTGAGTGCGGTTAAATCCATGCACGAACTTGGCATTCGCTCATCTGTATATGGAATTTCACCAATACCAAGAGGAAGCGATGGATCTATAAGATTATGAATAATATTAACATATTTATAAAGCGGCCAATTATCCCCATGACCAATACTATAAAATGCACCCGCTCTTCCTTTTTGTGCAATTTGTAATATGGCCTCAACCAAATCATCAATATGAATATAGTCCCACATTTGCTCTAATTTTGTGTATCTAGGTTTTTCTCCGGCTAACAGGGATCGAATTGTATATGTTATCACATTATTGTCATATCTATCAGAGCCATAAATTCCAGTAATAACAATATATACATAGGGCACATGCAATTCTTTACACAACGATTCACATAAATATCTTGCAGAGATTTTAGCTGCACCATAGGCGTTTTGCGGTGATGGTTTCGCCGATTCATTGATTAATCCACCGCAATAACTATACTCCATTGTTGAACCGGGAAAAATAAAACGCTGTGCGTGAATCAAATGTGCTAGTTTTACTGACTGAAGTGCCAGTGTAATATTTTGCACCTGCACATCAGTTGCCCGACGCTCCTCCGGAGATACGCCTGCCCATGCCAGATGAATCAAGGCAATAGGGACAGCATCAATTTGCCCTGCAATTTGCTCCGCATTTTTAAGGTCATTGACAATTACACGGACATTTCTTATGTTTGAAATTCTATCTGTCGTTTTGCTCTCCGGGGATACAACTGCATAGACAAAGAAATTATTCTTAACAAAATATCGGGTTAGATTACTTCCGATGAATCCATCTGCGCCTGTAATTACAACATGTTCCATATCCACTCATTCCTGATAAATTTTAATTTGACGATCCATCTCAGTGGCAATATCCTCACCGCTACGCCATACACGAGTCCATTCGACCGTCTTTTCAATGGCATCTTCTATATGCCAGCGCGGATGCCAGCCAAATGTTGATTTTAGTTTTGAACAATCTAACTTTAAGAAATTTGCTTCATGGGGTGCATTTTCCTCTGCTTCATTAATCCAAGAAAGCCCATCTCCCCAAGTCTTGCAAAATAATTCAACAAGCTTACCAGTTGTTACACAATCACACTCATCAGGACCTACATTGTACCAACCTGCATATTTCTTTTCGTCGTATTGACGCTGTGCAATCATTAGATATGCAAACAGCGGCTCAAGTACATGCTGATAGGGACGAATAGAATATGGATTACGAATACGAATATCTGTGCCGTTTACAACAGCCCTGACGCAGTCTGGAATAATTCGATCTTTTGCAAAATCACCGCCACCAATTACATTGCCAGCACGAGCCGTGGAAATAGCAGGTGCATCTTGGTTTGAGAAAAAGCTGTTTAAATAACTATGTGTTACAAGCTCAGAGCATGATTTTGAATTTGAATAGGGGTCATAACCATCAAGTGGCTCATGCTCACGATATCCCCAGCACCATTCATTATTCTGATATACTTTATCAGTGGTAACATTGAGGAAGCTGCGAACACACTTTGACTTTCTCACACACTCCAAGATATTAACCGTACCCATAACATTTGTTTCATAAGTATATGCAGGGGACTTGTAGCTATCACGTACTATTGGCTGGGCCGCCAGATGTAAAACAATCTCAGGCTGTGCCTTATTAAAAGCCTCTTCCAGTGCTTTTGCATCTCTAATGTCTCCAATAATAGATGTCATCTTGCCTTGAAGGCCAGCAAGTGAAAACAGATTTGGCTGTGTTGGCGCGTCAAGTGAAAATGCTGTCACCTCTGCACCTGCAAGAATTAAAATTCGACTGAGCCATGCACCTTTAAACCCGGTATGTCCAGTCAAAAACACCTTTTTCCCTCTATAAAACTCAAGATCTATATACTTCATTAGTCTGTCCACACCTTCCATGGCGCTACTCCATCCGCCCACATTTTTTCAAGTTGCTCTTTCTCACGCACAGTATCCATACATTGCCAGAAACCAGTATGCTTATAAGCCATAAGCTGTCCTATCTTTGCTACCGTCTCAAGCGGTGTTTTTTCTAATACAGTTGCATCTCCTTCGATATAGTCAATAAACTCAGGCTGGCATACCATATAGCCTATATTAATGAGATTTCCATCACCCTGTGTCTTTTCACGAAATTCGTTTATATGACCTTCTGCATCAATATCTAGTACACCGAATCGCTGTCCTGCGTTATATGCCGACATCGTAACCAACTTGCCATGCGACTTGTGAAACTTTACGAGATCAGAAATATTTATATCAGACACACCATCACCATAGGTAAGCATAAACGGTTCATTTCCAATATATTCTTTCACCCTTTTTACGCGACCGCCTGTCATAGTTTTCAATCCAGTATCAACAACTGTTACCTTCCATGACTCTGAATGGTTTTGATGTACTATCATCTCATTTTTACCATTAGTGAAATCATAAGTGATATCAGATGTGTAAAGAAAATAATCAGCAAAATACTCTTTAATTACATGCTGCTTATATCCTGCACAAATAATAAACTCATTAAACCCATGTGCAGAATACAATTTCATAATGTGTAATAGGATAGGCATTCCACCTAAATCAACCATTGGCTTTGGCTTAAACTGACTTTCTTCAGAAATGCGAGTTCCAAATCCGCCTGCAAGTATTACAACTTTCATCATTATATTATCTCCTTTACTTCACAAATCTTCCAAATAGTTTAATTAGCAGACTTCTGCGCTTTGTTCCTTTAGGACACCATTTTTTTATCTTTTTCTTAAGGTAAATTTTTAGAGCTCCCTTCACGCCAATCGGCGCATTCATAGCAGAATCATTTTTTAACTCATTTTTCATTATATTTATTAGAAAACATTCATAGAATGGTGTATTTCTTGCATATTTCCAAAACATATGTTCAAAATCCACACCACGCATTTCCCATGGCTTCTGAAAACCTGCAAAGTGAATAATAAAAGGATCTTTACGTGCATTACGATATTGCTCTGCGATATCTCCCTTTGCTGCTCTAACCAATACAGGTACGCGATAGTCATTGCAATCAATAAGGACATTCCATCGCATATCGAGATATCTAACCTGTTGTTGACAATATCTATTTAATACATCTTGATCCAAATATTTATATGGCTTAGATGCAAAAGTCAACCATTGCTCAAGCGTATATGCCTTTCGCATCTTTTCCGTATTTAAGATCAACACTCCTGCCTGAAAGTAAGAATACGGATCCTCCAGTTTCACTTCCTGCAATAAATATTCTAATCGTTTTAATTTCGGCTGATTTATTTGACCAGACATATCAACATCATACACCGCTGCTATCATATAATTGCTTAAATCGGTCTGATACAACTCTGCCACATCACGATTACATACCAGATCACCGTCTAAATATATAACTTTATTATAGTCAGGTAAAATGCGCTGAATTAGAAAACGATAATATGTTTCTTTTCCTATATGCGCATTTGCTCGCAATGAATACCCTTCTACCATTGACAACGCATTAAAGAACCGAATTGAAACGTTTTCTTTTCCTTTTGCTAAACTAACTATTAACTCCTTATTATGATTAGATATTTCCGACTCTAAAACTATAACATCGTAAAAGTAACTCTTACTGATATTCTCAATTACTGACTCAATAGCCACCGCACAAACTGGCGCGAATTCATCACTTGACGCAAATACAACCGGGATTGGATTGTGAGACTTATCAAAAGCGGGCTTCATTAGTTGTAGATTCGCCTCTGGTTGCTCAAATAGTATCGTCTGAACCTCTTTAATGCGAATCTCCGGATGGTATTTCTTCATATGATATATATATATGCCAAGAAGGCGTTCACCAAGATGCCCAACAGTTCTCTGACCTTCTACAGAATAAAATTCAATATCCAGTTCCTTTTCTATTTCAAACATCAATGGGTATAACCACTGACAATAATCCATAAATATTTCACGCTTCATGATATGCATTGCACAAAAATAACCCATACTACCCGAAACATATTCTTGTGCACTAGCATAATACTCAGGGCTTAATCGCCCGATTATCTGAAGCATTAAGTCTAAATCTTTTGCATGTAACTCTGGAGCATTATTCCAATGATCACGAATCGAGGTGTATTTCTCTGGAAATTTACTCACATTCCTTGCTTCAGGAATAATAATGTCATAACGTTCAATTATTTCGCGCATAACATCTTCCTGTAACCCATAAATCCGCGCTGAGTCTTCATCTATTTGCTGTGCCACAACGCTTCCGTACGCATCTTCCCCAAATCTATGGCGTGAAAAACTCAAAAATCTGCGATAGTGAAATAAACCATAATAATCCGCCTCGACATTTTTCCACGCCCAATACTGTACAGTGAACTCACAAAAGGTCATGCGTCGATTCGAAATATTGTCCCCTGTATCATCCCCCAGAATATTGCTATTTTTATTTTGATCGTACACTGCGCCACAACGCACTGGAACTAGCATAGAATTGTTAAAAGACGCACATTCCAAATCAATGCGGCTAGATACAAATATTTTGATATTGCCCATTTTCTTTTATCTCCAAATCAGTTTTTTCGTCTTAACCCCTTTGTAGCAACGTGTTATTATGCTTCTACGCTGACTCCCTGGAGGTAATATTACATTTACGATACGTTCTTTCTTAAATGAATGACTTACATCATCAAAGATATAATAATGCTCTCTTGGAAGGTAACCATATTTTAGTGAAGGATTATTCTTTAGCCATGTAAAATATGCTCCAAAAATTCTTTCACCCGCGTATCCATCGCTACGTTCATATACGTTTTTTGATACTTCATCGTATTTATTCAACACATCAAACAAAAAGCTGCAATATTGTTTAAAGTATTTCCACCTCATAATGTATATATTACCATAATACTCTCCATAACCATTTATATATTTACAATAGAACGGATAAATCTCAGGATATTCTTCTTCTATAATCTGCGCCACGATATCAAGTGTTTCTTTATGATGGTTTTTTGATGTCATAAACCTATCATAAACTCTAGTTCCTGTATACTCCAATACCGGAGCTATTATATCTGCATCTCCCAATATTTTCTGTATTCTATTTTTATTGTAATAATCCATGCAGGGTTTTTCTTTTATAGTATATGGTAGAATTTTTTTATCAGAGTTTAAACAACTATTCTCAAATGATAAGTATCTGCGATAATGGAAAAATCCCACATAATCATTATCACTATAACAAGAATTTTTCCACACAAAATACTGTGCACGCAATTCACAATAATTTCTTTTTTGCGAAATATTATCACAACTATTTAAATTGGGATCTATCCATCGCAAACATGTTGTGTCACTAAAATATATAGGACTTTGACTAACAACATATATCTCTATTTTATCCATTCTCTATACCCATCGCATACTTCTTTGCATTCTCCAAAATCTATGACTTGTCCATGATCAAGCCATATCACTCTATTGCACATTTGACGAATCTCTTTTAGGCTATGTGATACAAATAGTACTGTTGTACCCCCTCCCATCATTTCCAACATACGCTTTCTGCTTTTTTCCTGAAACGCCGCATCTCCAACAGACAGTATCTCATCAACAATTAATATCTCTGGGTTGATTACAGAAGCAATCGAAAATGCCAACCGAGCCATCATGCCCGAAGAATAATTTCGAATAGGAATCTCAATAAACTCGCCCAATTCAGAAAAGTGTACTATTTCATCAATTTTTTCCTTCAAAAACGGCTCATCATATCCCAGAATGGCGCCATTTAGGAAGATATTTTCTCTGCCACTCAAATCCATATCAAATCCTGATCCCAACTCAAGCATTGGTACAACATTTCCTTGTACTATAACGCTTCCCTGTGTTGGCTTGAGGATGCCAGATATAATTTTGAGCAAAGTAGATTTACCTGCTCCATTTCGACCAATGATGCCAACTGTTTCTCCACGTTGCACATCAAACGTAACATGCTTTAACGCCTCAAATTCCTTATATTGAAGCTTACCACGCATTGCCGTGGTCACAAATTCCTTTAATGATGAGATCCTATCATTGGACAATCGAAAACGCATAGAGACATCTTGTATTTGAATGATGGCCTGGCTCAAAGTTCTTCTCCTTTATAGGTATAAAATAAACTTATCTTGTGACTTTTTAAAAACATAAGCGCCAATAAATAGTGTCACTAACGCAAACAGAGCGCATTGCACATACACCATCGGCTCTGGTGAAATACCATTTATTATGCAGGAACGCATGAAGCTGACAAAATAATAAAGAGGATTAATATCAAGCACCCATGCCACATTTTCCGGCAGTATGCTTTCTGGATAAAAAATTGGGGTTAAATACATCCAGATCATTGTCAGCACGCCCCACAGAAATTGAATATCTCGGAAAAAAACCATTGCTGCCGCCAATAACATACCAAGTCCCAAGCAGAACACAGCAAGACACACCAAGACATATGGAACTAGCAGATAGGCTTTAGTCGGTAATAATCCCGAAAAAACTACGACAATCAGCAGCGGAATAATTGAGATGAGCAGATTGACCATCGAGGAAAGAATACGCGTCAAGGGATAAATATATTTCGGTACATATACTTTGGTAATCAAGCTTGCATTGCCAAGAATCGACGTCAAAGCCATACCACAGGCTTCTGAAAAGTAGTTAAAAATGATGATACCACAAAGCAAATACACCGGATAGTACGGAATATCAAACCGAAACAAGTTTGAAAACACAATATACTGCACGATCATTGTGAGCAATGGATTAAGAAAACTCCAAAACACACCCAACACTGAGCGTTTATATTTGGTTTTAAAATCACGCGACACAAGTTGGCGAATCAAAAAACGATATCGCTGCATTGCAATAATGGCATTCACTAAGACATTCTTTTTCCCCTTCTTTTCGCAATATAGCATCCATCCTAAAATAGCAACAATAACTGCGCCTGCGCCAAAAACGAATTTCCAATAATGAAGACCTGTCCAGATATAATCACGACCAGTGACAGAAAAAGCGCAAACCCCATCCACTGGTTGTCCATTAATATAGAGTTGGCTATTTTCCAGTTTGCCATCTATTTTCATCATTGGCGTTAAAGAATCTCCCGATATGCCATCCGAAGATGAAATACGCAAAGCAAGGGGAACACCATAGCAATTTTCTAATGCAGGAAGATCAAATGTAGTGATTTGTCCTTCAGAAATTGTGTCAGCCTGTAAGGTTTGATTTAACAAAACTTCCTGTGTGGATAGGTTGACTAATTGGACTGAAACAGTGCCATGATTTACTCGGTTAAAGCATCCCCACTGCACAGATAGCTGTTCTAAGATTTGAATCTTTGCTGAAAATTGCTGCTCCACAACAGTGTTTGCCGTCAGCTCTGTTGTCGCAGCATTCGCAACCGGCATTACAATATTTCCGCGTGAATCACGATAATGCAACTGCTCTCCAGCCAGAAAATAAAATGCTATCGTGCAAACGATATACATGAATAAAATTATTATACATATCTTTCTAAGATTAATTGTTTTACCCGCATTACTACTTTGAACCGCTTCCATATTTTTCAATATACCTCATTTTCATTGCATATATTTCTTCAATCCATCGATTATCTAGTTAATTTAACATATTGTCTTGCTCTCGAAGCACATACTTTTATCGCAACCAATCGAGAAACAGACTCGTACCAGCAAAGAACGAAAACATACATTTTTTCTAAAAGTAAACACATTTATTCAGTAAAATTATACTATAATCCACCTTGTTTTGCAACCTTATCACCCTACATTATTCTACTTCCTCTGTCAATTCTCCCCTTATTTCCATGCTCCTTTATGACGTTCTGCACACAACCTTACCTTTTCCTCCTCCATTCTCCAATTTTCGTTCCATTTTTCCATCAAAAAAGAGATAGCTTTGCGTCAAATTGCATCTAGTGTGCCCTCATTACGGCCTATTTCTACTTTCAGGCAGAACAGAGAGAGGACTCTTCCAAAAAGAATAACCATATCTGTCAGACGATTTTTCACAAAAGTTGAGCATCGAAGCAATGTGTTCTTGTCAAAGACCGCTTCTCCACTTCATACCTTTAAAATCACCTTTTTCTTTATACAAAATGTGCTATACGCTCTCCTTCTAAAGACCTACCACACAAAGACAAATCTAAGGCACTTCCATAGCTAAAAGCAACATGCGCCTGTCCTAGGCAAGCAAATGAACTCCCTCCAAAACAAAACCTAACGTTTTAAAAAAAATTCCAAAAGCGGATGACACAATATTTTGATAAACTATGTCAGTATCGTCAGCACTGCCCGCGTCTATGTTCAAGCAGTTCAGCCAACTGGCAAAGCCCTGTCCTTTGGATCGTGTATTGCAGTACCGCTTGGTCTTAAGCTGCCTAACTTGCATTTGCACAAGTCTGTACCCGCGTCAACCGCAAGGCAATTCAATACTACCAGCATATTACTATACGCAGATCCAGACCACACCTAGCTTAATGATTTCTGAAATATATCGTTTGATATATGTCATTGGAACCCTGATATTGTATCATAGTCACATCAAGCTCGTTCTCCTTCGACGTGTCAGCGAAGAAAGCGGCCTGGACAACCGTACTATACTTCTATATGTATTGAAACGCAGATCGCCCTAACCATGATTATCGCTATTAGGTAGTCTCGCCAATCTTCGACGATATCAGCGACATACTGATTGGTTTTTAATCGACCCCAACAAATCCCGTCATGGCAGAGCACGGATCTAGCATTCGTGAACGATGTTCCCATATGTATTATTCAATGTTTTGTCATGTATCATCCCGCAGATTATCGTCATGCTATTAGTGTCTCCGTTTATTTACCACTTCGGCAAGCACAACGTTGCATTCATCGGCGCATCAATCTAGTAACACCATTCCCCTTCCAACGCTCTGTACAAGCTCGCATCTATCGGCATCGGCACAACATGCTTACATGGGTTCTGATTTCCCCGCTGCTCATCCTCTATCGATCCAGACAAGCGTTATCCGCAGATCATATCCAATCTTGCACAGCGCGAAATAGAAGCCTCACGTACACAACAAAACGCTCTATGCTAATCAGTCTGCGCTACCCACTTGTATCTAAAAGCCCCGTATCTCATTAGATACGGGGCTTTTTTGATACCATTAGCTGTCATTAAACGGGTGTAATCCCTTTGTTCACGATATCTCCTCACGGGACGAAAACGCAAAAAATCGTTGACCGAGGTAATTGAGTGCAGTAAACAAGCACATGCCAACCAGCATGGACACATTATCGCGCATAGTCTGCGACGCACTATCCAGCAGCCAGATACACAGCGGTTTGGCCACTCCATACGCCAGCAGATAGCATAATACGATATTTACCGAAAAGCGCACTGCCTGACCAACGCTTTTTTCCTTATTCTGAAAGGTAAAATACTTGTTGAGGAAAAAGCTCAGGATACTGGTCACGATATAATTACACGCTGAGGATACCCAGTACGAGCAGTGCGCAAGATTGTATAGCCCGAACATGATTGCCATACCCACCAGCGTGTTGATTGCACCAACCAACATAAACCGCAGAATAGTATTTTCACTAATTTTGCCACCCATCAACAATTCTCCTTTGCTTACTTTATCCAAGCTATATCTTGTGCTTGTACATAATTGCGTAATTTTCCACACTTTTAATGCAAATAGCTTTTTAAAAGAAAACTACAATCATATAAATAATTTACCGAAACTTTTTTATTGTTGTGCTTTCCTAAAGCTCATTGGCTAAAAAGCTGCAAATACTCACCATATAAAAATACTGCTCAAGTGCTCAGTATAGCATCACAACTGTTGTTTCGAGATATATCTATTTCATATACTATCTTTTCACGACACGAATCATACCTCCATATTTTCTGCGAGTTTATAATTATTTCTGCATCAGTCAACAAATCTCCTACGTCCTTACAGCAAGCCTTATTAGCTGTCGATCAAAAGCAGTAACATTTCGCTCTTCACATAAAAGGTATGCCTACCTACATCTGTAATTTTCAATCCACCGCGATCTAAGGGTTCAAACCATAGACAATTTCCATTGCCGTATTATCATAATAATATAGACCGAGAACAACAAAAATGAAACCTCGGTCTTTTGAATTTCTCTTCTAATGAGATAGAATTCCCTTACGTGTTAAATACAACTACACTAAATGCATGAAGTTTCTTGTGCTTCATATAGGATTTAAATACCAAAGCGTTCTCCACTACACCATCGGTGCGATAAACAGCCACACCAACAGTACGAGCACAGTCATAGCGTTTCCATACTATAACCGCTCACATAAAACCGATGTCATTCGGCCTTTGATAGCACTCTCTTTACACAGGCTGCAATCAGGTCGGCATCGCCCCAGCAAGATACCAAAATTGTCGCCAGCCATATAATCATATCACAACAAGGAAATCAGCGACAACAAAAAGAGAACGTTAAGCGCCTTTTTATACCACGGCATGGTTTTCTCCTTATCCTATTACGTATCTTTCTTCTATTTTACCGGCAACCTGCTGCTCTGTCAATCCAGACACCGCTCCCGAAATATCACTCTCAAAGTTCGCAAACTCAAGAGAATCTCCTTTGAAGCTGCGATTATCGAACGGTATTACCGCAGGAAGATCCATGTGGCGATACTCCTGATTAAACCATGCCTTGCTGGCATGTCTGTCCGGCGTATAGAGGACATTACAGAAGCGCTGTGGGACAGCAAAGTGTCCCCCTACCATCAGCGATCTGAGCAAAAAACTATGTCCACATTGAAAATTGGCGCAACCAGCCTCGGCAAGGTGCGAATTATCCGTATGTCTATGTGAACGGGATTTATCTGCGCCGTAACTGGCGTGGGGGAGTTTGAAAATACAGCCATTCTGGTGACAATTATGGTCAATGAGGATAGATACCATAAGATTCTCGGTGCTATCAAAAGCACCAAAGAGGACAAGGCCAGCTACGTCAGTTTCTTCCAATAACTCCGCAACCGTGATCCAGATGGCGTAAATCGCATCATCAGCGACAAGAGTCTTTGCATGCTGGAGCTGCGGATGAAGTTTTTCCCGAGACCAAATACCAGCCTCAATGTTTTCATGCTTCCAAATGCTCAAGACGGCTACTATGGCGGCGTGGATTGGCATTGAAGAAATGCTGGTCTATTTCGAATTTCCAGACAAATAATGTGCCCACATCCGCATCAACAACGTCATGAAACTGCTGAACGCGAAATCCGCCACTATACACGTATGGTGGTCCTATTCCCCGACGGCAACTCTGCTCTCATGTTGGTCTATACCCGGCTACGCCATGTACCTGACATCCAGCGAGAGAAACAGGAAGAACATGAATATAAGTTGTCTTTAGATCGTACTCGAAGACATCTCCATTACTAGTTGATTTCACCTATCCTAGTATCTGCTAATCTATTTGCCGGGAATCCTTGACACAACCTAACGAACTGCTCAAGATTACGCAGAGGATACAAAACTGCAAAAGCGTCCTTTGATATGATATATTTTGTTTCAAAAAAGATACTATGCACAAACTATGCCTTGTTGGTCTTCAACCAGATACATTCTGATTATAAAGTGAATACATCGGTTAATTATCTCATTCTTTTCGAAAACACAGGGAGCTTGTGCAAGTAAATCCACTCTATTTTAAGGAAGGAAAAATTATGCACCTTTGTGCTATCTACGCATTTTCTTTCCTTCACACAGAGGACATAATGCTACATACTTTAGTTAGGTTAAATACACTTAGGAAGTATGCTTACCCCCTTGATCGCATTGAAGCTGCAACTTTGCTGCGATATCTCTCTGTAACGGCATTTCTGACCTATCTCCCCCACAGCAGGCACATAATACCAGCCATCACAGGAAAGATCGGTGTCCCCAAAAGTTACTACATTCGCAAAGCATTTGCTTATGTGTGATAAAGAAGCAATAGAAGTGCAAAAAATTTTGCCGTTCCTATCCGACACTTGGCCATTGTGTCGGATAGGTCGGGCGGTTATTCGGGCAAGTCAATCTTGCCGACAAAGCTGTAATAAATCTCAATGTCCTGCCTGCGGGTGCCGTTCTCATCATAGCTGCACTCATGCACCACAATTTTCTCGATCATTTCCCGCAAGAGAGTGGGGGTCAGTTCTTCAAAGGCAAGGTGCTTGCGGACAATGCCCATAAATTTCTCGGCGTTGACGGTAGCTGCCTGTGACTTGTCCAGTTCGGCTTGCAGGGCGGCGGCTCTCTTTTTCAGCTCCGCTTGCTCGGCTTCGTAGTCAGCCGACAGTTCCATGAAACGCTCATCGCTGATTTTGCCGTTTACATTGTCCTCATACAGCCGCTTGATAATGCGGCTGATTTCAGAAATGCGTTCCTGCGCCTGTTCAAGCTGCTTGATGGCTGCGGCGGTCTTTCGCTTGCCGCCGATCTCGTTCTGCTGGACAAGTAGTTTCACAAACCGGCTCTCATGCTTGGCTGCGTATTCGGTCACTTGCCGGAGATTTGCCAGGACACCAGCGGTCAACAGATCGGTGCGGATAAAGTGCGCCGTACAGTTGCGGGTGCGCTTCTTGTAGCTGCCGCAGATGTAGCAGTCCTGTTTGCGGTCTTTGTTCTGATACCGCTGCTGATACAGCACATGGCCGCAGTCGGCGCAGAACAAAATCCCGGAGAACAGCCCCACTTCATCGTAGCGGTTCGGGCGTTTGCGCTGTTTGCGTAACTCCTGCACCCGTTCCCATGTTTCCTTGTCGATGATCGGCTCATGGTGGTTCTCGAAAATGGCCTGCTTCTCGACGGGGTTCTCTATGCTGTGCTTGACCTTATAAGAAGGCTTTTCCGTTTTGAAGTTCACCAGACATCCGGTGTACTCTCGGTTTTCGAGGATATGAACGACGGTGTTGGTCGCCCATTTGCACTCATAGCCTGGGTGATAACGGCGGGTGCTGCCTGTCCGCTGATATTCCAGCGTCCCCGGCGTGGGGATTTGCTGCTCCGTCAGCATACGGGCAATCTTGGTCGGGCCGTTCCCGGCAAGGCAAAGCTGGTAAATCTGCTGCACCACCGGGGCGGCTTCCTCGTCTATAATAAAATTCTCGTCCTCGTCCATCACATAGCCGTAAACCGGCTTGCTGGTAACAGGCTTGCCGCTCATGCCTTTTGACTTTTTCACTGCCTTGATTTTCTTGCTCGTATCTCTCACCAGCCATTCATTGAACAGATTTCGCAGAGGGGTAAAATCGTTGTCCATGCCGCCGTTTGCGCTGTCCACATTGTCGTTGACAGCGATAAAACGCACTCCCTTTTGAGGGAACAGCATTTCCGTGTAAAACCCTACCTGCAAGTAGTTTCGCCCTAACCGGCTCATGTCCTTGACGATGACCGTACCCACTTTCCCGGCTTCAATGTCCGCAAGCATGGCTTGAAATCCGGGCCGCTGGAAGTTCGCGCCGGAAAAACCGTCGTCGGTGTACCAGCGCAGATTGGTAAAGCCGTTCTGTTTTGCGTAGGTTTCGAGTATCCTTTTTTGGTTCGATATGGAATTACTCTCGCCTTGCAATTCGTCCTCATGGGACAATCTCGGATAAAGGGCGGTAATGAGGTTTTGGGTGGCTTGTCTTAACATAAAATCCTCCGTTTCCGACAGCCAGCCCCACTATTCCGTGGTTTCATTGTACCACGGAACGGCGGGGGCTGTACAGCGGCAAAAGCGTTAAATTTGCTTCTTTACAGCTTTTCAATTTTCCGATTTTTATGGTATGGGTTGTCGTCCCATATTTGCAGTAGAAAAGTTCATAACTCCGTGGTATACTCTGATTTAACAAAAAAATCAGAAGTTAAAGGAGAAAACATGAAGTATACAATAGATGAATTAACCGCGGCCAAAAGGCAAATTGATTCAACTCTGCACAAGCTAAGAGAAACAGTAAAAACATTTGAATCAAAGGATAATTCCGAGCGTTATAAATCACAAATCACATTGGCAAAGAGAAGAATAAAAGCCTTTGAAATTGCAAATTATTTTATAGAGAATGAGATTAAGAATTGCTAAAGCACTTCCGATTTTCGTTCCAGCGGTCATGCTCCCTGGCATGGCCGCTTTTCCATGCCCCGGTTCACGCCGGATAAGTCGGCTCCTGTGTAGCAGCGGCTTCCGCTTCCAGTACCCGCGCCATTTTGTCGGCGGCGGTGG
>OERW01000051.1_pt1 | contig 64505 bp, 66 predicted proteins | sample 1540091 | NCBI WGS metagenome assembly OERW01 (sample SAMEA3891889, study PRJEB23780) | metagenome | biome: terrestrial biome; feature: animal house; material: Caecal content | place: Italy | collected 2015-05-05 | reverse complement strand
CCGCCTGCATATTTCGGCAGAAACCACCGCAGAAACCGAGATCCTGTTTCTGACTGTCGATCAGCTGCTGCGAAAAAATGTATTGACTGCGCCGTGCCAGATTCGTTTTCTGCAGAATCTCACACTTGCGGTAGCGCAGCAGGCGCACCGATTGACCAGAAAACTGGAGGACAGCATCCGCCGTTCGATGCGTGAGCGCTTGCAGGATTATCTGTCTGGACAGTTCCACAAGGCGGGCAGCAGAACCTTTTCTATTCCACTAAAGCGGCAGGATCTGGCGGATTTTTTGTTTGTGGACCGCAGCGCGATGTCTAATGAGCTGTGCAAAATGCGGGATGAAGGGCTGCTGAAATTTGAAAAAAGTAAATTTGAGCTCTTGATAGAAATGCCGATTACAGAAGAGGAAAAAGATCCTAATAGTATGGGGTAGCATAGCAAAAACAGAAAACAACATAAAAAGCACAAAGCTGTCTGAAAAGACAGCCTTGTGCTTTTTGATGAAATCTGCTTTTGTTTATGCGTTCTCCATGATCGCCTTAATAGCAGTCTTGGTATCGGTCAGCGGGAACAGTTCATAGCCGACACGACCGGTGTAACCGCAGGCATCCAAGTGCGAGATGACCTTTTTATAGTTGATCTCACCCGTGCCCGGCTCGTGACGGCCGGGAGCGTCTGCTACATGGATATGGCCGAACGTATCGCCGTAATTCGTGATCGTATCGCAGATGCAGCCTTCGTTGATCTGCATGTGATATACGTCGTACAGCAGCTTGAGGCGCGGCGAGCCGATCAGGCGGACGATCTCTGCGCCCATCTGGGTAGTCGCGAGGAAGTTGCCGACGTGGTCGGTCGTGATGTTGAGCGCCTCAAGGTTGAGGTTGATCTCTTCCTTTTCGGCAAGTTCTGCGCACGCGAGCAGCGTGTCATACATCGAGCACAGCTTGACGGTGTGCGACAGGTTGTCATAGTGGTCAACAACGATGCCGCCCTCGCCGAGGGCATTGGAATGGATCGTTACGCTGGACGCGCCGACCTTTTTGGCCGCTGCGATCGACTGCTTTAAGTAGTCGAGATATTTTTCCTTATGCGTCGGGTCGACGAGCGAATAATCTGCATCTCCATTGAAGCCAGAAATCGCGATGCCGGCCTTTTCCGCGGCCGCGCGGGTCGCATCCAGATCGCGGACACGCCAGTCCCAAAATTCAACGGCCTCAAAACCGTCGTCCTTAGCCGCCTGGAAGCGGTCGAGCCAGTCCAGCTCGGTATACAGCGTGTCGATGCACGCGCATTTTCTCAGTGCCATGTTGTCAGGTCTCCTTTGAACAAATTGGAAGGGATGCGGGGTGGCATCCTGATAACTACTATCATCATACCACCCCGCAGCGTATTAGACAATCTCGGAAATTTTGACCGGACGGCCTTCGTGCAGCGACTTGGTCGCGGCCGCGGCCATCAGCACAGGATACAGGCCGTCTTCGCCGGTAACCGGCGTTTCCTTGTCGTTAATGACTGCATCGGCAAAAGCCTGCATCTCAGCAACAAACGCACCGGTATAACGGTCCCACATGACCTTGTACGCGACGCCATGCACTGCACCGTCCGCAGTGGACAAGACCGCAGTATTCGGCGTATCGTTCTGATCTTCTGCGCATCCTTCCGAACCAAAGACTTCGACACGCTGATCGTAACCGTAAACCGCCTTGCGGCTGTTGTCGATCACGCCGATCGCACCGTTTTCGAATTTGAGTGTTACCAGTGCGGTGTCCACGTCGCCCGCTTCGGCAATGCCGGGATCGACCAGTACCGAACCGATGGCATTGACTTCAGTAACCTCGCTGCCGGCGAGGAAGCGCGCCATATCAAAGTCATGGATCATCATGTCGTAGAAGATGCCGCCGGACACCTTGACATAGGATACCGGGGGCGGCTCCGGATCGCGCGAGGAAATTTTGATGATGTTGACCTTGCCGACCTTGCCGTCGCGTACCATGTCATAGACTGCGCGGTGATTATGGTCAAAGCGGCGGCAGAAGCCGATTTGCAGCTTGACGCCGGCCTGCTTGGCCGCGTCGATCGCCGCATGCACCTTGGCAAGATCGTAATCGATCGGCTTTTCACAGAAGATGTGCTTGCCTGCATGCGCCGCTTCGATGATGTACTTGGAGTGTGTGTCGGTCGAGGAGCAGATCAGAACCGCTTCGATTTCCGGATCGTTCAGGATGTCGTTTGCATCCTTGGTGCAGTTCGGAATGCCACACTTCTTGGCAAATACTTCGGTTTCTTCATTCATGAACGGGTCGGCGATGGTTTTGATCTCCATCTCCGGCACAAACATGGAAATGTTCTTGGCGTGGACCTTGCCGATACGGCCTGCGCCGATAATACCAATTTTCATGGAAAACCCTCCTTGGGAAGAACAATGTAAGTAACAGGTATTGAGAGGACAGAGCATGCGGCGCATACCTGCCGCACGGTGGAAGAGAAAACCGGCCGTATTTCGTTCTCACAGCGAACGTTGGAGCGTCGGACACCATCAAACGAAGGGGGGAGCGGTTTTATCGTGGGGATAAGCGGGGGATCAGGACATCCATTCCGCAAAGCGGTCCAGACGGTCCTGCGCGTTGTCCTTGGTGATGATCTCGGTGCCGGTGTCGACGACCGCGTCGTATTCCTCGCCCTGCAGGATCTTGACCATGGTCTCGACGGCCTTGTAGCCGATGTCGAAGTTGTTCTGCGCGGCGGTCATGGTCAACTCACCAGCCAGCACGGCCTCGACCGCGGATTTCTGACCGTCAAAGCCCAAGAAGATCGTGTTGGCGTAGGCCGGATTTTCTGCCGCGGTGCGTGCAGCCGCCAATGCCATATCGTCGTTGTTCGAGCAGATAATGGCAACGCCATCGGGGAACTTGTTCATAATGGCTTCCATCGCGGTGACGGCCAGATCAGCGGTCGCGTTAGCGTACTGCACCTCGTCATCAAGGAACTCGCCGCCGGCCTCAGTGATGCCTTCGCGGTAGCCTTCCATGCGGGCGGTGTTGGTCGCGTCGCCCTGTACGCCGGCGATCTCAATGCACTTGATCTCCTCCCAGCCGGCGGCCTTGGCAGCCTCGACCGCAGCGATCGCGCCCTTCTTGGCCGCTTCCTTGTTGCCCGTGCCGACGAAGGACAGGCACTTGTCCGAGTCGATATCGGTGTCGAAAGCGACGACCGGCTTGTCGGTCTCTGCGATCGCGGTCGCGACCGCTTCAGACTGCAGCGGAGCGATCAGATAGCCATCATAGGAGGCGTTGGCCAGATCGGTGGTCAGCGAGTTGAGCTGCTCCTCGTAGTAGGTCTCTCCCGGAGGGCCCTTGATGGACAGCTTGACTAAATCGGGGTGCTCTTCCTCATAGGCTTCCGCGCCGGCCTGTACGATCTGCCAGAACTCGGACGCGTTGGTCTTGAGGATCATGCTCAGCTCATAGGGGCCTTCCCCAGCGCTGTCGCCGGAAGCGGCGTCCGGGAATTCAGCGCCCTCGTCCGCGCAGGCGGTCAGGCTGAGCGCGAGCGCGCTGGCCAGCAGTGCAGCAAACAGTCTCTTGGTTTTCATGTGATTCATCCTTTCTCTCTCGTTGTGTGCACTTATGTGCTGTGTGTCATTTGTGTGCTTATTGTATCGAAGATTCTGTGAGGTGTCAACAGCGGCGAACTTTGATCAGATAATGAGGAAAGGATAAAGGCAGAGAAAAAGTTTAGAAAAAGCATTGGTAGAACGAAAAAAGGGAAAATGTAATTGCGTTTTGTCAGTGAAAATGCGCGTGTAGAACTTGTGCGCGATCTTGTTGTCCAACCTACACAAGGATAACAAAAATAGAAATATAAGAAAACATCGTTTATCAGAACTTTTTGCACGAAAAAGTGATGATTTTCATTCTCTTTTGATGGCTGAGTTCTTTTGGAGGAAAACTGTCTTTATGTGTGCTTTTGCACATAATGGCAAAATAAGCACAGGAATGTGTGAAAAAATTGCAGAACACACAGAGGCTGTGCTATAATGAAAAAAGTATTTCAATAAACACAGGTAGGGATTCCTATGAGCAAACGAGTGACGATTCAGTCGGTTGCTGAGCGGGCAGGTGTTTCGCGCGGCACGGTGGATCGCGTAATCAATAACCGTTCCTATGTCAGTGCCGAAGTGCGTGCGCGTATTTTGAAAGCCATTGAAGAAACTGGCTATGTTCCGCCGCGTCAGACGCAGCCCATCGAACAGCCGGATGCTTTTCCACCGCTGCGGCTGGGTGTGGTGCTGCCTAATTGGACGGGCAGCTTTAAAAACGAAGTGGCGGAAGGCATTGCCAAGGCACGTCGTGAACTGGCGCCATATCATGTAGAGATTCGTGTCTGCGTATGTGAAACCGATTTGCCTGTTGAATGTATTGAACACTTGGATGCCCTTGTGGAATGGGGTGCGCAAGGCATCGCACTATGCGCCCTCAATGACATCATAATCGAAGCAAAGGTCGGTGAACTGGCAGACCGCGGTATTCCGTGCGTGACATTTAACTCGGATCTGCCGGGCAGCCGACGGCTGTGCTTTGTGGGGCAGGATTATACCAAAAGCGGTCGGATTGCAGCTGAACTGCTCAGCAAATGCGTGCCCAGAAACGCACGTATTTTGGCAATGGTGGGTAATTTGGAGTATCACGGCCACCGTACCAGACTGGATGGGTTCTGTGCACGCATGCACGAGCTAGGCTTTGCCGCCGCTCAGATCGAGATCACGGAAACGTATAATAATTACCGCCTCACCTGCGATAAAGTGCGGCAGGCATTGCAGGATACGCCCGATCTGGCTGCCATTTATATGGCAAACCGGAGCGTAACCGGCTGCACAGACGCACTGCGGCAGGCTGGGGCGATCGGTAAAGTTCATGTGGTCGCGCATGATGTATCTGCACGCACCAAACTGTTGTTGCAGGAGGGCAGTCTGGATTTTACGATCACACAGGATATGGTCCGGCAGGGCTATTTGCCGCTCATCCTGCTGCGGGAGTTGCTGCATAAAGGGGAGCATCCGCAAAAAGATCAGCTTTCCACACGTATCTCCATTATCTGTTCACAAAATATTGACTGAGGTGAAGCGGCAAAAGAGTGGAGACACCGCGTTCACGGTGCAAAAATCGTCGGTACGCGAATGCTGAATGGCAGAATGGGTGAAGCAGTATTGAAAAAAGGGATGACGCATTGCGTCATCCCTTTTTGTTGATAGCAAATTATATTGTCATGTCTCTGCGATAAGCAGGGTACTGAAAATATACTTTAACCCAGTTTGTGATATTCTTCGTCCGAAACGGCTTCCAGCCATTCATTTGAGCAGTTTTCGCCCGGAACTTCCAGTGCCAGATGTGAGAACCAGCTATCCGCGGCAGCACCATGCCAGTGCTTGACGCCTGTCGGGATATTGACGACATCACCCGGATGCAGCATCCGTGCCGGCTTGTCCCATTCCTGATACCAGCCCTGTCCGGCTACACACAGCAGAAGCTGACCGCCGCCCTGATCGGCGTGGTGGATGTGCCAGTTGTTCCGGCAACTCGGCTCAAAGGTTACATTGTACACACCGACCTGCGAGGTCGAGAGCGGGTGCAGATAACTCTGGCCGACAAAATACTGGGCAAATCCGTCGTTGGGTGCGCCGATGGGGAAGACCATCTCGCTTTGGTGTTGTGCCTTTCCGTCGGCGGTATCCGTGCTGTCCGTGTCGTTCCAGACCTCTTTCGCCATGCGGAAGGCTGCCCACGCTTTGGGCCAGCCTGCGTAAAAGGCCGCATGGGTCAGGATTTCGGCAATTTCCTGCCGTGTGATACCGTTCTGCTTGGCAGTGGACAGATGATATTGGAACGAGCTGTCCACCAGCCCCTGTGCCATGAGCGCGACCACGGTGACCAGCGATCTGTCGCGCAGCGAGAGCTTTTCCTCCCGGCTCCAAACCTCACCGAACAGAACATCGTCATTGAGTTGTGCAAATTTGGGCGCAAAGCTGCCAAGCGCATCCCTGCCCGCGGTTTGTTTAACTGCCATATAGGCTCCTCCTATTCCAGTGAAAATGTGACGGACACCGTGCCTTCCCCCAGCCTGGCTTGCAAATCAGTGGGGTCATCGATCGTAGCGAGACGGGTGAAGTTCCATGTGTTAGTGCCGTAATAAATGGTGATTTGGTTGCCTTGATAAAGTATGACGTCTCCGGGCTGGGTGGTGATCGACTCGTCGTTACGGGTCAGTGTCGTGCCAAGCGGCCCGACTTTTTCAAAGCCGCCGTAGTCCTCCATTTGGATTGTCAACGGGCCTTGTGCCAGTAACTGCTGAAATTCCTCCGCAGAGCTATTGTCTGCGAAGGTAGCATAAAATTGCTGCTCTCCAACGGTGATAATCAAAGTATGCTCCTCCTGCCCATCTTCTGTTTCTGTGGATGGAGAGGATACGGACGTATCCTGTTCCGTGGAAGTTTCCTGTGGAGGGGGTGCATCGACAGCAGTAGGGAGCGTGCCGCCTCCGCAGGCGGTTAAGTCAAGAACAGCAAGCAACGTGCAAAACAGTCGAACCATGCGGAACCTCCTTGTATAGTCATAAATGGGTTTGGAAAAACCGAGAAGTCGAATGTTCCTAGGGTTATGCTTCCGTTTTTTCGCTGATCGTCCGAATGGTTTTTGCGGGTACGCCGCCAACTACGGTACGCGCAGGCACATCCTTTGCCACTACTGCGCCTGCCGCGATAACGGCACCGTCACCAATGCTTACGCCGGGCAGTATGGTGGCGTTCGAACCAATCCAGACATTTTTGCCGATGCGGATAGGGGCAGGCAGCATAGTGCTGCGCTCATCGGGCTGCATCGCGTGGTTGAGTGTTGCCAACACGACGTTGTGACCGATCAATGTGCCGTCTCCAATGAAAATGCCGCCCTGATCTTGGAATTTACAGCCCATATTGATGAATACATTCTTCCCGACCGTAATATTTTGTCCGCAGTCGGTGTGAAACGGCGGAAATAAGCCGAAGCTGTCGTCAACCGGTTTGCCGATCAACTTGGAAAACAACGCGCGCAGTTCATCCGGTTCATGATAACCGGCGTTGATTTTAGCGGTGATGCGCAGCGCCCGCTGGCTGACGCGGTGCATGCAGTGATGCGCTTCGCTGTTGCCAATAACCGGCTGTCCGCTGTTCAGATGGTCAAAAAATGCTTGATCGTCCATGGAAGCCTCCTGTAAAGATTGTTCTTTTGTTTTTATTGTATCACGGCGTTTGTTTGATAACAAATACCTATAAGGAATGATATATTATGCTTGTAAGCTATATATGGACTATGGTATGATCGGATTGACAGGAGGTGGCACGAATGGAATTGCGGGTGCTGCAATATTTCCTTGCGGTAGCGCAGGAGCAGAGTATTTCCGCGGCGGCGCAGTCGCTGCATCTGACTCAGCCGACATTGTCCCGGCAGCTGCGGGAGTTGGAGGAGGAGCTGGGAAAGCAGCTGATGATCCGCGGCAGCCGAAAGATCACACTGACGGAGGAAGGGATGCTGCTGCGCAAGCGTGCGGAGGAAATCCTGGACTTGGTCAGCCGGACGGAACGGGAGGTTACGCAGTCGGACGAAGCGATTGCCGGAGACGTATATATCGGGACCGGTGAAACTGACGGTGTGCGCCAGCTTGCGCGGGTCGCAAAGCAGATCCAGCAGGATTATCCGGATGTGCGTTTTCATATTGTCAGCGGTGATGCGGTGGATGTATGTGACCGTTTGGAGAAAGGCTTGCTTGATTTTGGTGTTTTACTGGGCGACATCGACCGGACGCGGTATAATTACTTGCCCTTGCCGATGAAGGATACATGGGGCGTATTAATGAGGCGTGATAGTCCGTTGGCCGGTCAGCAGACCGTGTCACCGGCACAGATGTGGGATAAACCTTTGATTTTATCGCGGCAAGTGGATAATAAAAGCGGGCTGTACCGCTGGCTTGGCAAGGAACCGACACAGCTGAATACAGTTGCAACCTATAACCTGATCTATAATGCTTCGCTTATGGTAGATGAGGGAATGGGTTATGCCTTTACGCTTGATAAATTGGTCAATACCATAGGCAGCAATCTTTGCTTCCGCCCACTGCAGCCTAGGCTCGAACTGGGTATGCATCTGGTGTGGAAAAAGTCACAGGTGTTTTCCAAAGCGGCAGGATTATTTCTCGACTGTTTGCAGGCATATCTGGCCTCCGACGGTTTTGACGATGTATCAGGATAGCTCAAATCGCCTGATGGTCTGCGTGGCTACCTTTTTGGATTGCAAGGCATCCCATTGCCAATAAGCGGAAATCGGTGTACACTAATGATGTATTTACACGCTGCACCGGTATGTTCCAGATGCAGTGCGGCGTATACAATGTGAAAAACTGGAGGGGGATTCTGATGAAATGCGTACAATGTGGCAGCGAGCTTAAGCCGGGTGCAAGATTTTGTACTGCCTGCGGGGCGAAGCAGCCAGAGAGTGAAGAGAAAATATGTCCGAATTGCGGTGCTGCGCTGCAAGCGGGAGCGAGATTCTGCAAAAACTGCGGCAGCCCGGTAGAAGCATCGCAGCCGGAGGCACAGCCTGCGCAAACAGCGCCGCAGTCACCGGAGAAAAAAAGCGGTAAGGGAAAAACGGCGGTGATCGCGGCTGTTGCGGTCGTGCTGGTGGTCGGTATTGCGGCTGCTGTATGGGCGGCGACCCGCCCCGCAGCCAAAGGGGGCGGTGAACAGCCGGTTTCATCTGCGGCAGGCGATACGGTGGTGCAGCCGGATCAGATCGATAGCGCGGATATCGACCTTGTGGCGGATGATTCGGTAGAACTGACCGGAACGGTGCGTATTTCGACTGAGAATGAACTGTTCCTTGACTGGGGCGAGCCAATGCGTATCCTGCTGACGGATGATGACGGCGAACGCGTGCAGGTCAGCGACGTATCGTCGGCTTATCTGGTTAACGACGGCGTCAGTCGTTCATTATGGGAAGAACTGCCGCTCGATCAGCCGGTGCGCATAGAAGGCGAGCTGGAGATTGAGGGGACACGCCTTTACCTGTATGCTGAGGAATTGACCGATACCGATGGCAGCGCGCTGGTCATTCAAGCGGAGCAGCAGCCGCCTGTGCAGCAGGAGGAGATTCTGCCGCAGAGTGATTCGCGCCTGCTGACCCATTCGGATATCGAAGGGCTGACACTGCAGGAAATCAATTACGCTAAAAATGAGATTTACGCGCGCCATGGGCGTAAATTCAGCTCCAAGGAGCTGCAAACCTATTTTGATTCCAAGTCGTGGTATCACGGTACGATCGCGCCGGAGGACTTCAGCGATTCCGTGCTCAGCGATACCGAGCGCAAGAACGCGGACTTCCTGGCCGAAGTCGAGTTTTCGATCGATCCCAATGGGTATAAGCTCGATGCGTAAGCGTGTATGTATTATGGTGCTTGCACTTGGTCTGCTGACCGGGTGTGCAGGTGCGCCTGCGCAGCAGACTGAGGAACCGGCGTCGGCAGAGGATGCGTCTGCCGTCGAGGTGCAGGTGGAGGAACCGCAGGCGGCGGAGCCGTCACTTATGGTTGCGATCGACCCGGGGCATCAGTCTTGGGATGTGGATATGAGCGACACCGAGCCGGTCGGCCCGGGGGCGACGGAATATAAGCAGAAGGCGACAACCGGTACGGCGGGCCGGTATTCCGGCGTGGCGGAGTATGCGCTGAATCTGGATATTTCCTTGCTGCTGCGTGACGAACTCGAGCAGCGCGGCTATCGGGTTGTGCTGACGCGAGAGGATAACCAGACCGCGATCAGCAATGCGGAGCGGGCGCAGCTGGCAAGCGAGGCGGGTGCAGATATCTATTTGCGCATCCATGCCAACGGCAGCGAGGATACATCGGTGCATGGCGCGCTCGCACTCGTGCCGAGCGCTCAGAACCCGTATGTTGCCGATCTGCATGAATCGAGCTTGCAGCTCGCGCAGTGTGTGTTGACAGCGTATTGTGACGCGACCGGCTTTTCCGATTTGGGCGTACAGGACAACGATACGATGACCGGTATCAACTGGAGCACCTGCCCGGTGATGATTCTGGAAATGGGATTTATGACCAATGAACAGGATGATCTGGCAATGGCGGACGCGGATTTCCGGATGAAAATGGTGCAGGGGATTGCAGATGGGGTAGAACGATACGATGAACAGACGAAATAGCGGTTGGTGGGCGGCGCTGTTTGCGCTGGTGCTGCTGGCTGGCTGCGGCACGTCTCAGGCGGAAAGCACGACGACAGAGGTCGAGGTGCAGCCGCCGCAGGTACAGGAAGAACAGGCGGCAGAAATGCCGGTAGATGAGCCGGAGAAACAGGAGGATGCGGCTGCTGCCCTGCGGGAACTGCTTGAAGATCAGCTCTTGGCAGGAAAGCAGATGGCAGGCGGGACTTGGTCGGCCTGTGTGCTGCCGCTGGATGACGCGGAACCGGTGATTATGAATGCACAGCCGCTGCGTTCGGCTAGCCTGATCAAGCTGTTTGTGGCCGGCACAGTTTGTGAGCAGTGGGACGCGGTGGACGCACGGGCGCAGTATGCAGGGGAGACGGACGAACTGCTGCAGAGAATGCTGTCTGTCAGTGACAACGACGCGACCAATACGCTTGTGCGCCGGTTGGGCGGCGGTGACACTTCCAGTGGTATGGCGCAGGTCAACGCTTATTGCGAGGAAAATGGCTATGCGGACAGCAGCATGGGGCGTTTGATGCTGGATTTCGATGCGGCAGGGGATAATTTTACCTCTGCTGCCGACTGCTGCGCGATTCTGCGTGCGGTGGAGCGCGGCGAAACGGCGGGTGCGGACAGGATATTGTCCGCACTGAAAAAGCAGGAGCGCACGGGTAAGCTGCCGGCCGGCGTGCCGGATGGTGTTGCGACCGCCAACAAGACCGGCGAGCTGGACGATGTGGAGAACGACGCGGCCATTGTCTGGGCACAGGATGGTACATATATCCTTTGCGTGCTGGCGGATGGGGTGTCCGACCCGGCTGCTGCGCGGACGCAGATCACTGCCTTATCTTCTGCGGTATACACGTATTTTGAATCGGCAAACACCTGATGGATAAAGAAAAAGACCCGCCTAAGCGGGTCTTTTTCCTTTGCGATGAGGTGGATTACAGCTGCGGCATCAGGTTGGCAAGTTCCAGAGCGGTCAGCGCGGCATCCGCGCCCTTGTTGCCGGCCTTGGTGCCGGCGCGCTCGATCGCCTGCTCGATGTTCTCGGTCGTGACGATGCCGAAGGTTGCCGGTACGCCGGTCTGCAGGTTGACCTGTGCGATGCCCTTGGAGACCTCATTGCAGACATAGTCATAGTGCGAGGTCGAGCCGCGGATCACCGCGCCGAGGCACACGATTGCGCAGTATTTGCCGGACTGGGCAAGCTTCTGTGCGGCCAGCGGGATTTCAAACGCGCCCGGCACCCAGACGAGCGTGATGTCATCCGTATCGACGCCGTGGCGCACGAGCGTGTCCTCCGCGCCCGAGATCAGCTTGGAGACGATGAACTCATTGAAACGCGACGCGACGATAGCGAATTTGCCTTTACCTGCGACCAGTTTTCCTTCCAGAACTTTCATGATAGTTTTCCTCCGTTTGATATGAAATGGTTATTTGAACTTACAGAACGTGCTTGAACAGATGTCCCATTTTGATCTGCTTGGTGCGCAGATAGAATGCGTCATCCTCCTGCGGGGCGATTTCGATCGGGACGCGCTCGACGATCTCGACGCCGAAACCATCCAGGCCATAGATCTTCTCCGGGTTGTTGGTCAGCAGACGCAGTTCTTTTGCGCCGAGATCCTGCAAAATCTGTGCGCCGATCCAGTATTCACGAAGGTCGGGAGCAAAGCCAAGTTTGACGTTGGCCTCGACTGTGTCCCAGCCCTGTTCCTGCAATTCGTATGCTTTCAGCTTGTTGATCAGGCCGATACCACGGCCCTCCTGCCGCATGTAGAGCAGCACGCCGCGGCCCTCGCGCTCAATTTGCTGCATGGCGGCGGCCAGCTGCTGACCGCAGTCACAGCGGCGTGAGCCGAATACGTCGCCGGTCAGACATTCCGAATGTACGCGGCACAGCAGATTTTTGCCGTCGCTAATGTCGCCTTTGACCAGCGCGACATGGTGTTCGCCGGTCAGGTCGTTGATGTAGCCGTAGATTTGGAACTCGCCGAAACGGGTGGGCAGCTTGGCGCTCGCTTCGCGTACAACATGCTTGTCGTGGCGGCGGCAGTAGTCCTGCAAGTCCTTGATTGTGATGACCTTCAGCCCCCATGCTTTGGCATGCTCGAGCAATTCGGTCGTGCGCATCATCGTGCCGTCGTCGCGCATGATCTCGCAGCACAGACCGCATTCCTCCAATCCTGCCAGACGGCACAGGTCGACGGTTGCCTCGGTGTGACCGTTGCGGGTGAGCACACCGCCATAGCGCGAGATCAGCGGGAATACATGGCCGGGACGGCGCAGGTCGCTGGGCTTCGTGTTCGGGTCAGCGCACATGCGGCAGGTGAAGCCGCGCTCCTCAGCAGAAATACCCGTGGTGGTGTTCACATGATCGACCGAAACGGTAAACGCGGTCTGGTGGTTGTCGGTGTTGACTTTAACCATCTGCTCCAGCCCCAACCGATCCGCGACTGTCTTGCTCATCGGTGTGCAGATCAGCCCCTTGGCGTGGACAGCCATAAAGTTGACGTTTTCGGTCGTAGCGAACTGGGCGGCGCAGATCATGTCGCCTTCGTTTTCACGGTCGGGGTCGTCGATCGTGATGATGATGCGGCCGGCGCGTAATTCGTCCAGTGCTTCTTCGACCGTGCAGTATTGCTGTTCCATATTGGTTTGTCCTCCTTTATGCTTTAGAACCCGTGTTGGGCCAGAAAATCCATAGTGATGCCGCTTTTTGCCGTGCCTTCGTCCTTGCCGTAGGGCGTGAGCAGCTTTTCAACGTATTTGCCGATCACATCGCATTCGAGGTTGACCGTTTCGCCCGGCTTTTTACCGAGCAGGATGGTTTCCGCGCCCGTGTGTGGGATAATCGAAACGGAAAAACTGGTCTCGTCCACCGCCGCGACCGTCAGGCTGACGCCATCGATTGCGATTGAGCCTTTTTCGACGATGTAGCGTAAAAGCGCTGCAGGGGCGTGCACCGTCACCCAGACCGCGTTATCCTCGCGTTTTTGGGATGAGATCATACCCGTGCCGTCGATGTGGCCGGACACGATGTGTCCGCCGAAACGGCCATTTGCAGCCATGGCGCGTTCGAGATTGACAGGCGAGCCGCTTTGCAGCTGTCCCAGTCCCGAGCGCCGCAGCGATTCGGCCATCACGTCAGCCGAAAAGCTGTCTGCGGTCATGGAAACGACCGTCAGGCACACGCCGTTGGTGGCGATGCTGTCGCCGATTTTTGTTCCTTCAAGCACGGCTTTCGCGCCGATCGTCAGCCGTGCGCCTGCCGCGCCGCGTTCGATGCGACGCACCGTGCCGATTTCCTCAATGATGCCAGTGAACACGTTACAGTACTCCCTCCATGAGAAAATCCTCGCCCAGCGGCGTAACGGTGACGTTTTTGAGCGGCATCGCGTCGGCCATCTTGGCAAAGCCTGTGCCGCCGAGCGGGGTTTTGGCAGCCGCGCCGCCAATCAGCTTGGGCGCGATGTATGCCTGTACTTTGTGAACGATGCCCGCCTTGAGCGCCGCGAACGCGAGTTCTGCGCCGCCCTCGAGCAGGATGCTGTCCAGACCGTGCGCGCCGAGCTGGCGCATCAGGTCGTTTAAATCGACTTTGCCGTTCTGCTCCTTGCAGAGCACCAGATGTGCGCCCGCTTTTTTCAGCGCGGAGGCACGTTCGTTCCATTCGGTCACGGCGATGACGGTGTCGATCTCGTGTGCGGTGCGGATCAGCTGGCAGTCCAGCGGTGTGCGCGCGTGGCTGTCGCAGATGATGCGGTAAGGGTTTCGGCCGCCCTCGATGCGGCAGGTGAGCAGCGGGTCGTCGGCCAGCACTGTACCAACGCCGACCATGATGCCGGACAGGCGTGCGCGTGTTTCATGGACATGGTGCCGTGCTGCCTCTCCTGTTACCCAGCGGCTGTCGCCGGACGCTGCGGCGATTTTGCCGTCCAGTGTCATCGCGTACTTAAGCACAACGTAAGGAGTCTTGCTTGTGATGTAATGGAAGAATATTTCGTTGAGCCTGCGGCATTCATCCTCACAGATGCCGGTCTCGACCGGGATGCCCGCGCTGCGCAAAATCTCGGCGCCTTTGCCTGCAACAAGAGGATTGGCGTCCAGGCAGCCGACAAACACACGGCCGATGCGTTTTTCAAGGATCGCGTCCGTGCAGGGGGGCGTGCGTCCCCAGTGGCAGCATGGCTCGAGGGTGACGTACAGGTCCGCGCCCGCCGGATCTTCCGTGCAGTTTTTCAGCGCGTTGCGCTCGGCATGCAGGCCGCCGCACTCTTCGTGCCAGCCCTCACCGATCACGCGGCCGTCTTTGACGATCACACAGCCAACCATGGGGTTGGGGCTGACGTGTCCCGCGCCGCGCGCAGCCAGCTCGAGCGCCCGGCGCATATAGTTTTCATGGATGTTTTGCAAAGAGAAATCACCTCGCGAAAAGCCCGGATGGGCTGAAATGATAAAAAACGCCCCGAAAGCAGATGCTTCGGGGCGTAATGCCGCAAAAATAAAAAATCTGAAACACGATAACGCGTTTCAGAACAGCAAACAAACGGAAACAGGACCTATCCCGCCTTCCGCACATTCTTCTTTCATCCAGACTATACTGTCGGCTTCGGAGTTTCACCGAATCATGCTTTCACTCGAAAGAGCGTCCGCTCGCGGGCTGTACCGCCGGTAGGGAATTGCACCCTGCCCTGAAGAATCCTGATATTCGGTTGGTGGAAAGCGTTCTTCACGCTTTACCAAGGACAAGTATATACCTGCGGAAAACAGAATGCAAGCATTTTTACAAAATTGTGCGAGGGCAGCCGTAGCCGCCCCCGCCGAGGGAAGAGTAAAAAAGAAAAGAGAAAAGTGTGTCCTGACCACGTTTTTAGGATAGCAGCATTTTGCAAAAAACGGAGCAAAGGCACGTAAAACTTATGCAAAAGCTGCAAATGTGCTATGTACCGCTGCCGGCCTCCTCGAAAACGCTTGTTTGGTGCGTTCGGACGTGTTATAATATTTCAGTATTGAAATTTGTATGCAGAGAAGGAGCTTTCGGTGTGAACAATCGTGAGCATATTCGGAATTTTTCCATCATCGCACACATCGACCACGGTAAATCCACGCTGGCCGACCGCCTGCTTGAGCAGTGCAAGGCTGTCTCTCAGCGCGAAATGGAAGAGCAGCTGCTCGATAATATGGATCTCGAGCGCGAGCGCGGCATTACGATCAAAGCGCGCGCCGTGCGTATGGAGTATGAGGCTGACGACGGGCAGACCTATGAGATGAACCTGATCGACACGCCCGGCCATGTGGACTTCAATTATGAGGTTTCGCGTTCGCTCGCCGCATGCGAGGGCGCGCTGCTGGTCGTGGACGCGGCGCAGGGCATCGAGGCGCAGACGCTGGGCAACACTTACCTTGCGATCGATGCCGGTCTTGAAGTTGTGCCGGTGATCAACAAGATTGATCTGCCCGCGGCGGATGCACCGCGCGTCAAGAAGGAGATCGAGGATATCATCGGCATCCCGGCCGAGGATAGTCCGGAGATCTCGGCAAAAATGAATATCAATATCCACGAGGTGCTTGAGCGCATCGTGTCCGACATTCCCGCACCGTCGGGCGACCCGGATGCACCGCTGCGCGCACTGATTTTCGACAGCCAGTATGACCCCTATAAGGGTGTTATCGTCTATATGCGTCTAATGGATGGCACGATCCGGCCGGGTATGAAGGTCAAAATGATGGCGACCGGCGCGACGTTCCAAGTGCTCGAGTGCGGCCATCTGCTGCCGCTCGGCCTGTCCCCTCAGCAGGAACTGTGCGCAGGTGAGGTTGGTTACTTCACCGCGTCGATCAAAACCGTGTCCGACACCCGTGTGGGCGACACGGTCACCGAGGCCGACCGTCCGACCGCGGAGGCGCTGCCGGGCTATCGTCCGGCGCGGCCGATGGTGTTCTGCGGTATCTATACCGAGGACGGTTCTAAGTACCCCGACTTGCGCGACGCGCTGGAAAAGCTGCAGCTGAATGACGCAGCGCTGTCGTTCGAGCCGGAAAGTTCGGTGGCGCTGGGCTTTGGCTTCCGCTGCGGCTTCCTCGGCATGCTGCACATGGAGGTCATTCAGGAGCGTTTGGAGCGCGAATTTGACCTTGATCTGGTCACGACGCTGCCAAGCGTAGTATATGAGATCGTCAAGACTGACGGAACAATCGTCCAGTGCGACAACCCGCACGACTATCCGGACCCCGCGGTCATCGAGGAGGCGCGCGAGCCGTTTGTCAAGGCGACGATTATGACGCCGCAGGAGTATGTCGGCAACATCATGCCGATGTGTCAGGAACGGCGCGGCGTATTCAAGGACATGCAGTATCTGGACGCGAATCTCGTCGAGTTGCATTACGAAATGCCGATCAACGAGATTATTTACGACTTCTTCGACGCTTTGAAGGCGCGCACCCGCGGCTACGCGTCGCTTGACTACGAGTTTCTCGATTACCGTCCGAGCGATCTGGTCAAGGTCGATATGCTGCTCAACGGCGATCAGGTGGACGCGCTGTCATTCATTGTGCACCGCGAAAAGGCATATGGCCGTGCGCGCCGCATCTGCGAAAAGCTCAAGGAAAACATCCCGCGCCAGCTGTTCGAGGTGCCGGTACAGGCTGCGATCGGCGGCAAGGTCATCGCGCGAGAGACAGTCAAGGCGATGCGTAAGGACGTTCTGGCCAAGTGCTATGGCGGCGATATCACGCGCAAGAAGAAGCTGCTGGAAAAACAGAAGGAAGGCAAGAAGAAGATGCGTTCGCTCGGTACGGTGCAGATCCCGACCGAGGCGTTTATGGCAGTCTTGAAGCTGGATGAGGAATCATGAGCAAATTCAGTTATAAAAACCGGCCGCTCGGCCTGTACCTGCACATCCCGTTTTGCGTGCAGAAATGCGCCTATTGTGACTTTTATTCGGTGACCGATGCGGATCTGATGAAAAGCTATGTCACGGCGCTGCTCAACCATATCCGTGAATACGGCAGGACGTGCAGCGGCTACACGGTCGACACCGTGTACATCGGCGGCGGCACGCCGACCTGCCTCGGGCCGAAGTATCTTGGCCGCATCCTGCAGGAGGTACGGAATAAGTTCCCGCTCGCGGATGACGCGGAGATCACAGTCGAGTGTAACCCGGAGAGCACGGACAAAAAGGTGCTCGAGATGATGAAAAAGCAGGGTGTCAACCGCTTGTCTTTTGGTGTGCAGTCTGCGCAGGAGGATGAGCTCAAACGCATCGGGCGTATCCATACGTTCCAGCAGGCGAAAGACGCGGTCGATCTGGCGCGGGAAAAGGGGTTTGACAACATCAGCCTCGACCTGATGTACGGCCTGCCCGGTCAGACGCAGGAGAAGTTCCTCGACTCGGTCGAGCAGTGTCTGGCGCTTGGTCCCAAGCACCTGTCGTGCTACGGGCTGAAGCTTGAGCCGGCTACCCCGATGGGGCGGGAAAACCCTGTCCTACCGGACGACGACGCGCAGGCAGATACTTATCTCGCGATGTGCGAGCTGCTGCGCAAAAACGGTTTTGAGCACTATGAGATATCCAATTTTGCAAAGCCGGGCTTCCGCTCGCGGCATAACTGCAAGTATTGGGACCTGTCCGAATATCTCGGCCTCGGCCCGGGGGCACACTCGTTCATTAACGGCCGCCGGTTCGAGTTTGCGCGGGACATCAAGGCATATATAAACGGAGAGGACATCGTGCAGGACGAGGACGAGGTGCCGACCTTCCAGCGGCAGGGCGAATACCTGATGGTGCGCCTGCGCACGGCAGAAGGCGTGGATTTCCTCGATCTCGAGAAACGCTATAATATCGACTCGACGCCCTATGAGGAAGCGTTCCGCAGCTTGATGGGCAACGAGTTGGTCGCGCATCAGGGCACCCGCTGGTACTTGACCGAGAAGGGCTTTTTGGTGTCCAACAGCATTATCAACACGATTGTGGAAGCGGGGCAGCCTGACGTGGACACGGCGCAGGCAGCAGCCCGCCCGTTCTGATAACCAGTCAAAACAAAAATTTACATAAACATCGGAGGAAGCATTATGCGCGCAGTCATCACAGTGGTCGGCAAGGACCGCACCGGCATCATCGCCAAGATCTCGGAGACGCTCTATCAGCACCAGGTCAACATTGTTGATATTTCGCAGAACGTCATGGAGGATATGTTCGCCATGGTTATGCTGGTCAATATCGATAAGTGCACGGTAGACTTTACGCAGCTGGCCGATCTGCTCGATCAGGACGGCGAGGCGCTCGGCATGAAGATCCATACCATGCACGAGGACATCTTCGACGCGATGCACAAGATTTGAGGTGCCGTCGATGTCTATGATCAATACCAAGGATATTCTGGAAACCATCAAGATGATCGAGGAGGAACACCTTGACATTCGTACAATCACGATGGGTATTTCGCTGCGCGACCTTGCCAGCGAGGATATCAACGTGCTGGCGGACAAGGTGTACGACAAGATCACCCGTCGTGCGGAGAAGCTGGTTTCGACCGGCGAGCAGATCGAGCGTGAGCTGGGCATCCCGATCATCAACAAGCGCATTTCGGTCACACCGATCGCGATGATTGGCGCGGTGACCAATGCAAATAGCTATGTGCCGCTTGCCAAGGCGCTTGACCGCGCGGCAAGCGCGACCGGCGTCAACTTTGTCGGCGGCTTTTCTGCACTGGTGCAGAAGGGCTTTGCCAAGGGCGACGAAATCCTGATTAACTCCATCCCGGAAGCGCTGGCCGAGACCAATCTGGTCTGCTCGTCGGTCAATGTTGCGTCGACCAAGGCGGGCGTAAACCTGGATGCAATCGGTCTGATGGGCCGCATCATCAAGCAGACGGCAGAACTGACCCGTGACAACGATTCGATGGGCTGCTCCAAGCTCGTTGTATTCGCCAACGCAGTTGATGACAATCCGTTCATGGCGGGCGCGTTCCACGGCATCGGTGAGCCGGAGACCGTTATCAACGTCGGCGTTTCCGGCCCGGGCGTTGTGCAGTCGGCTATCCGCCGTGCGGGCGACTGCTCGATCAATGAGGTGGCTGAGGTCATCAAAAAAACGGCATTCAAAATCACCCGTATGGGTCAGCTCGTCGGTGCGATCGCCAGCGAGCGTCTGGGTGTGCCGTTCGGCATTGTAGACCTGTCGCTTGCGCCGACCCCGGCAATCGGCGACTCGGTTGCGCGTATTCTGGAGGAAGTCGGCCTTGAGGTCTGCGGCAGCTGCGGTACGACCGCGATCCTCGCTATGCTCAACGACGCGGTCAAGAAGGGCGGCGTTATGGCGTCCTCGTCGGTCGGCGGCCTGTCGGGCGCGTTCATTCCGGTATCCGAGGACGAAGGCATGATCGCAGCGGCAGCTTCCGGCGCGCTGACGCTCGAGAAGCTTGAAGCAATGACCGCGGTCTGCTCGGTTGGTATCGATATGGTAGCTGTACCGGGCGACACGACGGCCGAGGTAATCTCTGGCCTGATCGCGGACGAAATCGCCATCGGTGTGGTCAACTCCAAGACGACGGCGGTGCGCGTTATCCCTGCCATCGGCAAGAAGGTGGGCGATATGGTCGAATTCGGCGGCCTGCTGGGCTCTGCACCCATCATGCCGATCGCGACCGGTTCTCCCGCGAAGTTCATCCATCGCGGCGGCCGTATCCCGGCGCCGATCCAGAGCCTCAAAAACTGAAAACAGCAGACAAAGGCTGCGCATCGTAAAACGATGCGCAGCCTTTTTTGCGCCCGTCCCGCGTTCGGCAAATAATGTGCGCGCAGTGTGATAAGATGGAGGCCGCGGAGGTGGTCTATGGTCGTTTATCTGGATGTGCTGTTCGCGGTCAATGCGCTGATGGACGGCGCGAGCCTGCTTGCAGCATCTGCTCTCGGCGGCGTACATACGAAGCGACTACGCCTGCTTTTTGCCGCTCTGTTGGGCGGCGGATATGCGGTCATTGCGGCCGTTCTGCCGCCGTTTGCAGCGCTGCCTGTCAGGCTGCTTGCCGGGATAGGGCTGTGTGCAGCAGCGTTTGTTGGACAGCCCAATTTTGTGCGCGTATGTGCGCTGTATTTCGTGGTCGCGGCGTCGTTTGCCGGGCTGGCGTCTGCGCTGGGCGCAGTCAGTGGACGGCGGCTGCTGTTCGGCGCAGGCTATTACTTCGCCGTGCCGCTGCGCGTGCTGCTGCTGGCTGCCGCCGCAGGCTATGCGCTCAGCGGTGTACTGCTGCGTGGTGACGCGCGGCATGGTCCGCTGCGGCGCGAGGTGGAGCGCGTGCGAATCTGTTTTGCTGGGCGGGAATGTGAGGTGCGGTTGCTGCATGACACAGGCAATGTTCTGGCCGAGCCGGTATCCGGCAGACCAGTGATAGTGCTCGAAAGGGAAATGGCATGTACGCTGCTCGGTGAGCCACTGCGTGCGGCAATGAAAAGTACGGAGGACGCAGCCGCTTGTCTTGCGTTACTGCCGTCTGTGATTGCCTGCCGATGCGGCTTGCTGCCGTATCGGGCGGTAGGCGTGGAGGGTGGTATGCTGCTGTATTTTCGGCCGGACAGCGTGCAGCGCGCGGACGGCGCGATACTCGACTGCGTATGTGCAGTTGGACCGGACAGTATTGGGAATGGTGCGTATGACGGACTGATCGGGGTTTGAAAGGGAGGATACTTATGATTTGGAATTGGATATTGCGGGTCATTCGGAGTGTATGCAGGCGCAGAGCGATTTACTACATCGGCGGCAGCGAGGTGCTGCCGCCGCCGTTGTCCGCGGAGGAGGAGCAGGCAGCGGTCGAGGCCTGTCAGGCTGGGGATGCGCAGGCGCGCAACCGTCTGATTGAGCACAATCTGCGGCTGGTGGTGTTTCTTGCGCGCAAGTTTGAGTCCCCGGCTGTGAGTACCGAAGATCTCATTTCGATCGGCACGATCGGACTGATAAAAGCGGTCGGCACCTACCGCAGCGACAAGAACGTTAAGCTGGCGACCTATGCCTCCCGCTGCATTGAAAACGAGATTTTGATGCACCTGCGCAAGCTGGCCGGCCGGCGTACCGAGGTTTCGTTCGATGAGCCGCTGTCATCGGATTGGGATGGCAATGAGCTGCTGCTCAGTGACATCCTCGGCACGGAGCCGGACAGTGTGATGCGTCCGCTTGAGGATGATGTCGACCGTGCATTGGTGCATCATGCCCTCGATCGTTTGCCGGCGCGGGAAAAGCAGATCATTTCTCTGCGCTTCGGGTTGGGGCTGCCTGAATCGCTGACACAGAAGGAGGTCGCAGAGCTGCTTGGCATTTCGCAGAGCTATATCTCCCGGCTGGAAAAGCGGATCATTGCGCGCATGCGCAAGGATATCATGAAAAACTTTGCGTAAGGCGCGTGCTTGCGCGCGCCTGCAAAATGCGGTACAATAATACCGCGAAAAAGCAATTCCGTTGGTGGGAGCGTGTGTGTCATGCAGCTGGAAATTGAACAATATCAAAAAAACGTCGTACGGCAGGCGGCCGCGGTTTGGAACGAGGTTGTCGAGGAAGGCGTCGCCTTCCCGCAGACCGAACTGCTGGACGATGAGAGCGGCGATGCCTTTTTTGCGAGCCAGTCTTTTACGGGCGTGGCGCGCGACGCAGAGACCGGTGAAATTGTCGGTCTGTACATTTTACATCCAAACAATGTTGGTCGCTGCGGCCATATCTGCAACGCGAGCTACGCGGTCAAGAGCGGCCTGCGCGGGCAGCATATCGGGGAAGCGCTCGTGCGGCACTGCATGGAAAAAGCAAAGGAACTGGGGTTCCGTGTGCTGCAATTTAACGCTGTGGTTCGGACGAATGAAGCCGCGCTGCGCCTGTATGCGCGGCTAGGCTTTGTCCAGCTGGGCGTCATTCCGGGCGGGTTCCTGAAAAAGGATGGCACCTACGAGGATATCATCCCGCACTACCACCTGCTGTAAAACAAGCACAAGAGCGGGGAAAAGCCTGTCGAACCCTGTCATCCGGCAAAATATTTTGCCGGTATATTCGTGCGTGACGCAGGGGAAAATCCTGATAGGACGCACGAGACGGGAGGGACTTTTCCATGCAAACCAAGGTGGAGATCTGCGGGGTGAATACCGCCGGACTGCCGGTGCTGACTGCCGCAGAGACCGATGCGCTGCTGCGGCGTGCGGCCGGCGGCGACAAGCAGGCGCGTGATGAACTGATCCGCGGCAATCTGCGGCTGGTGTTGTCGGTGATCCAGCGTTTTCAAGGTCGCGGCGAATCGCCGGACGACCTGTTTCAGGTCGGATGTATCGGCCTGATGAAATCCATCGACCATTTTAATACCGAGCTCGGCGTGCGTTTTTCCACCTACGCCGTGCCGATGAACGTACATAGGGGAAATCCCTCCACGATACGAAAAACCGACCGTATCCCCCAAAGAGACAAAGGAGAAAACGAATGTTATTCTGCAATATTGATCTGCTGGATGAAAATTTTGCGCTGCAGCGCGGAAAGTATGTCGGCGTCAAGGACGGCCGCATCGCCTATATTGGAGATGCCGCACCGGAGGAAGACTACGGTGAACGATACGACGGCCGTCATCGGCTGTTGATGTCGGGCTTTTTTAATGTGCACAGCCATGCGCCGATGACGCTGCTGCGCGGCTATGCGGAAAATCTGCCGCTGCAGCGCTGGCTGAACGAGCGTGTGTTCCCGTTTGAGGACAAGCTGACTGACGAGTCGGTCTACTGGAGCACTCAGCTGGCGATCGCTGAAATGCTGGCGTCTGGCACGGTGTCGTTTACCGATATGTACTTTTTCCTTGACGGCATGACGCGCGCGATTTTGGAAAGCGGCATCAAGTGCAACCTGAGCCGCGGACTGACGGTGTTTGATGACAGCGATTATGAGCAGCTTGCTGCCTATCAGGACAACCTGCGCCTGCTGGGCGAATGGCAGGGCGCAGGGGAGGGGCGTCTGGTCGGCGACCTCTGCATCCATGGTGAGTATACCTCGACGCCCAAAGTGGTGGAGGCGGTTGCGGCGCAGGCCAAGGAAGCCGGTGTGCGCATGCACATTCACTTGTCCGAAACACAGTCGGAGCATGAGGAATGCAAGCAGCGCCATGGCATGACACCCGCCGCCTATATGCAGGCGCGCGGCGTGTTTGACGTGCCGACAACAGCGGCGCACTGCGTCTGGCTGGAGGATGGCGATTTTGAAATTCTGCGCGACCATGGTGTGACGGTGGCGTGCTGCCCGGCGAGCAACCTCAAGCTGGCGTCCGGCTATGCGAACATTCCGAAGCTGCTTGACATGGGGATTAACGTCGCGCTCGGCACGGATGGAGCAGCCTCTAACAACAATCTTAACATCCTGCAGGATTTGTATCTGTACGGTGTGGTTTATAAGGGTTTTTATCGCGATTCTACGCTGATTACGCCGGCGCAGGCACTGCACGCGGCAACGCGCGCGGGTGCGCTGTCGCAGGGCAGAGAGGACAGCGGCCTACTGCGCGTAGGCTGCCGTGCCGATCTGTGTGTGATTGACACAGATACGCCGCAGTTTACGCCGATGACCGATGCAGCCTGCAACGTGGTTTATGCTGCGCAGGGAGCGGATGTCAAGCTGACCATGGTGGACGGCAAGGTGCTCTACCGCGATGGGCAGTATTTGACGATGGACATCGAGCGTGTCAAAGCGGAGACGCAGCGCTGCACGGACGCGATCATCGCACAATTATAAGGAGGACATAACATGATTACCTATACGCAGGTCGCGGAGTCGGCGGCCTATTTACGCTCGCGCTTGCCTGCTTTGCCGGAAATCGCACTGGTGCTTGGTTCCGGACTGGGGCCGCTGGCCGAGCAGATGCAGGATACGGTTTCGATTGCCTATGCAGAGATTCCGCATTTCCGTGTCTCGACCGCGCCGGACCACGCTGGACGGCTGGTTGTCGGCACGCTGGCCGGACGCCGTATCGCATGTATGCAGGGGCGGCTGCACGGCTATGAAGGATATGCCCCGGATGAGATTGCGTATCCGGTTTATGTGCTGCGCGCGCTGGGGGTACAGGCGCTGATCCTGACCAACGCTTCGGGCGGTATCAACACGGGCTTTTCAGTCGGCGATTTTATGCTGATCGAGGATCATATCAATATGACAGGCAAAAGTCCGCTGACCGGTGCAAACGACGAGCGGCTCGGCACGCGTTTCCCGGACATGACCTTTGCCTATGCGCCCGCGCTGCGTGAAAAGGCGCAGGCTGCGGCGGCGTTGTGCGGGCTGGAACTGCGGAAGGGTGTATACTGCGGCGTTAATGGACCGCAGTTTGAAACCCCGGCGGAGATCCGTGCATTCCGCGCCCTCGGCGCGGATGCGGTCGGCATGTCGACGGTGTTTGAAGTGATCGCGGCTGCGCATTGTGGTTTGCCGGTTGTTGCGGTGGCGATGATCACCAATATGGCCGCTGGGGTATTGATGCAGCCGCTAAGCGGTGCTGAAGTCAACGAGATCGCGGCACGACGTGGTACGGACTTCCGCAGGCTGATTTGTGCATTGATCGAAAAAATTTGAGAAAAAGGAAAAAAGGTGTTGACAAAGCGCCTGGGCTGCGATATACTATAAAAGCTGTCACGAATGAACGGTTCGATGACAGCGACTTCGAGGTGTGGCTCAGCTTGGTAGAGCGCTTCGTTCGGGACGAAGAGGCCGCAGGTTCAAATCCTGTCACCTCGACCATCAAAAGGATCTGCTTCGGCAGATCCTTTTTTGCGTTCTGCGGAAATTGCTTATGTATATATCTGAGGGGAAAAACACGACAGGATGGCAGGCGCAGCAATACCAGTGCAAAAAAGGGTTTGCACTTTTTATCATGTTTCCATAATTTCCAGATGTTTTCAATACAGGTTATACAATGAGATCGTTAACACATTAACAATTTTTTGTGCACTTATCCGGCTAAGGCGGACGAAAATGTACAGTGTCCACGACATGCGGACAAATGTCCTGTGCATTTTGGACAAAATGACCAAATAGAAAATGCAAAAAACCTAACAAAAAGTGCAAATTCATTAAAACACTTTTCTGGTAGAATAAATTTTGTAGTTTAGAGGTACGTCCATGATTCCCACATGGCCGTTCCGCTTGTTGAAAGAGAGGGGAATCAGTCAGCACAAGTCAATGCAAATACTGGAGAAAGGGGAAGGAATATGCCAGATATTGTATTAACGAGAATCGACAACCGTTTGATCCATGGCCAGGTTGCTACCCAGTGGTGCGGCGTGGTCGGGGCAAACCTGCTTCTGGTTGCCAACGATGCCGTTTCGACGGACGAGTTCCGTCAGGGCCTGATGAACATGGCTGCGCCGAGCTATGCGCAGACCCGTTTCTTCTCGATTGAGAAGACGATCAACATCATCGGCAAGGCATCGCCGAACCAGCACATCGCAATCATTTGCGAGACGCCGCAGGATGTCCTCAAGTTGGTTGAGGGCGGTGTACCGATCAAAAAGGTGAACATTGGAAACATGCACATGGCGGATGGGAAGCGCCAGGTTGCAACTTCTGTCGCAGTAAACGACGACGATGTAGCATGCTTTAAAAAGCTGCAGGAGCTGGGTGTAGAACTTGAGATTAAGCGAGTTCCTGACACGCCCGCGGAGAATATCGACAAACTGTTCAAGTGATATTTTACCGAAAGCACCTGGAAAGGAGTAAGTAATGGAAATTACCATCATCCAGGCGATCTTGGTCTTCGTTGTAGCCTTTATCATGGGTATTGACCAGTTCAGCTTCCTGGAATCTTTGTATCAGCCGATCGTCACCTGCCCGATCATTGGTGCCATCCTTGGTAACTTTGAACTCGGCGTTGTTGTCGGCGGTTCTTATCAGCTCATTCAGATCGGCTCCATGCCGATCGGCGGCGCTCAGCCCCCCAACGCGATCCTCGGCGGCATCATGGCTACCGTATTCGCGGTATCGCTGGGCATGGAAGCAACGCCGGAAGGCGTTGGCGCTGCGCTGGGTCTGGCAATTCCGTTCGCGGTATTCGGCCAGTACGCAGTTACCCTGACCTTCACCATCATGTCCGGTATGATGGCTAAGGCTGACAAGTGCGCGGAGAACGCGGATGTCAAGGGTATCCGCAACATCAACTTCATGGAAATGGCGATCCTCGGCACGCTGTTCGGCCTGCTGGCGGTTGCCGGTCTGTACGGCGGTTCTGTACTCGGCCAGACTCTGCAGAACTTCTCGTTCCAGTTCTCTTGGGTCATGGCGGGCCTCGATGCTGCTGGCGGCGCAATGAAGTTTGTAGGTTTCGCAATCTTGATGAAGGTTATGATGTCCAACGAGATGTGGGGCTTCCTGCTGGCTGGCTTTGCTATGGCTCTGCTGTGCGCTGCTAACGCTTCCACCTCTGGCGCGACCCTCATCCTGTGCGCATTCGTAGGCGCTGCGATCGCGATCTATGACTTCTCGATCAATACCAAGATCAAGGCGAACGCTGGCGCTGGCAACATGGGAGGTGACTCGGATGGCATATAATATTCCCGAGAAGTATCAGGATCTGACACCTGCTCCGCAGGTCGACAAAAAGACCCTGAATAAGATGGTATGGCTGTCCTGCTTCCTGCAGGCGTCCTTCAACTACGAGAGAATGCAGGCTTGTGGCTGGCTGTGGGGCATGCTCCCGGGCCTTCAGAAGATCCACACCAACAAGGAAGACCTCAAGGCTTCCATGGCACATAACCTGGACTTCCTGAACACCCACCCGTTCCTCGTAACGTTCGTAATGGGCATCGTGCTTTCGCTCGAGCAGAACAAGGCTGATACCCAGACGATCCGTTCTGTACGTATTTCCGCTGCCGGCCCGCTTGGCGGTATCGGCGACGCACTGTTCTGGCTGACGCTGGTTCCGATCACCGCTGGCCTGACTGCGAACATCGCACTGCAGGGCAACATCCTCGGCGCGATCATGTTCCTGATCATCTTTAATGCAGTGCAGTTTGCTGTTCGTTTCGGCCTGATGTACTGGTCTTATGGCCTGGGCACCAAGGCGGTTACCATGCTGACTTCGAGCGCGAAGGAGTTCACCCGTGCGGCGTCCATCCTCGGCGTATTCGTAGTTGGCGGCCTGATCGCGAACTACGGCGGCACCACCGTCCGTATGATCGTTGGCGACACCCAGATCAACATCCAGTCTCTGCTGGACGGCATTCTGCCCAAGTTGATCCCGCTGCTGATCACCCTCGGCCTGTATGTCCTGATCAAGAAGGGCTGGACGCCGGTTAAGTGCATCCTGCTCATCCTGGTTTGCGGTATCGTTGGCTGTGCATTCGGCATCTGGACTGGTAACTCCCAGGCTATGGATGCAGACGGCAACACCATCCCCGGCGGCTACACCCCGCTGGTTGAGTGGTACGACTATCCGGAGCCGGCACCGGCTGAAAAGACCGGTCAGCAGGCTTGGGATGCTCTGACCTCGGTTGTAACCGAGCTGCAGGATGGCGGCATTGCGGTTACCATGCCCGAATAAAATCGAACAGCTTAGCAGAGCATAGTTTCTGTTGAGGAAAGCAATAGGGGGAGATGGCGATTGGATCATTTCCCCCTATTGATTGAATGGAAGGAAATCAGGTGTTTGTGTGAGTGGAGTTACAGCGGCAGTCATTTTTCTGCTGTTTGCAGGGTATCTGGGCTTCCAGATCTTTAAGAATTTTCAGCTCCGTCAGTTGAATGCAGGGCTGAAAGCAAAGGATTACGAAACGGTGGAAAAGCTGGCGGATATGTCGATGTCCCGCAAGGTGCTGGGTGATTATACCTGCGACCTGTATAAACTGCGAGCGTTGTATCTGTCTCAGGATACGGCCCGCTTTGAGGACATGCTGCAGCATATGATTGCGGCGACTTATAAGAATCCGGCGGATAAAAAGAGCTTTCTGGAACAGTACTTCCATACCTTCTTGCTCAAGGAGAATCAGAAGTATGCCGAGTGGCTTTTGGAAGCGATCCGAAAAACCGGAGATGAAAAGCTCGCACGGTACACCGGACAGGCATATGAAGTTATTTTTGACCGGCGCACCGATCTGATCGACGAAATGAACGCGCAGATCGATGCCAAGCAGTATTATGGCTTTCCCCTTGGCGTAGTGCTGTTTATGATTGCAAAGCAGTATGAGTATCTTGGCGATGAGGAGAACGCCGGTACGTTTTACCGCAGTGCAAAGGTCTGCTTCCATCCCAAGGCCCTTTATATCCCGGTGATTCGGGAAAACCTGAAGCGGTTGGGCCAGCCGGAGGATATTCAAGAGGGGATGCGTGCGCAGGCACGCCGCCGTTAACAAGCACACGATGGAGAATAGGAGAAGAACAATGATTGGATTACTGGTTACTGGACATGCAAATTTCGGCTCCGGCCTGACCAGCTCGCTGAACCTGATCGCGGGCGAACAGGAAGCTTATAAGTATGTGGATTTTCTGCCTGAGTACAGCCTTGAGGATCTGTCCCGCGAGCTGACCAAGGCGATGGACGAGCTTAAGGACTGTGAAGGCATCCTGGTATTCTCCGATCTGCCGGGCGGAACCCCGTTCAAGACGGCGGTTGAGGTTGGTTTCCCGCGCGGTAATGTAAATGTTATTGCAGGTACGAACCTGCCGATGATGGTAGAGATCGCAATGTCCCGCAAGTTTATTGATGATCTGGACATGCTGACGCAGACGGCGCTTGATACCGGCAAGGAACAGGTTGTTAAATATGAGTTCAAGAAGGTAGAGCAGCAGGAGTCGGACGACGGTATCTGATCCGTCACGTTTTGCGCAAAGCCTTTGTCAGATAAACCATTTTCGGAGCATGACCTGCCGTCCCTTAGGCGCGCAGGCCCGAAAGGAGTAAAAAAATAAAATGAACAAGATTTTTGATGTAACTGCGGATAAGATGCAAGAGACCATGTCGACCTTTACGCTGAACGAGATTTATCAGCAGCCGGCAACCTGGAAGAAGACCTGCGATCAGATCAAGGCATGCAAGGATGATTTGAAGAAGTTTATCGATCAGGTCATTACCTGCGATGACTTTGATGTTACCCTGACTGGCGCTGGCACCAGCGAGTTTGTCGGCAATGCGCTGTTCCCGGCGCTGACCGGCCTGCTGGGCTACAAGGTCAAGTCCTATGGCACAACCGATCTGGTTGCGACCCCGGAAGCTTATCTGTCCCGCACCAAGCCCACGCTGCTGATCAGCTTTGGCCGTTCGGGCAATTCGCCGGAGTCTGTTGGCGCAATCGACGTAGCTGAGGTTGTTTGCGACAATATCTACCATCTGTTCGTCACCTGCAACAAGGATGGCGCTCTGTCCAAGCGTGCAGCGACGACCGGCAACTGCTACGCGATTAACCTGACCGATGAGACCCATGACCAGAGCTTCGCTATGACTTCGAGCTTCTCGAACATGTATCTGGCAACTTACCTGTGCTTCCACCTCGACGAGCTGGACGAGACCATCGCTAAGGTTGAGAAGATCATGGCGGCTGGCCAGAGCTTCCTCGACGACAAGTACGGCATCGCGCAGAAGATCGTTGCGGAGTATGACTTCAACCGTATCGTTTATCTGGGCAGCAACTGCCTGAAGGGCATTGCGCAGGAGTCCGCGCTGAAGATGCTGGAACTGACCGCGGGCCGCGTTGTTACCATGTATGACACCCCGCTTGGCTTCCGTCATGGTCCGAAGTCGATCATCGATGACAACACCATCACGGTTGTTTACCTGAGCGACAATGCTTACACCCGCCAGTATGAGGTCGACCTGATCAAGGAGATGAGCGGCCAGCGCAAGGGCAACAAGATCGTTGCAGTTTCCAGCCATGCGGACGACGCAGTCGCTGCGCTGGTAGACTATATGGTTGTTTATGATCTGGCTGGCGAGACTGAGAGTGTACTGCTCGGCCTGGACGACATTCTGTTTGCGCAGACGCTTGCTGTCCTCAAGTCGCTGTCCATGGGTATCACGCCGGATAATCCGTGCCCGACCGGTGAGGTTAACCGTGTTGTTAAGGGCGTTACCCTGTATCCGTATACCAGAGCGTAAACGGCAGTATCCAATTATGTATATGGCTGTCGCGCCTGTGCGGCGGGACAGCCATATCGGAAACCCGTCATGCGGCGCGGGGATAGAAAAGGGGCGGCCGCAGCCGCCCCTTTTCCTGTTTCCGCCGCAGCCGGCGGGCAAACCATCAACTAAGGAGTTTTCAGCAATATGAATTGGGAAGTTATCCTGTGGACCTGCGGTACTGTGGCAATCCTTCTGATCGCTGCTGCGCTGGTCATTTCCATTATGTCTGCGCGCAACATGCGTAAAAGCCGTGACCGTATGGCGCAGCTGCAGACCGATATCAAGGTCGGCGCGGACATTATGTTCGGCGGCGGCATTTACGGCAAGATCGTTAAGATCAAGGACGACCTGATCGATGTCGAAGTCAGCAAGGGCGTCGTGATCCAGATTTCGCGTTACGCGATCCAGTCCGCAGAATAAAAGGTTTTTCTGTCAGCCGGTTTCACTTTCCTTGGCGTATTCGCTGGGGGAGAGATCAAAGTATTTCTTAAACAGGCGGGAAAAATAGTGGATTGAACTGAAGCCGAGCATATCCGCAATCTCACTGATCGTGTATTGGTTCTCCCGGATCAGCTCCTTGCTCTTTTGCAGCTTAAGGCTCAGCAAATAGCTTTTCGGGGAGTTGTGCAGATACAGCTTGAAAAGCGATTGCAGCGAGGTGCGCGACAGAAAGAATTTATGGCAGATCTGTTCGATCGTGATTGGCTCGGTTACCTTTTCATCCATATAGGCGAGGATCTGCTGCAGCAGTTCATTCTGGAAATTCTGGTTTGGGCCGATGCGCAGCTGACTGCGTTCCCCGTCAAGCTCGCTGCAAAGCAGTGTCAATCTGGTGATGACCTCCTGCAGATGGCATAGCATGAGGGTACGCGCATGCGGCTGGTGCATTGCATTGTCCTCGATAATCTTGTAGAGCGTGTCACGCAAGCCGTTGGTACAATGGAATATCTGTCCCAGCAGGAGATCTCCTTTATCGAGATCCATGTCAAAGACAACAGATAAATAGCTGCTGCCACTGTTTTTGGTCAGTTTCTTGGCATGCTCGCTGTCAGGACCATACAGGATTAGATCACCTGCAGCAAGCGTATATTTCACATCGGCCAAACCGATGGTCAATGTCCCACTGTGGACATAGAAAAGCTCAAAACAGTCGTGCCCGGCACGGTTAAAGCAAAAGGCTGGTTCCTCTGCTGCGTAGTAATGATCGAAGATCTCAAGGATATTGAAATGCGCGGGAACCGGCTGGAGCGTAAACGGTTTTGGCATGTCTACTTTGGTAAACCGGGTGTCCGGCGTGAGCAGACAATAAGCCGCCTCGTCTGAGGCGGGGAGAATATTGAAGTAAACGCCGGGATTGACCTTGAGATAAAGGTGGATGTTGAAGGTTTTCAGTGCAGCAGGATCGGGCTGTGTGCCGATTATAATGGAGGCAAGCCCGCTGACCAACTCGATGTATACCTCGCAGGGAAAACAGAAAAGCTGTTCCGCTGTCTTGGTGTGCGTCAAAAACTGCATACAGGCAAGATGGCTTTCCTCCAGATCGATCGGTTCGTAGTAAACCGAGCCGAACTCGAGAAAACTGTCATATATTGCTTGATTGTTCATGGCGTATCCCCTAATGTTTTCGCATTTGCATATCTTTGTGCATGTACAAATTCACTCCAATATTTTATTATATTTTGCGCACGATTGCAAGCATAGCGCTGTGATATCAATAGAATATTTATGATTTGGAACCAAATGCGTCTGGAGGAAAAGCCTGGGACTTATCGGGAGAGCAGGAGGTAAGGTAAAAATGATTATCCAAAGTAAAAAGGTTTGGCTGGCCGATCAGTTTGTCGCAGCGCAGATCGAGTTTGAGGATGGCAAGATCACGGCCGTCTATCCGTACGGCACCAAGCCGGCCGATAAGGATTACGGCAGCGAACGTATCCTGCCGGGCTTTATCGACGTACACTGTCATGGTGCGTTTGGCTTTGATACCAACGATGCGGAGGAAGAGGGCCTGCGCTATTGGGTGCGCAATATCGTATCCGAGGGTGTGACCGCGCTGCTGCCGACCACGATCACCCAGAGCGAGCAGGTTCTGACCGCGGCGCTCAAGAATATTGCCAAGGTCGTAGCGGATGGTTACGAAGGCGCAGAAATCCTTGGCGCGCATTTCGAGGGTCCGTACCTTGATATGGTTTATAAGGGAGCACAGCCCGAGCAGCATATCGTCAAGCCGACGGTTGAGCAGTTCAAGAAGTATCAGGAAGCTGCAAACGGCCTGATTAAGTATATCACCATGGCGACCGAAACCGATGAGGATTTTGCCCTGACCCGTTACTGTGCGGAGCATGGCGTTGTGGTCAGCATCGGCCATTCGGCGGCGACCTACGATCAGGCGGTTATGGCGTGGGCGCACGGCGCGCGCACGATGACCCATGTCTATAATGGCATGACCCCGTTCAACCACCGTGCAAACGGTCTGGTCGGCGCGGCATACCGTATTCGCAGCATGTATGGCGAGATCATCTGCGATGGAAACCATTCGACGCCTGCGGCGCTCAATCAGTTCTTCCATGAGAAGGGCCCGGACTACGGCGTGCTGGTTACTGACGCGCTGATGGCTAAGGGCAAGCCGGTCGGCTCCAAGTTCCTGTTCGGCGGCAATGAGATTGAGATCTATCCGGACGGCAGTGCACATCTGACCTCGACCGGCGGTCTGGCTGGTTCGACGCTGTGCGTCAATAAGGGTCTGCGCATCCTGATTGAAGAAGCACAAGTGCCGGTCAGCACGGCAATCAATGCCTGCACCAAGAACCCGGCGGCCTGTCTCGGCATCTCCGACCGCAAGGGCGAGATCAAGGTTGGCCTGGACGCCGATCTGGTCGTGCTCGATCGCGACTATAATGTACTGCAGACCTATTGCAAGGGTAAAGGAATGTTAGATGAGTAAGAAACAGCAAATCCCCAACACACAGCTGTCGGGTCGTAATATCTATACGGATAAGAAAAAGCGCGTCATTTACTATGATTGGCTGACCAAGCAGGGCTATCTGGTGGAAAAGAAATTTGAGGGTCCGGTGCTGTTCTATCAGAACCGTGTCGTGATCATTCTGTTCATCGCGATCCTGTGCGCCGGTACATTCCTGACGTGGCAGCAGGCAACGCTTGCTGGCATCGCGCTGCTCGCGGTGGTCGAGATCTATTATCGCAGGAAGCTGTTCCGGAGCCTCGAGGTTGTGACTGATGTAGATTTCGGTCGCCGCCTGACCCCGCTGCAGTCGATTGTGGAACGCAAGACCAAGGAAAAGGTCATTGCGCTGATCGTGCTTTGGGCAGCGTTCGCAATCCTGTTCCCGCTTAACGCGTATATGGAACAGTATTCTCTGCCGTTGATGATCTTCAGCGTGGGATTGTCTATCGTCGGCATCTATTTCTGCGTGCTGCATATCATTGCGCTGACCCGCATGAAGTGACAAAATAAAAACCCATCGCGCCCGCGATGGGTTTTTATACAAATTTGTTTTACGCCTTGCCAGCTGAGCCGCAGACGGCGATTTTCGCCTTGACGGTTTCGACGACATTGGCAATGCCTGCCTTGCCGTACTTTTTCGGGTCAAAGACGTTCGGGTCCTGCTGCAGATAGGCCTTGACGCCGTCGCTGTACGCGATGCGCAGCTCGGTAGCAAAATTGACCTTGCAGATGCCGAGCTCTATGGCCTGACGTACTGCGTCGTCCGGCACACCGGAAGCGCCGTGCAGCACCAGCGGAATGGAGACTACCTTGCGGATCTCGCGGAGCAGGTCGAACTCCAGCTTGGGCGTGCCCTTGTACAGGCCGTGTGCCGTGCCGATCGCAACAGCAAGCGAATTTACGCCTGTGCGTTCGACGAATTCCTTGGCCTGCTGGGGATCGGTGAACGGGTTGCCGTCGCCGCCTTCGAGGTCGTCTTCTTTGCCGCCGACCTTGCCCAGCTCAGCCTCGACGCTGATATGCGAGGGCGCGCAGGCATCGACAACGCGGCGGGTAACCGCAATGTTGTCCTCAAAGGACTCGTGCGAGCCGTCGATCATGATCGACGTATAGCCGATGCGCAGTGCCTGCATGGCAAGGTCGAAGCTTTCGCCGTGGTCGAGGTGCATCGCGACCGGGACGGTTGCACGCTCGGCTGCGACGCGTACCATCGCAAGATAGTAGTCAAGACCGGCGTACTTGACAGTGGAAGGTGTGGTCTGCATGATGACCGGGGCGCGCAGTTCTTCAGCCGCGCGGACGACCGCCATGACCATTTCCATGTTTTCCACGTTGAACGCGCCGACGGCGTAATGGCCGGTCTGCGCGTCCGCAAACATTTTTTCTGTTGTTACCAAAGGCATAAGAAACCCTCTCTTTCTCCTGCTGTTGCAGCGTGTTTTGCTGCCCTTATTGTATCACAGGGGAGAGGGGTTGAAAAGCCTTGCCGGGAGAAATACGCGCGGTGCAGCGGGACACGGCAAAAATGCAAAACATTGTTTGATAAGGCCAAAGCCTTTGGGCGGCGGCTGTGGTATGATCAGGGCAGAAGAACGGAATCGTTTCCGCGGGGCTGCCCGCAAGAAAAGAGAGGAGAATGCAAAATGAATCAGAATCCGCTGAAGAAGCTGGTTGAACTGCAGAAGCAGGGCAAGAGTGTGGGCATCTACTCGGTCTGCTCGGCCAATGGTTATGTCATCGAGGCGGCACTCAAGCGCGGCCTGTCGGATGGTTCGTGCGTGCTGATCGAATCGACTGCCAACCAGTGCGACCAGAACGGCGGCTACACCGGTATGAAGCCGATGGATTTCAAGCAGTTCGTGCTGGGCGTGGCTGATAAGGTCGGCTTTGACAAGTCCAAGCTGTTCCTCGGCGGCGACCACCTCGGCCCGCTGACCTTCGCGGGCAAGCCGGAAGCGGAAGCGATGGCCGATGCGGAGGAACTGATCCGTCACTATGTCGGCGCTGGCTTCACCAAGATTCACATCGATACCAGCATGAAGGTTGCAGACGACGATCCGAACACCCGCCTGAGCGATGAGACGATTGCCCGCCGCGGTGCACGTTTGGCGCGCGTAGCCGAGGAAACCTACCACAAGCTGCTTGAGACTGATCCGAACGCGATCGCACCGGTTTACATCGTCGGCAGTGAGGTGCCGATCCCGGGCGGTCAGGTTGGCGCGGATCAGGGCGTGCAGGTCACCCACGTAGAGGACTTCAAGAACACGGTCGCGACTTTTGAGAGCGCGTTCCGCAAGGAAGGTCTGGACGAGGCTTGGAACAACGTCATCGCGGTTGTTGTACAGCCGGGCGTCGAAGAGAAGGACAGCGGCTGCGCCGAGTACGACCGCGCCAAGGCAGCCGAGCTGATGGCGTCGATCAAGGACTTCCCGAACCTCGTGTTTGAAGGCCACTCGACCGATTACCAGACCAAGATCAAGCTGCGTGAGCTGGTCGAGGACGGTGTGGGCATCCTCAAGGTCGGCCCGGCGCTGACGTTTGCAATGCGCGAAGGCATGTTTGCGCTGGCGTATATCGAGCAGGAGCTGCTCTACGGTACCGACATCGAGCCGAGCCACTTTATCGAAGCGCTGGACGAGGCAATGCTCGCTGACGATAAGTACTGGAAGAAGCACTATCAGGGCACCGAGCTGGAGATCCGCATGAAGCGCAAGTTCTCGTTCTCCGACCGCTGCCGTTACTATATGCCGACCCCGGGCGTTGAGGCGGCCAAGGAGCGCCTGATCGGCAATCTGCGCAAGCTGGGCATCCCGCTGAACCTGCTCAGCCAGTTCATGCCGATCCAGTACACTAAGGTGCGCGAGGGACTGCTCGAGAACGATCCGGTCGCATTGGTAGAGGATCGTATCATTAACACGATGGACGAATATCTGTACGCAACGCATCAGAAGGAACTGATGTAAATACAGACGTAAAAAAGGACGGCGAAAGCCGTCCTTTTTCATTCCCATTTTGCCCAAACGTCGGGCTGGTAGCCGACCGTGGCCTGTCGTCCGTTGCGCACGATGGGCGTTTTGAGCAGTGTACCGTCCTCGAGGAGCTTTTCCTTTTTGTCCTCGTCATAAGCAAGATAGGCGAGGGATGCGTAACCTTTGCTTTTTTCATCCAACACCGCGTCCACCCCGCCGACGGCCTTCAAAACGCTGTCCAGCTCGCCGCGCGACATGCCCTTTTGCGCAAGATCGATCATCTGGAACTTGATGCCGCGCTCTTTGAACCAGCGCTGCGCCTTTTTAGTGTCAAAGCATTTGTTTTTGCCGAAAATCTGAATGTTCATTGTGTCCGTCTCCTTTGCACCCAGTATAGCAAAGCACGTGACGGGGTGCAAGGGAAAATACTACTGATCGGCGCGGCGCGGCAGACGCAGTACACCGTAGGAGCGCGAGACAGGCAGCAGAAGAACGCAGGCCAGCGCGGCACAGCGCCCAAGCTCACACAGCAGCAGCAGCACGGCAAAAAACACTTCGCCGTGGCGCGCAAAGTCGCCGATCGCAGCCAGTCCGGCGGCAGAAAAGTTTGGATAGGGCAACAGAGCGGCGGTATGTGCACCGAGCAGCAAAACCGTGCGCAGCGTGAGCAGTGCAAATAGCGCGCCGCCCGCAGACAGGCCGCGCGCTGCTGCGGAGGATAACCCTTCCGGTAGGGAGAGCGCCAATACAAGCGCTGCAGGCAGCAGACGCATCAGGATACGGCCGGTTTCCTGCAGCAGGCTGCTGTCCGGCTGTACCCAATATGCGACTTCCCACTGGGAGATGGTCAGCACGCCGCTGATTACGACCACGGCACCTGCCAGCCATGCGACTGGCAGTGTCCACATGGCGCAGCGGTTGAGCCCCGTCGTGGCAACAAGCAGCGTGCATATGGTCAGCAGCAGGATCAGGCTCCACAGCGGCCGATCCGGAAACACCGTGCTTTGCAGGAACAGACCCATGCGGGCGAGCGACGCAGCGATTGGCCAGAGCGCAAGCGCTGCGAGGATCCATTGCAATGCACGGACGCGTTGCCATACGGGGGCGAGGCGTGCCGCACCCGCGCAAACCAGCGCGCAGATCAGGCTGGCCAGTGCTGCGGCATACACGGTCTGTCCGGTCGCGGGGGCATACAGGATCTCACTGAGCGGTAGGAGCGCAAACAGCGCTGCGCCCCAGCGCGGGAACAGGTGTTCACGCATGGGTGTCACCTCCGATCTCGTCGCCATCGAGGAAGCAGGACAGGCGTTCATTTGCAAAGACCGCGGTGCCGGCAGGTGCGGTCTGGCCGAATTCGTCCAGCCGCAGGGCGGGCAAGATGGCAGAACCGTCTGCATGCAGCACCTCGGCTACCCGGTAGAGTGGTATGTCGGGCAGCGTTCCCTGCTGCGCGGCACGGTCGAGCAGTTCGCTGAGCGCATAAACTTCGTCATCGGCCTGCAGCATTTCGGTTGCCGCGCCGTCGCGCACGACCGCGACGCGCAGGCTGAGCCGCACATCGTTTTCTGTGCACAAATAGTCCGCCAGAGGCAGGATGCTTTCGTCCGCGACTTCCTCGCTGATCAGCAGCACCTGCGCGTGGCTCAAGTACAGTTCACCGGGCAGCACATTGCTGAGGTTTGTCAGCAGCGAAGGAAGATCTTCGCCGGTTGCGGAAAGGTAAGCGGGTGCGGCTACGTCATCCAAGCTGTCCTGCCGGACAACTTCCGCAGTCAGGCGGTAAACGCCGTCTGTTTCGTCAAGCGCAAGCGCAGAGACCGGCGAGACCTCACGCGCGCAGCCGCACAGCACAAGCGGCAGGAGCAGTAATAATCCGGTCAATTTCAAGGTTTGTCCCCCTTTGACAAATTCCGTTTGACCGCAAAGCGGTCATGCCGCATAAAGAACCACGGCGCACGCAGCCATGCGTCTTCCTGTTCCGCCTGTACGCGCGGCACAAGATTGAGCAGATAGGGTACCGAGCATGAGTGCATGCGGCACAGCCAAGCCAGCACAAGCGCCAGCGCCAGCCCAACGCCGTATAATCCGTAGGCCGCGCCCGCAGCCAGCAGTGCAAAGCGCAGCCAGAGCGCGGCTGTTTGCAGCTTGGGTGCCATCAGGCCGGTCACGCCTGCGATTGCGATCACGATGACCGTGGGCGCAGCAGCAAAGCGCGCGGAGACCGCCGCCTGTCCGAGCACCAGACCGCCGACGATGCTCATGGTTTGACCCATGGCGCCCGGCGTGCGCGCGCCGGCTTCCTTGAGCGCTTCCAGCACGAGCAGCAGCAGAAAGGTCTCCCAGCCGATCGGCAGCGGCACGCCTCGCTGTGCGGCGGAGATGGCAAACAGCAGCCGTGCGGGCACCAGCTCGCGGTGATAGAGCAGCAGCGCGGCATAGACCGCCGGGAAAGTGATCGTGCATACAAAGCCGAGTGTGCGCAGCACGCGCGAGAGGTTGGCCTGCAGGAAGCTGATATAATAGTCGTCGTTGGACTGGAAGCACTCCTGAAACAGGAAGGGGGCGGTCAGCACGACCGGACTGCCATCCACCACGATCGCGCAACGTCCCTCGACGAGACGCGCCGCAACCACATCCGGGCGCTCGGTCGTGCCGAGCGTAGGGAAGGGGGAAAAACGGTGGTCACGGATGCGTTCGGCCAGATAGTTGGCATCGAGCACACTGTCAATGTCGAGCGCTTCCAGCTTGCGGCGCAGATGCCGGATCAGTTTTTTTTCGCACACGCCGTCCAGATAGCACAGGCAGACAATGGTGTTGGTACGGCTGCCGATGCGCAGAAAGGTGAATTTGAGGCGCTTGTCATTCAATCGCCGCCGAATCAGTGCAAGGTTAGGCATAAAGCACTCGGTGAACCCCTCACGCGGGCCGGACAGCACGCGCTCGTTTTCCGGTTCGGACGCGCTGCGCAAAGAGAAGCCCTTGGTGTTGACTACGACCGGGCGGGCGTCTCCTGCGGTGAACACCACGGTGTCGCCATACAGGAAGGAGGCGAACATTTTGGAGGGATCGGTCTCGACCCGGCTGTCGTTAATCTGCAGGATGGTTTGGCAAAGGGTATCTGCTGAGGCGTGCGGTAGGTCAGAACAGACGATGGGACGGATGACGCTTTGGTTGATTGCGATGTTGTTAACCATGCCGTCAAAAAAGAATACCGCGCAGTCCAGCCCGGCATGCCCGACCGCGCGCCGGGTCACGAAGGTATTGTCCCCCCGAAAGAGCGACTGCATCAACTGGATATTGCTTTCCAGATCGGCGGAAAAAGTGATCGTGTCCATGGTTTCACCCCTTATCAGGGGTATTTTGCGCAGGACAGACAGGATTATACATCATTGAGGTCGTCTGCCAGCGTCTGGCCGAACAAACGGATGGCAGCGAGCGCTTCGGGCAGCGTATTGCCGGAGGAACCGACCTCTACCAGCATCGAGCCGGTACGCACATGCTGGTTAAAGCGCTGCGTGCGCAGATTGACCGGCCGCATCAGGCCGGGATAAGCGCGGTTGAGTTCATATTGCAGGCCGGTGACGTAATTGAGATTGTCGCGCCAGTCCGGATGCGTCAGACCGCCGTCATCCGTGCCGACAACAAACATCAGCTGCGCCATTTCCTGCCCGTCGATCGTACACGAGGTCTTGTAGGCCTGCCCGTCGTCGGTCAGGATCGAGTCGCGGTGCAGGTCGATCACGACTTGAATAGACGGATATTCGTCCACCGCCTGTTCGATTGCCGCGAGCGAACGGTCGTAAGAACCGGAATAGGCGGGGGAGTCGAAAATATCACGAATATGTAGGGTTTCCACGCCGTTTTCTTCGAGTACACTCTGCAACTCGTCGCCCACGCGCACAACATTATAGCGTGTGTCGGTCGTGCGCTCGTTTTCGGTCGGCGTGTAGGGGAAGGAGGCGTCCGGCGTGTAGCTCTCACTTCCGTGTGTATGCACGATCAGCACCTGCGGGCCGTCACCGCTGACATGGATTGTCGTGTCCGATGCCAGGCAGGACGCGACATCCACTTCGTACGAGGTTTCGTTGTTGATCGTGATGGTCGCGGCTTTGTCGGCAGCGTCCAGCACAGGGTTATCATTTTCTTCGGCAAGCGGGATGTAGGTGCTTTCAGACAGCGGATCGTCGGCATCTTCGCTTCGCGCAGCAGCCGCTGTGCGCGGCACGTAGACCGCAGCCTGCGCATCAGACAGTCCCAGTTCAAGCGAAACAGCGCGCCGGATGAACGAACTGCTGTCCGCAAGATTGTCAACAAGCCGCTGCGCGGCCTCTTCTCCGCCTGCGCGCGCGAGCCCAAGCAGCCCGACGGCGCAGCACAGCATAACGGCGGCGGGCCGGCTGATGCCGCGCCGCCGCCGGTGAATTGGTTTGTGCCGTCTCATGCCGCCACCTCCCTTGCATTTGTTCTATCATACGCCCGTCCGTGCGCGAGTATGACCGAAAGCTGCGGCTGCGATTAAGACAAATAGAGGTCGATATCGCTGACCGTCAGATGCGGATGCAGCGCCATGTTGACCGCATAGCCAATGACACGCGCAATGTCCGCGACTTCGCGGTCGATATCGCGCGTGGTCACCATGACGGGCAAGGAAAGGTCGTCGAGTGCCTCGCACGATGGGCTGCCGAGCTGCGCGGCAATTTCGTGAGCGAGTGTCGCGCCGTCGACTACGGTCGGTACACCGATGGCAATGACCGGCACACCGAGCGTCTGCTGGTTTAATGCCGCGCGTGCATTGCCCACGCCTGCGCCCGGTGTGATGCCAGTGTCAGCAAGCTGGATGGTACGCAAGAGACGGGAGAGCCGACCGGCGGCGAGTGCATCAATGGCGAGCACTGCTGCGGGCTTGACGCGGTCGAGTACGCCGCAGATGACCTCGCCGGTCTCTACACCGGTCTGGCCGAGTACGCCGGGGGCAAGCGCGGATACCGGCCGCCATGAAGCAAATACGTCGGGCACCTGTTCCACCAGATGGCGTGTGGCGATCACATGGTCTGCAGCCTGTGGGCCGACTGCGTCGGGCGTAATCATGCGGTTGCCGAGACCGGCGACAAGCACCGGGCCGGATGCGGCGCTGTCCGGCATCAATTCCCGCAGCATGGTGCCCAGTGCGCGGCAGGCGCGCGGGAAGGCATCCTCTTCGCGCCGCACAAGCGCATCCAGTTCAAGTGTGACATACCGACCACAAGGCTTGCCGATTTCACGCGCAGCCGCTTCGCTCAGAATATCCACCTCACGCACAGAAAAGCCTTCGATCGAGCGTTCGGTCTGCTTCACCTGCTGCAAATGCGCGGCGTGGGACAGATTTTCTACCGCTTCCACCGCCAGATCCGTACGAAATGCCATAAACATACCCTCCTTTTCGCATATTTTGTGGCGCGTCGGATTTTTTATACAATTTCGTGGAAAAAAGGCTTGCATTTTGGAGAAAGGGATGGTAGAATAGAAACACTGACGAATAGAAAAAGAAGGAGGTGTTTTCGGAATGCCCAACATCAAGTCTGCAAAGAAGCGTGTTAAGGTCAACGCTGTCAAGGCGATGAACAACCAGATGGCCAAGAGCGCGCTCAAGACCACGCTGAAGAAGTTCGATACGGCTGTTGCTGCCGGTGATAAGGCGGAAGCGACTGTTGCTTACACGACCGCTGTTAAGGCGGTAGATCAGGCGGCTGCCAAGCACCTCCTGCATAAGAACAACGCGGCCAACAAGAAGAGCAAGATGACTGTCAAGCTCAACGGCATGGCGTAAGTTCCCGTATAGCGCATAAAAAATCCCCGAGGTTATTGCCTTGGGGATTTTTTTTGTTTGTATGGCTATGGCTATCAAACATTTAGAAAAATATGAAAATGATGCTTGACAGAGAAACTGGGGGTGCTACCATTCAATTATATAAAGCTCTAAATGAAAGGGGCAGTCGGCATGGCGTTTTGGATGAGTATTGGTGCATTGACGTTATTGGTTGCAGCGATCATTTGGCAGGCACGGATGCTGTCACGCTGCCGCTTTTGGTGTCCGTCGTGTGGGAAATTGTTTGCACTGCCGTGGACAAAGCTGATCTTTCGGCAGCATGTTAATGAGGAATGGCGGCTGACTTGCCCATACTGCGGGCAAAAGGGTTGGTGTCCGGCGCGGAGGCCGAAAAAGGGAGGGGATCAGGCATGACACCGACGATACGTTCCCCACACATAGACTGCACGAAAAAACGTGGATAAACCGGTAAAAACATGGGAAATGACGGATAACGAAAACCAATTCCAGAATTTTAGTCAACTTTTAACTTGCTATGTGGGGATAAATATGATATAATTTTGCAGTAAGTTTGCATGGGTGGAGGAATTTGCCCATGTTGGGTAACTTTACTGTAAGGAGAAGATTATGACAAGAACGCGTAAGCTGGTAGCGCTGTTGCTGCTGGTAATCGTCGTAACGGTGAGCGTATTGACTGCCGCGCTCGCGTTTGACGAAACGGAGACCTATGCGTATTTGCCCGATCACTCTGTTTATTTCTATGACGTTACAGAGGAGTACGCATGGGCGCATCGACAAATTGATACGCTTGCTGTGGCGGGCGTTATCCAAGGCAGCGGAAACCATCTGTTTTATCCGGGCAGTGCGATCACCCGTGCGGATTTCATCGTAATGCTCGACCGTGCTTTCGGCATGAGCAAGGCGATCGACAGCGGTCTGATTGATTCGCAGGGTAGTTTTGTGGATGTGCCCGGCAACACCTATTACAGCAAGGCGATTACGGCGGCAAAAGCATTCGGGATTGCTACCGGCACAAGCGATAATCGCTTCCTGCCGCAGCAGAATATGTCCCGTCAGGATGCCATGGTGTTCCTCAAACGTACGCTGGACTGTACCAACCTGACATTGCCGACCGGTTCGCTTACAGGTTTTTCGGATAGTGGACTGGTTGCGGATTATGCAGTCGACGCAGTCAGCGCATTGGTAAAGGCGGGCGTCATTGGCGGGGCGGATGGAAAATTGAGTCCGACGGCCAATGTGACCCGCGCGGAAATGGCAGTTATGTTGTATCGCTCCACGCATCTGTTGGATGCAGGTGTCAGCGCGGTATATGAAGAGCGCAGCAATATCGTCAATGTCTGCATTGGCGCGCAGAGTTATTGCGATGTGGTAATCGAAAATTATGATGCTTCCATGGAATATGAGGGGCTGGTGCAGTATTACAATCTGCGGCAGGAAAACGGCGTGACTTATATTACGCTTGGGGAGCGTCAGCAGATCAACTGCACAACCAGCTATGAAGATGGACAGTTTACCATCCGCGACCCGCAGAGCGGCGAAACAACGGTTTTGCCGGCGGCGGAAAATTGTGTTGCGGTCGATGTTTCGCAGCCGTATCATCAGATCAGCGAGCCGGTCAGCACCGGTTCCACCTATAAACATTGCTATCCATCCATTGTAGATGGCAAGGTCTCCATAATGTACTATTCTAAGATATAAAAAAAATCCACCGGATTTTCCGGTGGATTTTTTTATTGGCTGGATCAGTCTGTTGCCAGACGAAGGCCGTCATAGCGGGTGACATGGAAGGTGTACGGCATTGCGGTGGTGGAGAAGCCGATTTCACGCAGCACAGCGCGGATGTTTTCGACAAGATGGTAGTTAAAGTCACGCTGCGAGATCGAAACCTTGAGTGTGTCCTTATACGAGCTGACCAAAATGCCGAACGGCTGGAACGCGCAGGGCAGGATTGCCGAATAGTCGGCGACATAAGGCTCCATGCTGGGCGTCAGCTTGAATTCGCCGATGTTGGTTAGGATGAAGCTGTCTCGACGGATATAGTCGCGCGCCTGCTGCCGCATCATCTGTTCCTTCTCATCGATAGGCATGTCCAACTTGTGCGACTTGGCGACTCGGTTGGCGTTTTTGAGCGCCCAGAACACCGCGTGCGGCAGATTCTTCTGCGTATCGAAATACTTTTTGCACGCTTGACATGCTTCAAGGAACGGCATGTCGAAATATTCGGAGAAGAATGGCAAATCCAGCAGCGACACGAAAAAGCGCGTGGTTGTGGTTTTGACATAGGCGCGCAGATCCATCGGCACTTCGGCGATGATCGGCTCGGTGTGCTTGCCGTCCTTGTAATAGGTGCGGTGCATGCCCATGGAGATAGCGGTCATCAGGAAAGTCATGGGGGTGACGCCGTTGCTTTTGGTGTAGCTGAGCAGCTGCGGCAGCGACATGGTCAGCTCAGTCGTCAGTTCATTGTCATCGTTGCGGCTGTCAAACTCAGGCATGTGGAAAGCAGGGATATCCGGGTGATGGTCGGCATCTGATTGCGGCATGCCGCGCAGACGAAGATAACCATCCTCGCAGTCCTGCGGTGTAAACTGGGTTTCGTTGGTGCGGATTGACCGGCCGGGATCGACATCGTGCCCCATGCCCTTGAGGTAATAATACAGGATCGAACGGATGAACTGGTCAAAACCGCGGCCGTCCGAAATACAGTGCTGATATTCCAGATAGATCGTATTGTCCTTGTAACCACAAAGGAACAGATAGCCGTTGGTATCATCTGAACCGATATAGTATGGTGACAGGTCGTCCATCGGCAGTATCTTGGGCGGTTTGGTTAGGATACGGTAGTTGTATTGCGTTTCACCGCGTACCAGGCCAAGTGCAAATTGCGGATAGCGGTCAAGCGCAGTCCGCACAGCGGCCAAAAGCACGCGGGGATCGACGGGTTCAGTCATGCGCACGATATGGCGTGGGGCGGTTGTCAGATCTTTATGTGTAGCATACATGAAAATGGCGCCGTAGCTGTCTACTTTTAGCAGAGCGTCCCGAAAAGCTTCGTTCATAAACATGCACCTCCAGTTAACATCGTTTTCCTTTTTTTATTATAAAGCAAATGCCGTTAAAAAAACAGAGAATGAACGCAGAATTTGGAAAAACATAACACGTTTTTTTGTGCAGACTGTCTTTAGGGCAAAAGCAAAAAAGCGCAGTGCCAGCCTGACAGCATAGTCTGCACGGGAGGGATTTTTTTTGGCAACCATCAGTTTGTGTATGATTGTTCGGGACGAGGAACAGACACTGGCACGATGTCTGGATAGTGTTTCCGGATTGGTCGATGAGATCATTGTAGTCGATACGGGTTCGGCAGACCGCACGCGAGAGATCGCGGCGCAGTATGGCAGGGTTGTGGATTTCGCATGGTGTGATGATTTTGCCGCCGCGCGCAATTTCTCCTTTGCGCAGGCTACACAGGATTTTATCCTGTGGCTGGATGCGGACGATGTGATCGAGCCGGATGACCGGACACGATTTGCGCAGCTTAAGGAAGGATTGGATGATACGGTCGATGTGGTACTGCTGCCGTATCATACTGCGTGGGATGCGCAGGGAAGGCCGACATTCACCTATTATCGTGAGCGGCTGCTGCGGCGGGCAGCAGGCTTCCGATGGGAGGGAGCAGTGCATGAGTGCATCACGCCGCGCGGACGGATACAGTATGGGGAAGCAGCGGTCGCACATCACAAAGAAAAAACGTCGGACAGCGACCGGAACCTTCGCATTTATGAGGCGCAGCTGGCGCGTGGTGAGGATCTGGGCGCGCGCGGGCAGTTTTATTATGCCCGCGAATTGATGACCCACGGCCGATATCAGGAAGCAGCAGATATGTTCCGTGCATTTCTTGCCCGGTCGGATGGCTGGGTAGAGAACCGCATTGAAGCATGCGGGAATTTATCCAGCTGCTTGCTTGCGCTGGGACAGCCCGCGCAGGCGCGGCAAGCATTGGTGTGCGCTTTTGCTGAGGACAGTCCGCGTGGGGAGACTTGCTGTGCGCTGGCCGCATTGGAGCTGGAGCAGGGACGGGTGGAACAGGCGAAATTCTGGTATGAGACTGCGCTGCGCGCGGTGTGTGATGCGCGGCGCGGTGGTTTTGTAAACCCGGAGTGCTATGGGTATTTGCCGTGTTTAGGGTTGTGTGTATGTTTTGACCGGCTGGGCCGCCGTATGGAGGCGGCAGAATGGAATGAACGAGCAGCCGTATATCAACCTGAGTCTGCAGCGGTGACGTACAACCGTCGGTATTTTGATGTGGCTGGACAATAGGCGGTAACAAACGAACGTGAGATAGCATAGATTGCAGTGCCGGAACTTGACTCCGGCAAATATCCCGAAAGGAAGAATGATATGTATCATCGTCCGCAATTCGGCAGGTGTGACGGCCCGGATCGTTCATCTGACGGGTGGATGGAACCGTTTTGCGGTGTGGAAGGTGTGACCGGCCCGACAGGTCCTACCGGCGCGACCGGGGCGCATTAAATAGGAAAGTGAACTATCTATAAAAACGCGGTTTTTTGTCAAACCGCCTCGTTATGGGTATTGACCTTGATAAATTCTTTCACCCGCCGGAGCTCGTCGGCAAACCGGAACACTATGCTGATACTTCCACCCTCATAGACCTTGATATGATCCACCAGCTCAATCAGGACATCCCGCGTCAGTTTATCGATGTTCTGATACTGTCGGAAGGTTGCAAGGAAGGGGTTTTCTGTATCAATACCGTTTTCCAGTTCCGCCTGCTCCTCGCGGAGCCGCTCAATGACTTTGTTCAGCGCATCGGCCTGCTCCTCGTAGTCCTCTTTCATGTGCCGGTAGTCGGAGTGCGTAATTTCGCCGTCTTTCCAATCCTGGTAGATGGCCTGCTTATACCGTGTGATTTTAGAGAGCTCCCGTTCCTTCTGCTCAATAGCGTCAAGCAGTTTTTTGGACTGGCTCTTCACCAGAGGGGCCTTGTTAATCTGCTCAATGGTTTTAGAGTAATCCACGGCCAAATAGACCTGCTGCTGGATTGCGTAGAGGACGGCAGCCTCCAGCCGGTTATGCTTGATGGTATGCTTGGTACAGGCGTTTTTGGATTGATCTTTGTAGGTACGGCAGTAATAGTAAACGACATCGCCCACCTTGCTGCGGGTCATCGCCTTACCACAATCCGCACATTTCAGGAATCCGCTGAACAGGTACAATTTTTTCTGCTGGGGGCCCGTTCGGGTATCCCGGAGCAGGAGCCGCTGCACCTTATCGAAGGTGTCCCGGTCAATAATGGCCTCGTGGGTATTCTCAACGATATACCACTCATCCTGTGGGACGAGCTCCTGGACATGAACCTTATAGCTTTTCATGCGGTAGCGGCCCTGTACCATGTCCCCGCAATACATACGGTTTTTCAGAATGGTTGTCACCGACATGGCGCACCAAAGGGGGCGCTTGCTGGGGTCTAAGCTGGGGTTTTGATATTTCAGCCCCAGCCGCTCCCTCTTATATGCTGAGGGGCAAAGCACTCCATGCTCATTCAAATGACGGACAATCGCATTTTTACTCATGCCGTCCAGGAACATATTAAAAATATCCCGGACAACGGCGGCGGCCTCTTCGTCAACAATCAATGCGTTTTTATCGTCGGGGTCTTTCAGATACCCGTAGGCGGCAAAGGAACCGATGTGCTCGCCATTGCGGCGTTTCATATCAAATACCTCGCGCACCTTATCCGAAGTTTCCGCACAGTGGTTTTCGTTGAGAACGCCTTGGATCGGAACGGCGATGCTCCGCATATTCTGTGGCTCCTTGTAACTGTCCAGCGGTTGATGGAACAGGGAAATAAAGCGGACATTGTACCGGGGGAACCAATCATCCAGATAATAGCCCTGGTCGCTGTAATTACGGAATGACCTCGCCAAGTCCTTGACGATGACACAGTTGATGCGGCCACGCTTAATATCCGAAAGCATCCGCTGAAAGTCCTCGCGTTCGTCATCGGTGGTGCCGGAGATGCCATCGTCCACATACTCGTCAACAATTATGTACTCGTCGCCGTCCTGGAAGTTTGCGATGTGTTCCTCAATGATTGCCCGCTGGTTGGTGACGCTTTCCGATTCATCCAGACACCGGGCGTCCTCTTTGGAAAGACGGATATAAATTGCGATTCTCCATACTTTGAACTTTGACCTGATTGTTTCAACCACAGCCCGGCTTTTCCGTGCCATGTTAGCCTCCTTCCCTATCACATTACACCTATATTATACCTCTGGTTCGGGGGTGCATCAAGGATGTCTCCGCCTTGGGACAACGTGTCTCAAGGGAGAGGAAAGGGTTAGAGGCCGCTTTTTTTGCGCTGGAGCAAATTAGAAAAAGCATTTTGGAGCGGCGGCGCATCATCCAAAAACTCCAATTTCACACCGAGCTCGCCTACACGGAAACAATAGGGATTACCCGTCGCTTTCAAAATATAGGCAGCCCGAAGATCAGGTGGGATCGTTGAATCAAAGTGCAGGCTGCTCACGTCCACCAAATCTTCCTTGCTGATCATTTGTATATCCACACTTGCCAATTCACTGAAATCAATTTGCTGATTATTCATAGACAACACGCCTCCTTCCTGGAAATATATGCTTTGCACAGTTTGTCCTATGAGAACGCACAAGGCCAGCGCCCATATCCTGGGTGCTGGCCTTGTGCATTATCATGATATACCTATGTTGTACCTCTGCTCCGGTGGAGTATCGGGGATGCCCCGCCTTTGGGACAAAGTGTCTCAGAGCTAATAGCTGCTGTGTTCATAATGGGCCTGGGCCTCCTGGGGCGAGGTGAAGTCGAGCACCTCATGCAGTTCGGCCATTACCCGCGAAATTTCAGTGGGCCGGTAGCCGCACCGCTCCAGGGCCAGAATCACATAGCCCCGGCAGGCCCCCTCACTCCACGGCTGGGAGAGCAGGGCCGCCAGCTCTGGCTCAATGTTCATGGGACACCTCCTCCCGGTCTAAGCCCGCCTTCCGTTCCTTGACCGCGATAACCGGCAGGCCCTCCAGCTCCGGGGGCAACGGCCCCCGAAACAGGCGGGAGCGGTTGGCGACGAGGATCACATCGGCGCTGCCCTCCCGGACGGCCTGGATTACAGATTGCAGCCCGACACGCTCCAAGGTTGTGCCGGGGCAGCCGATGTCCATGTGTATCTGCTCCACCTCCATCCCCTGGGCCTGGGCATAAGCCAGCAGCGCGTCCTTTTGGCCCAGGATGGCATCCAGTGTAAAGGAATTTTCCGGGCCGTCCACCCGGCAATAGAGGATCGCTTTCATATTGTCAGCCTCCTTTGCGTTTTTAGGGATGGGAGCGCCGCGCTGTATGTATGGCCTGCCAACAGACAGCAAATCCCGGCGCGGCGCTCCCGCACAGGCGGCGGTGAAACATGGGGGACAGCGGCCAGCTTGTCCACCTGCGGATCGTGGCCGTGAACCGGCCCCAGCTCACTCGCGGCGCTGGTGTTCCTCGCTCGTTCCCCGTGGAGAGAAGTCACCGCGCACCCGCCGCCCGGCTCCCCGCATCAGCCAAGTCCTCCCGCCGTATCTGTGCCGAGGGGAAAATAAATACCCCTCTATATACCAAGGGAAGAAAGAGGGCCAATTCGGGGGGCCTTGACGAAAAACTTTAGAAAATTTTTCTCATCCGCTTGAGGCCCCGGTCAATAGACTCCCGGACAGAACTCTCGTCCAGCCCCTCCGCCGCTGCGATTTCTGTTATGGGCTGCCCCAGCAGGAAGTGGGCGTCAATGCGCCGCCCCTGGGACGGGGGCAGATGGTTGAGGGCGCAGCACAGCCGCTGGATGGTCACGGCGCGGGCCAGGAACTCCTCCGGGGACGGCTCGAACTCGCAGATGGAATGTTCAATGCCGTCATCCGCGTCCAGGGAGTAGTTGAATTTATTGCGTTTCATACGCCGCCAGTGGTTGATCTCATAGTCCTTGTCGGCCCGGAGCTCCTCGGCAACCTCGTCGCTGACCTCGATGTACTCGTCCACCTTGTACCAGTAGAAATACTTCCGCAGATTGATGGTTGTCATTTGTATGTTCCTCCATTCAGAATTTTTAGATAGGGGTCGGGTCGTGTTCTGAATGGAGCCCCGGCGGAGATCGGCATCCTGGACAAAAACCTACTTGTTTCCTGTGGAAAATTCCGAATTTTTCAAAAGCAGCCGAAATCTGCCCGCCCCTCGAAAAAAGGCGGCAAAAAGTTCGACGGCTTTCCCCGGCGTTTGCTAAAATCAGATAGCAAACGCCGGGGAAAACCGTCGAATAGAAAAGGGGCGCGGACAGTTTAACTGTCCGCGCCCCCAAAACAGGCGGTGGGATATGTCTCCTCCATGCCCCCCTTCCGGGGGATGGGTCAAAAGGGATACTTCTCTCTCACTGACGGCCTCCTTCGCGCCGCCGCCCTGTTACCGGGTTAATGCGCCTCCTTTGGGACAAAGTGTCTCACGACCAAGGGCGGGTGGTGTTCGGGTTGTCGCCCTTGCCGCTGGGATAGCGTGCAGCAGGGTCATTCCACGTTGTCGATGTATCTCTGGCAGAACCGCATCATAATCACGGCGATCTGCGCTCTGGACGCCTCCCCTGTGGGAGCCATTGTGGTGCCGCTGGTGCCGGTCAGCAGGCCCTCGGCAAAGGCCCAGGCCAGGGCGTCCCGCGCCCAGCTATCTTCGGGAATGTCGGTGAACCTGGACAGGTCGCCGCTGGCGGAGATGTCCCAGCCCATTTGGTAGGCGAAGTTGCGCAGGACAACGGCCATCTGCTCCCGGGTCAGGCCCTCGTCGGGTCGGAAGGTGCCGTCCCCAAAGCCGCCCGCCACGCCGTTGGCAACGGCCCAGGCTATGGCGTCCGCGCTCCAATAGTCCTCGTCCACGTCGGTGAAGTTGGAGTCGCCCTCCACGTCGGGCTGGCCCACCATGTTGTAGAGAATCTGCATAATCATTCCCCGGCTGACGGGAGTGCTGGGACTAAAGGTGGTAGGGCTGGTGCCGGACATGATGAAGTTGCCATAGACGTACTTGGCCCCCTCGATGTACCATGCGCCCTCCGGCACGTCGGTAAAGGGCATATCCACGTCAAAGGTGACGGTGATGGTCACGTCGCCCTCCGGCTGGGTGAAGGTGAAGGAGCCGTCCTCCCGGGCGGTCACGGCCACGGGATTGCCGTCCTCGCCGGTGACGGTGACGGAATCCACCTTGTAGCGTTCCTCGGGCGTAGCGGTGATGGTCACGGTATCCCCGGCCTTGGGTTTCTCCGGGGTCACAGTAACAGCGCCGTTTTCCGGCTCGGTGACGCCGGGGGTGTAGGTGGGATTGCTGGGGGTCGTTCCACCGCCGCCGCTGCTGGGCCGCCGGGTGACAGTAAAGCTCACCTGGGCCGTGGCCGTGGCCCCGCCGTCATAGGTCACGGTGATGGTGGCCGTATAGGTGCCGACGCTCAGACCGGCGGCGGGCCGGATCGTCCAGGTGGTAATGCTCCCGCCAGCGGGGACGGTGGATCCGCTGCCGCCAATCACAAAGCTGGCGTTGTCCACGGTGACGCTGGAAATAGTGGCGTCGCTGTTCCCGGCGCTGGAAATGGTGATGGCCTTGGCCTCCGGCTGGGCGTAGCCAGTATAAACGCTGTCAAAGGCGGGGGCGGTGACATTGAGGGTATAGGTAGGCTCGGCCCCGGTGGAGATGGTCACACTTGCCGCCTCGCCGGTAAAGCTGGTGTCCGTGCTCTTGGCGCGCACCTGATAGTCGCCGGGGGCAAGGCCGGTGATCTCCGTGCCGGTCAACTCGGCATCCTCCCAGCTCTGGCCGCTATCGTCGGAAATCTCATAGTCCACCCCTGCGGTCAGGCCGGTGATTTTGCCGTCCTCCCGGCCCTGCACGGTTTCATTGACTCCCTGGACAGCGGGCGCGGCAGGCCGCCGTGTAAGGGGGATGGCAACCGATGCGCTGGCTGGGGCCCCACCCAGTGTGGCTGCACGGCGGATATAGAGGGTCCGGCCGATGTAGCTGGTGATAGAACCGTCGGAAATATTCGTGCCAGTAAAGTCCTCGGCCGTGTTAACCTCATAGTCGCTGTCAAATGTGAGCGTTTCCCCGCCGAAGTCGATGGTGTAATTACCCTCAGTAGGGGAGGCGTGGGCGGTGTAGACCCCGACCGTGGCCGTTGCGGACGCCTCGGCGGTGGTGGTTTCCGCCACGCGCACATAGAAGGTGTACTCCGTGGCGGCGGTCAGGCCGGTAAACACATTCGCGCCGGTACCGTTGTTCCAGTTGGTGCCGTCTTTACTGTACTCCCAGGCCGCGTCATAGGGCAGGGTGATGGTGGTATCCGTCACGGTGGCATCGCCCACGGTGGGAGCCACCCCCGCGCTGGTCTTGGTGGTGACTTGGAGCGTGGCCTCTGCGCTGGCAAAGGCAGGGGTGTCGCCTGTGACAGCCGGATAACGGGCGTAAAGGGTGTACGCCGTCCCGGCGGGCAGGTTATCAAAGGTAATGCTGCCGTCCCCGTCTGTGTCCGTCACCCAAGAGCCGCTATCCCCCAACTGGTACTCCACGTCGGTTTCGGCGGTAATCGTAATGGTGGTATCCGTCTTGTCATCAACCGAGGGAACAGCAGGGGCTGCGGGCCGGGCGGGAATGGTCAGGAAAACGGGGTTGCTGGCGTAGCTATCATCTGTGGCCGCTGTGCGGAAGTAAACTGTCATTTCGCTGCCTGTCCAGTCAATATCCTCCAGGGACATATCTGCGGAGCAGCCCTTCCACTGGCTTGGGGCGCTTTGTCCCGAAGGGGCCACGCCCCACTCCATGCCTGTGGTGGTACCGGACAGGATCTCGGTTGCGTAATTGATGGTTACACCAGCAGGGGGGTCGGCTCTTTCCGGAGCGGTCACTGTGTGTGTCTCGCTCTTGAAGGCGCTGTCCGTGGCCGCGACCCGGATGGAAATGGCCGCGCCCGGCGCAACCGTCACATTGGTCGCCGTGGCAACCGCCGTCCATGTGTCTGCAGAGCCGATTTGATACTCCTGCCCGGCAGCAATCGCAATCTGCTCTGTGGCATTGTCGATGGCCTGGGACGGCGTTTCGGGCCGGGCCGGGATGCTGACATACCCGTTTTCACTGGCTGGCATACCATCAGCCGCTTTCCATCGTATAGACAAAGTGGTGTATCTCTGCGGAGGGGACGGGATATATTCTGAAATACTGGCGCCGTTAACAATATATGTTCCGTCGAAACTCGAGGAAGTATTCATCTCCAGCTTGCTGTCGTCAAAAGTAATGGTTTCGTTCTGATAGTTAATCTTGACGACATCGGCAACAGTCGGCGCGCCATTTACAGTTGTCACATTCAGGCCGGCGCTGGCCTTGGATGGGTTATAAAAGCCATTCCCCTTGTACCGGGCAAAAAATGTATATGTTGTCGCCCGGGACAGGTCGTTAAAGTAGGGGCTGGTCTGCCACGCGCTGTCCTCGGTGGGCGCTGCCGCGCTCGCCCCCTGCACACAGGCATACTCCACGCCGGCCACCCCGCCGGATTGCGTCCCCAGCGTTACACTCATGGAGCCAACGTTTTGTCTGGTGGGTGCGTCGGGGCTGTCGGCCTGGTCTTTTTTGGTGACGGTTCCCGTTAGGCTCTGGCTGCCGCTGCCTGTTACATCCCCCGCCACGGTCAGGCCGCCTGCCCCGGTGATGGTACCGTTGTTGGTCAGCGTTGTGTCCTCGGGCACGGTCAGGACGATGTCTTTAGGAATGGTCACGGTGGCGCCGCCGGGGATGACAAGGCCGTCCGGCAGCGCAAAGCTGCCTCCATAGGCTTCGTAGGTACCGTCAGCGCCGGGCCGGATGCCCTGACCATTTCCGCCTGCACTGCCAGTCGACGAAGAAGTCTGGCCGCCGCCGATATCGGCGCCGTTTTGATATCCGCCTGTGCCGCCTCTGACGGTAACCGGGGAGAGGATAATTACCGTGCCTGCGTCTGAGCCCTTGCCGCCGAACGGGTTTGCGCCCCCGCCGATGCCTGCTCCGCCAGCCGCTGGCCCATAGCCGCCGGTGATGGTTACATTGCCACCTGTGATGGTCACATCGCTTCCCGTTCCGCTTTTTTCACTATCTCTGTTAACGCCGCTGCCAATGCCCGCTCCGCCAGCCACTTCAGTGGCAGCGCCGCCGGTGACGGTGACGGCGCCGCCGGTGATGGTCACATTGCTGCCTGCCCCGCCGCCCGTGCCGCCGCCGATGCCCACGCCGCCGTTATAACCGCTGCCGCCAGTTGCCGTGACGGTGCCGCCAATGATGGTCACACTGCCGCCTGCTCCGCTTTCACCGCCGCCGATGCCCGCTCCTCCGTCTCCTGTACTGCTACTGCTGCCGCCAGTTGCCGTGACGGTGCCGCCGGTGATGGTCAGGGTGCCACAGTTCTCCCTGCTATTGCCGCCGATGCCTGCTCCTCCGCTTCCTGTACTGCTACCGCTGCCGCCGGTTACCGTGAGGGAGCCGCTCCCCTGAATGGTAAGGGATGCCCCCTGCGGCAGACGGATACCGGGAAGACCGTGTCCGAAATCATCATCGGTTCCGCTGATGAGCGTATTGGTGCCCATCAGGTTCAGCGTCACATTAGAACCTGTGCCTAGGGTCGACTGAATATCAAAAGCGGTCCCGCCGTGTTCGGAAAGGTCAATGGTCACATTGGATAATGTGATCGTGACGGGCACTGGATCTTGTCCATTCCCCACCGTGATGGGGTTTGTTGTGGAGTTCCCGGTGATGTAGTAGGAACCGTTTTGGGTGATATAAACGCCGCTCTCGCCCACATTATAAGTATTGTCTGCCGCCCCCGCCGTGACGGGCAGCATACCCACCAGCAGGGCGAAACAGATCAATAACGCACCTAGGCGCTTGGGGATCGGGTGTTGTTTCATTTGTGTACCTCCTTTGGGAATTTGGTTTGCTGTATTGTAACTCCGGCACTGTTGTGTGCCTCCTTGTCCGGGGCAGGCAGAAAGGCCTTGCCCCGCTGGGTGTCCCAGCGGGGCAAGGGGGTACCCCCTTGCCAAATCATTTTGTCGTCTATTTTATTTTACCAAGATTCTTTCCAGCCGGGGTATAGTCAGTTAGGAAGAAAACCTGTCGAGTTAGGAAGATCAGGGAGGTCTGCCCTTGCGCTGGCCGCCGTTTTTTGATACAGTTGGAGCGATCTAAAAAGAGAGGTGCCGCCTATGAAACGGACGATGAAAGTGCTGTACGCCCTTGCCTTCCTGGCGGTGTGCGCCGGGGTGCTGGCGTTTCTCCATCTGTTCACCCAGTCGGAAAGCGCCTTTTTCTATCCCACCTGGGAGACCGGGGCGGTGGTGTCTTCCGCCGGGGAGGAGAGGCCCTTTGACCCCGCCGCCCTCCCGCCGGAGCTGGAGGAGGGGGAGTTGTACCGCTACACCCTGACCCTGCCGCCAGACCGGGTAAATGGAACGCTCCTAATCTTCGAGACCACCGGGCTGGAGGCCGCCGTCTTTCTGGACGGGGCGGAGTTGTGGTACTCTTCCGTCAGCCAGCCGCCGGAGACGGCCAACCAGAGCCAGGCTCAGGTGGCTCTGCCCGCTGGGGGCGGGGAGAGGCTGACCATGGATTTGCGGCCCCTGTCAGACGGGGCCATCGTGCCGCCCCTGCTCCGGCTCTCTACCGACCCAACGGATCAGGCGGGGGCCATCGCTTACGCCAATTATTACGGCCTGCCCGCCGGGGCCTCCGCCCTGGCCGCGGTGTTGCTGTGGGGCCTGTTTTTGCTGGGGCTGTCCCACGGCAGGCGGGACGGACGGCTGCTCCTGCCCACCCTGGCGGCGGCCCTGCTGACGCTCCATCGTCTGGCGGTGGGGTATGGGGCCTATTTTCTGCCCCAGGCCCTCCAGGGCCCCCTCGCCAGCCCGTGGCTGGAGGGATTGACCGCCCTGGCCCTGGTCGCGTATCTGTTCCTCCACCGGGAGCGGGCCTTTTGGAAGGCACTGGGAGCCATCACCGCATGGAGTGCCGGGGCACTGGCTCTGGCGGGACTGGTTTCCCACCTGCGGGGCGGATACCTGGCCCAATATCTCCCGTTCCTGGTATCCCAGCTCCGGGCGGGGGTGTGGAGCGGCACGCTGTACTGGCTGATCTGGTGGCTGGTACTGGTGTGCTCCGCCCTCTCCGCCTGGGATCTTGCCCGGTTCATCGTCCGCACCCAGGGGGCTGCCCGGGCCCTGGCGATGAAAAATCAGTTGGTCATGGACAACTACCGTTCCATGGAGGGCAAACTGCGGGAGAGCGCACGGCTCCGCCACGGCTTTTCCGCCCAGGTCGCCGTCTTGAATGCCGCTGTTCAGGCCCGTGACTGGGCGGGTGTGGAGCGGTGCGTGGCCGCCTGGAAACGGGACACCAGCCAGGAGCAGGCCCGGTTTACGGAGCACATCGCCGTCAATGCCATCCTCCAGGACGCCGCAAGCCGGGCAAAGGCGGCGGGCATTACCTTTGAGGCAGCGGTGATGATTCCGCAATCGCTCCCCATTCCGGACGAAGATCTGTGCGCCCTGCTCATCAACCTGCTGGACAACGCTCTGGAGGGTGCGGCCCGCACCCCGGAAGGCCGGGAGAAAATCATCCAATTCCGAATGCGAGTGGACGGAATCTTTCTCCCAATCCTGTGTGAGAATACCTTTGACGGCCATGTGGAGACCAACGAGAAGGGAGTGGTGAAAACCACAAAAGCAGACCCGGCCTCCCACGGCTTTGGTCTGGCCCAGATGCGCGCCGTGGCGGAGAAATACGACAGCGTCCTGAGCGTAAGCTGGACGGACGAGCGGTTCACGATCCAGACGGCCCCGCAATTCCCGGAGAAACGATAAAGACAGAGGAGGCGCATGCGCCTCCTCTGTCTTTATTGTTCAGCCGTTCAGCCGGTGTACGATCGCGTTTTGAAAGTCAGAATAAAAGGTTCGGCTCATGGGGAGCCGTCTGCCATCCTTCAGCAGCACCCCGGCGTGGGTGGCCCGCTCTACCCAAGACAAATTGACCAGATAGCTCTTGTGACAGCGGCGAAAGGCTCCGGCGGGCAGCAGCCCCTCCGCCTCCGTCAGCGGGATGGAAAATGCTTGCTCGCCGTCTCCCAGACAGACCACTGTGCCGTGATTCCGGCTCTCCAGATAACGGATCTCCCTGGCCGGGAGGGGAACGGCTTTTCCGCCCCGCTGGAACAGGACGGCCTGTGCTCCCTGTTTCTCCAGCGCCCGGCCCAGGGCCTCCGCCAGCCGCTCCCGGCTCACCGGCTTGAGCAGGTAGTGGAGGGGCTGGGCGTCATATCCGGCCAGGGCGTACTCCGGGTTGCCGGTGATGAAAATGACCCGATCTCGGACGCCCTGATCGTAGAGCTGCCGGGCCAGTTCTAAGCCGGTGGTGCCCTCCATTTGAATGTCAAGGAGATAGAGGTCAAAGACGATCCGCTTTCCCTCTGCCGCCTGCCGCAGCTCATCCGCCGAGGAAAAGGGTACGATTTCCGCCTCCACACCCTGGGTAGCAAGAATATCCTGGCATAGGTCAGTGATTTGGCCGCGCTCTACGGCTTCGTCCTCACAGAGCGCCACCCAGTATGTGGACATGGAAATTCCTCCTCTCAAGTTCTGTTTTATTTTAGCAGATGAGGGCGAGTGTTGCAAATTGCCTTTGAATTATCGCTGCGAAACGCTCTGAATCACTGTGGAGATAGGCTGGACTCCACAGACCCGCCGCAATCGAAAATTGGGAGTTAGTCCTTTCTCTTGTTCCACCGCAGGGGAAATCCAGCGGGGTACTGCCCAGCCTCCGTCGAAGAACGCACAGTCCCCGGAATTGCACCCATTTTCGGGGGAGCGCGAAACGGCAAGCAAGGCAAGTGTGGACACACTTGCCATTTTCGCAAGGCCGAGGGCCCCGCGAAAATGCTTGTTGGGGAGCCTCCCCAAACCCGGCACCTTGGGACAAAGTGTCCCATAGGTCTGTCTGCGGAACCGCCCCTATCGGGTCTGTTCCTTATCGGCGCGTCCGCCGGTGAGATTGATAAGGTGGTCAATGTTGCCCTTCGCCGTCACCAACTCCCGCATCTCCTTTTGAGCGGCGCGGTATTGTGCGGTGAGGGCTTTTTTGTGCTCCACCAGCTCCCGGCGTCTCTGTTTCAAGACATCCATTTTAGGGAGCTTGGCCCCGTCCAAAAGATCGTTCATGGTGGCCTTGGCCTCCCGGTAGTCGGCCAGCTCCGCCTCGTGCTGGGCCAGATATTTTTTGCTGTACTTAGCCGCCTTGTATCCGTCGAACACGGGCCGGGTTTTTGCGTACTGCACCACGGCCCCCATGAGAGCGGCGGTATGGGTCAGCTCCTCCTGGACGGCCCGGAGTTCCCCGGCCAGGGTGTGTTCTTGGTCCACCGCCGCATCGGTCTTGGCCGCCAGTTCGTCATAGTCGGTCAGACCGTACTCCTGGAGAAATTGCAGGGCGGCGGCCATCTGTTTCAAGTTATAAATCTTGGCCCACCGCTCATAGCCCGGCCCCTTGCCCTGGGCCATGCGCTGCTGGATGTCAATAATCAAATTGAGCCGCCTGGGGGCGGGACGGGCGCTGCCGGTGGTCAGAGTACGCACCGGGGCTGTGCCGTCGATGACGGCCTGCACCGCCTCCGGGCCGTAACCGTCCCCCAGGGTGGAGCTCCGCCAGCGGGTAGGCCGGGCAAAGCCGGGGAGCTGGAACGAGAGGACACCGCCCCGCCCGTGGATCACCTGGACACCCGCCGCCTCCAGCGCGGCGAGGAAGGCCGGGAGATCGGCGGGGGGCTGAGTCAGTACCTCGTCGATGATGGCCCGGAGCTGTTCTTTTTGCGAGGGCCGCTTGGCGTCCCCCAGCCATTGTCCGTAGTGGCGGAAGGGGCCACGGCTGGGCAGCTTGGGATCATGGATGACAGACAGCTCATGCTCGATGCACACCCGGTCAGAGAGCCGCCTGAGCGCCCGCCCGGAGCGGAAGAAATCTCTATATTTCCGGGTGCAATCCAGGGAAGTGGAATTGTAATAGATGTGGTTGTGGATGTGCTGGCGGTCTGTATGGGTGGCGACGAAAAAGGCGTGGTTGCCCTTTGTCCAGCGCATGGCCGTTTCATAGCCTACCCGGTTCGCCTCCTCGGGGGTGATCTCCCCAGGGGCAAAGGACTGGCGGATCTGATAGCAGAGCACATCCGCGTCCCGTTTCTGCTCCCGGCCCGTGACGGCCTTGTACTTGGCCTTGGACAGCAGGAACTCGGCGTCGCAGGTCTGTTGGTCGCACTGGTAAGAGGAAATCAATTCGCCGCCCTGAGTCTTGTCCGGGTTCTTCCCGTAGTCCAGGCGGTCTTTGAGGGATTGGGCGATGGTATCTCCCTTGCTGATATGGTGGGAAATAAAGCGCGTGGTGGCCGTAGCAGCACCTCCTTTCTGCCAAAAGAAAACCGACGGCTCAGGCAGCCGTCGGTTGGTTCGGGACACTTTGTCCCATAGGTCAGTTGTGACAAGTTTCTTTCAATGATCTTATCCCCGGACCACGCTCCACAGGGAACCGGCCAGGGTACTTAGCCCGTCTACAATAGCGTCGGCCAGCAGCCCCAGCGCAACAAAGAACACGGCGATCCCCAGCAGGAGCAGGCCGTTGGAGCCGCTGCCCTGGATGAACCAGGCGAACAAAGCGCACAGCAGGCAGAGCCCGCCCAGCAGCTCCAGCAGAACCTCGGAAATTCCAGACACCAGCCCCACCACAGCGGCAAGCACCGTGCAAAGCGCGGCGAAGGGAAACGCTATCATTCGCAACACAAAACGCATAACAAAAACCTCCTAATTATCAGGTGTTTTCAGTTGTTTTCCCTCTATATCTATATTATACCGCTGCCATAAGGGGGTGTAAAGGATGCCTCCGTATGGGACACTTTGTCCCAAAGGGCACGGTCTAAATGCGGATCACCCGAACCTCTCGCCCGGCAGCATGGGCGTCCCGCATGGTGAAAAGCGTTCCGCCTCGCTCCCGCCCATCATAGACGGCAATCACCCGCTGGGACTCTGCCACCATGTAGCGATTGCGCTGGAGAAAGCAGGATTTGGAATAGGTACGGCATACCACATTGACACCGTCACAGCAATCCAGCAATTCATGGAACCGCTGATCCTTCGTTTTCAGCCGTCCGGGATATGGGATCGCCGCCTCCAGAAAAAGCTCCGGGTGCCGCGCTTTTTCCTCCGCAACGATAGCGGCAAACAGCAGATCAGCCCCCTCCGCAAAACCGGATATGAACCGGGTGTACCCGTCCTCAATGGCTGCCTGCACCTCCCGCCGGAGCTCCTGTTCCACATAATCCAGATGCTCCTTTGAAATGTCCCGGTGGCCTGTGACACAGCAGGTCTTTTCATCCATACTTGTCTGCTCCCTTCACAAGATTTGAGCCGTCGCTCAACCCAAATGTAAAGGATTTAATATCGTATGTCAAGGAATACAAAGGATTAAATACCGCAGAATAGAACACAGTACGATATAGAATAATGCGGGAAGGGAGGGTGTTCCATGTACGAGGAATTTACTCAAAACCGTATCGCACAACTACGGTTACAGAAAAACATTTCTGCCCGCGATATGTCCTTGTCGCTCGGGCAGAACAATAGTTACATCAATCAGATTGAAAACAAAAAATCCTTGCCGTCGCTGCAAGGTCTATTCTACATTTGCGAATTTCTGGGGGTCACGCCCCAGCAGTTTTTTGACGATGGAAACGCCTATCCCGCTCAGCTTGCAGCCCTGATTGAAGATCTGAAAAAGTTGGATGCTGAATCGCTGGAGCATATTGCGGCAATCGTAAAAGAACTGGTCAAAGATGAATAACGCTCCCAATAGAGCATAGAACCGGGGAACGGCGCAAGGCCGTTCCCCGGTTTGTCATAGTTCCACCACCGCCGACAGCTTTTCCAGCAGATCGGACAGAGGCCCCCATAGGTCCGCATAATCCTTTTGCAGCGCGGCGATGTCCTGGGGGTACACACCGCCGTAGGTATTGGCCTGGATCGCCACCTGATTGAGATTGTTGGAGCACCGGCGCTGGAGGGACACCAACTCCCGCACCGGCCCCAGGTCCACATGGAGCACATAGCCGTTCAGAGCCATCTTCCGCACATAGGCCCCCATGTTGCGGATGCCCGCCTCGGCCATCCGCGCTCGGATCAGCGCCAGCTCCTCCTCGGACACCATCACATGAAGGTGGATCGGGCGGCGGCGTTTCTTTGTCACCGCTCCTCTCGCTCCAAGCTCCGGGCCGGATCGGGGGCCTCTTTCATCTTATCCAGCTTGCGCTCCGGCGGTGGGACCGGGATCGGCGTATTAAATACCCCAAACTGCCGCAGGGCCTCCTGTTCCGCATAGTTGGACTTCTGATTTTTTTCCATGATCGACTCCTCCTTATCTGTCGCCCCGGTCCGGGGCATCCTTCTTAGGGGCCTCCGGCCCCCGCTGCTCCTGAGCCTGCTGCCGGGCAGCCTTCATCTGATCGGCAATCGGCTCCTTGCTCTCCTTGTGGGTGCGGGCAGCCTCCTGCCGCGCAATCCCTTTAACGCGGGTCGCTAACTGCTCCGGGGTCACATATTCCTTTGTCACATAGCTGCCAAAGTCAGGATAAAACCAGGTCAGCCGCTTTTGTTCCGGGACGCGGTGGGCGTCCTCCCATTTTCCCACCACCTGGGCCTGGGTGTCCATCTGCCGCCGGATGTCCAGATTATTACGGGAAGGGCGCAGCTCATAATCCCGCATTTCCTGGTCTGTCAAGGGATTGGCATAAATGATAGCTCCCCACGCCTGGAACGCCTCACCCGGCACCTGCTGGCGGGTAAAGAAAACATCCATGTGGATCGGGCGGTTGAAATAGCTCTTGGGGTAAGTGCCGATGTCGATGGGCCGCTGGGTGGAGTAGTATTTGTAGGTTTCCTTGTCCGGGGCCTGCTCCACCTCCAGCACATGATAGCGCCGCTGATAGTCCTCGGCCCGGTTATGCAAATCCCGTTCCGCCTTGTCGGGCTCATTGTGATAGTGGCCCCAAAAGTAGTCCCGGTGTCCGTCCTGCTCGTTGAACTGCCATGTTACATAGGGGTTGGGGGCTTTCGGATTTTCACCCAATACGAAGCCGCATTTGTTGTCAAACAGGATCGTGCGTCGGATCACATAGTCCGCATTGATTTCCAAAGGCATCCTCCTTTCATGTGTGCCGTCGTATGGGACACTTTGTCCCATAGCACCGGCGTAAAATGTTTGAATTATATGAGAAAAAGGGGGCCGGTCATAAAATCATACCGGCCCCCTCCAGAGCGGCCCCGAAAACGCCCTATTTACAAGGCTTTTGGGGGCTTAAATCGTAACACTTGAACCTGTCTTTTGCGCGCTTGTTCCGCATCCGGGCACGGGTCTTATTCCGGTTGGCCTCAGCCTGACAGACCGGGGAGCAATAGAGCTGCCGCCGCTTGGGGACAAAGGACCTGCCGCACAGAGGGCACACCCTCCGCTCCAGTACAACCTCCTCCTGGGCCAGCGCCTGCTCCAGCGCCGGATCAAGGGGCAAAACGGCCTGACGGAAATACCGGCACATGGGCCCCGTCCAGGTTTTCCCCAGCATATAGCACCCGCAGTCCAGGGGCAGGCAGCCCGTGTCCCGGTCATAGTTGGCGCACCACTGGACCACAAGCTTGCGGATGGCCGTCTTTTCCTGCCGGGTCAACTCCCGATAGCCCATCGCGTCACCCCCTGTTTCCAGACTGGCGGTGCAGCAGCTCCCGGAAACAGGTCATACAGCGGATGCCGCGCCAGTAGGGGCACCCGGCGCACCGAGTCCCCCTCGGCCCCTGGGAGGGAGGCGGACAGCCCTTCCGGGGCCGCTGCCGCATTTCCCGCTCCAGCCGATTATCGGTAAAATTCAATACTTTTCCTCCGTTTCCTCCTCGTCGCCGTATTCATCCTCCCCATAGGGGTCATAGTCCTCCGGCTCCTCATAGGGATCGGGCTCGTCGTAGTCCTCCTCGGCTTGGGCCGCCTGCTCCTGCTTGGGACGGTAAATCTTGAAATACCACCCGGCTCCGCCGCCCACCAGGGCAACCGCCAGAATGAGCAGGATTGGCCCCATGCCGCCGCCGGTTTCCGGCTCCGGCTCCTGGGCCTCGGGCTCCTCCGGCTCGGTGGGCTCCGGCTCCGGCGCGACGCCCGCGCACTCGGTCATGTTGGTGGCGCACACGGGACAATCCGTGTTGACGGCTCCTGCCGCACACTTCTCCGTGCAGGTGCAGGCGGGCAGCTCCCCGCCAGCCTTCTCAATGGCGGCCAGCAGGTCGTTTTCGTCCACCGTACTCAAAAAGTAGGTCTGATACTGTTCCTCCTCCTCGTTCACCGGCTTGTCGTAGTCGATCACGATGTAGAAGGTGTTGCCGCCGCTGGTCTGGACCGTGATAAACTGCTTGTTGGTGTGCTTGTCATAGAGCAGGTCGCGGGTCACAAGATTGCCCTCCTGCTCGTAGCCCTCGCCCGGCTCCACCGTGGGCTCCGGCTCGGGGGTGGACTCCGGCTCCGGCGAGGTGGTTTCCTCGGTCATGGTGGGATCGCCGTAGTCCGCGCCCTCGCCGCCGTCGGCGTAGGCATAGGCCGGGATCACAAAGCCGCACAGCAAAAAGACGGCGCAAAGCGCCGCCGCCATTCTGCGAAATTGTTTCATTCCTCCGTGTCCTCCTTGTCGTTGGGATCGACGGCCTTCGGGACACTTTGTCCCATACCGCCACCGGCCTGGATGGTCTGGAGCAGAGCGGGCAGGTCGTCCAGAGAAATACTCAGGCCCCGCACGATGTCCACGATCTCGGTGTTTTCCGCCTCCATCTTTTTCTGCTCCAGCTCCTTCAGCCGGGCCTGCTGTTCGGTGATCTTGGCCTTGACCTTTTCGATCTCCGTCTGGATTTTCGCGCTTTTACTGGTTGCCAAGGTGAGCACCATTCCGGCAATCGGCAGGATCACCGTTTCGGAGAGTTGCTGGATCAGGGAGAACACCCCGGCGTTCCACGCCGCCGGGGTGGTTCCCACCTGCGCTGCGACATCCCCAACCGAGGCGTTCACATTGTCAAACAGCCCGCCCAGGTTGCCCATGATGCCGTCAATGAGCAGGTCTTTTAGCCAACCTGTGAGCCAGTCGGTGAGAAAGTCCATAGGCGGTCAGCCTTAAAACAGAGTGCCCAGCACGGGGATCAGGGTGGTGCCCAGCAGGATGATGCCGCCGCCCGCCATAAGCTGTTTCATACCCAAATAGGTGTAGGAAACCG